>Ga0113563_10000179_pt1 | contig 26508 bp, 22 predicted proteins | sample Mud3Dept3metaG_FD_80117 | JGI IMG/M metagenome (GOLD analysis project Ga0113563, IMG submission 80117) | Freshwater wetland microbial communities from Ohio, USA, analyzing the effect of biotic and abiotic controls - Mud 3 Core 4 Depth 3... | ecosystem: Environmental > Aquatic > Freshwater >... | reverse complement strand
TTTGCAGCGCTGTCAGTGCGCAGCTGACGAGGGTTTCATCATCAGCGCCATAAACCCAAACGCCAAGCCTGCGGCGTACTTCGGACTCAATTTGCTGGATCAAAGTGTCTGCTTCGGCTTCCGAAGTGGCTTTTGCAGTGATACGCACATCAACTTGTCCAGAATGTGCAGCCAGACCAACTGTTGGATTAGAGAGAGTTTCCAGATCTCCTATCAAGTCGTCGATTTGGGATTCTCCGACGCCTACCGTATGGATATTGCGGGCTTTGATCATACCCGAGAGGTGGTAACGATTGCGCAAGTAGGGTAGGACAGCATTTTCTAAGAGGTATTCCATTTCGCTCGGTACGCCTGGGAGGCAAATCACGGAGAGCTGGGCTCGCTCGAATATGAAGGCAGGCGCAGTGCCCACCGGATTCTCGACCGCGATCGCCCCCCTGGGGATGTAAGCTTGTCGCTTGTTGTTCTCAGTCGGAAGGCGACCAAAACGTCGGAATCGAGCGCGAATCTGTTCCCACAATTCAGGTTGAAATTCAGTCTCCACTCCCATTGCCAGGGCAATCGCATCGCGGGTGGTATCATCTACAGTTGGTCCCAAGCCGCCAGTAGTCAGTATGATATCGCAGCGCTGCATGGCATCCTGAATAGCCTGTGCAATGCGTTGAATATTGTCTCCGACGGTGGTCGTGCGAAAAACGTCTAATCCAACATCGCGTGAGCGTTTTGCAACGTAGGCGGCATTGGTGTCAATGATTTCTCCAAGCAGTATTTCGGTGCCGATAGTGAGGATCTCTGCAGAGGGCATGTATAAATCCTTACACTACATTGTATTCCTGAACCAACCGATTTTCACTAAAGCGAGCCAAGTCAAGCATAGAGACGTCGACGGTAAGCGGACGACCATCTAAAATTATCTCACTGATGAGTTTCCCGGAGACAGGGCCGTGCATGAATCCATGTCCAGAGAAACCGGCACAAACAAAAAAACCTGCCAGTGGTGTTTCTCCGAAGATGGGATGTGCATCGGGGGTCACCTCGTAGAGACCAGCCCAGTGAGAAGCCAGACCGGCGTTTTCCAGGAGAGGCAGTCGGGCAGTAGCTGCCTCCATGTGGAAAAGCTCCCAATCAGGATCGACGTTCTGGTCAAATCCGGGTTTTTCTCCCGGATTTGACATACCTGTAAGCAGTCCGGCGCCTTCGCGATGGAAGTAAAGGGACTGGGCAAAGTCTATGACGAACGGAAAATCTAAAGGCAAATCTGGAAGAGGCGTGGTGGTAAACATTTGCCGTCTGACTGGTGTTATGGGGATGTTAACACCGGCCATCTGGCCGATAAGTCCAGCCCAGGGACCGGCGGCATTTATTACAATACCTGTGGATACGTATCCAGCATTTGTTTCCGTGCCGGTGATCCTTCCATGGCTGGTGCTGATGCCTGTGACCTCAACCCCAGTCAGGGCATTAACACCCAGGCGTTGGGCGGCAGATATATAACCCATGACCACACTATTGGGGTCTGCCAGACCATCGTGGGGGTTGAAAGTGCCAGCCTGGATATCATTTAATTGCATCATAGGGAGGCGTTGGCGAATCTCATCGCCATTCAGCCACTCAGTAGGCACATGGAGACTTTGCTGCATGGTAACATTTCTCTGAAATGTAGCGATATCCTGCGGGCGATGGAGTAAGAACAGATATCCGCACTTACGATAATCAATTTCCTGTTCGATTTCTTCTTTGAAATTCTCTAACATTGGGAGGCTGGCAAGAGAAAGGCGAACGTTGACTTCTGTGTCGAACTGGTATCGCACCCCACCTGCACAGCGTCCGGTGGCACCTAATCCAAAGAATTGCTCTTTTTCCAGGATGAGGATATTTTTCTGGCTGCGAGCTGCCAGATGATAGGCGATACTGGCGCCCATCACGCCTCCACCGATAATAACGATGTCTGCTGTCTTTGGAAAGTTCATTGTGATAAGCCAATATCCTTAATTGAAATTTACCATTTTACGACTTGACCCAGCCCCATCTCCTGAGCTTTTTTTAGAGCCAATTGTGCAGCCATGGCGTCTTGGACGGCAACGCCAACGGATTTGAAGAGCGTTACCTGACTTTTGCTTGTTCGCCCGGTTTTACGTCCCAAAACGAGCTCGCCAATTTCGGCGTGTATGTGATCGGGTGAGATGATTCTCTGTTGAATGGGCTGGATCAAATCGCCAGCTTCAGCAAGCGAAGCGAGGCGTGAATCAACGACGACCAGCGCACGGGCTACTGTTTCAGGTGGCACCTCTTGCATCTCGGGAGTGTAAGCGCCAATAGCATTGATATGAACGCCGGGTTTAAGGTCTGCGTCGGAAAAGACGGGTATGGATGAAGTAGTAGCAGTACAAATAATATCTGCCTGACGTACGGCTTGTTGCGCTGTACGAGCCGGGCGAATATCCGCTGGTATCGGTGCACTTCCAGCCAGTTCTTGTATGAACGAGGCTATCTGGTTAGGATTTGTATCGTACACCCAGACGGTCTGAATCTCGCGAACATGAGAGACGGCTTCGAGCTGGGTACGACCTTGAGCGCCTGCGCCAAATATGGCAACGGTGTGTGAATCTGGACGGGCAAGCAGATCGGTGGCTGCTCCTGACGCAGCCCCGGTACGGATGGCAGTCAGGCGACTGCCTTCAAGCAACGCAAGCGGGCAACCAGTCTCGGAGTCTAAGACCAAAACAGCTGCCTGGATGAACGCCAATCCTTTTGTAGGATTATTCGGAAAAAGGGAGACGGCTTTAACTACCAGAGCTTGATCCTGGTCAGCATCAACAAAAGCAGGCATAAATATGCTAACGGCATCATGAGGGGGGATGGGGAGATGGGTTCTCAAAGGGACTTGTGCCCTGCCATCTGAGAGCGCAGCATATGCGCGTTTCATTGCCTGGATCACATCCGGCATGGGTAAAGCCTTGCGTAGGTCATCGGCGTTTAAAATGATCATGGGTTTATCTCTATAACCAAAGGCGCAGTGGTTTGTATTCTATCGCCACCGCGCCTGGGGTCAAGCATGGCAAAATAACCGGTTTATTGAATGCCGAGATATGATTTCTGCACCATCTCGTTCGAGCGCAGGTCACCAGAGGATCCACTGAGAACTATTTCGCCAGTTTGTAAGACATAACCGCGATCCGCAATCTGAAGCGCCATACGCGCGTTTTGTTCAACCAGTAAGATGGTTGTTCCGGCTTTGTGGAGCTGTTGGATGGTTTCAAAGATGCTATCCACCAGCACTGGCGCCAGTCCCATAGATGGCTCATCCATCAGCAGCAGCTTTGGATCTGCCATTAACGCGCGACCCATGGCTAACATTTGTTGTTCTCCTCCGGAGAGGGTGCCTCCTACCTGTTTGCGCCGTTCTTTCAACCGCGGGAAAAGCTCAAAAACCTTCTCGGTATTCTGTTGGACTTTCACTTTGGTTTGGATGAATCCACCCATCTCCAGGTTTTCGGTAACTGTTAAGCGGGCAAAAATTCGTCGTCCTTCTGGCACCTGGACTACCCCTTTCGCTACGATCTCGTGAGGTTTGAAGGCGGTCAATTCTTCATCCGCCAGGCGAATGCTGCCGTGGCGAGGTTTGTGAATGCCTGAGATTGTGTTGAGGGTAGTCGATTTTCCCGCACCATTGCCTCCGATCAGGGTTACGATCTCAGCTTCATTGACTGAGACGGAAATACCCTTCAGGGCATGGATCGCGCCGTAGTAAGTGTGGACATTCTCTAGCTCGAGAAGCACCATAGTGGTTTCTCCATTTTCAATCTGGTCGAGCGATTAGCTGGGTGGTGCCGTGGAAAGCACTTCACGAATACTTCCCCGACCCAGGTAGGCTTCGATAACTTTTGGATCCTGTTGGATTTCCGACGGAAGCCCTTCAGCGATTTTTGCGCCATAGTCTAAAACGGTAATCAGCTCGGAGATTCCCATCACCACACGCATTTGATGCTCGATCAATAAGATAGTGATTCCCAGATCATCACGCAGGCGGCGTATGAGATTCATGGTTGCGTGGGTTTCACTTGGATTCATACCAGCAGTTGGCTCGTCGAGCAAAAGCAGTTTGGGTTTGCTGGCTAGGGCGCGAGCAATCTCCAGACGGCGTTGGACGCCATAGGGTAGATTCTTGGCGAACTCATCCCCTAGACCACCCAGGTTTAAATAGCGCAATAATCGCGAAGCTTCATCCTGCGCTTCTTTTTCCTCTTTTCGCTCGCGCCGGGTTCTCACCACGCCACCGATTAATCCTGATTTCAAATGTGGGTGCATTCCAACCATGATATTCTCTACGGTGGTCATGTTCTTAAAGAGGCGGATATTTTGGTAGGTTCTGGAAATGCCCAGGCGGGTTACCCGGTCGGGACTTAAACCCGTTATTGATCTGCCATCCAGTAGGATATCACCTTCTTCTGGATTATAGAAGCCGGTGATACAGTTGAAGAAGGTTGTTTTTCCAGCGCCATTGGGTCCGATGATGCTTTGAATCCCTTGTTCTTTAACCTCCAGATCCACAGCGCGCAGCGCTTCGAGACCGCCAAAGCGTTTGGTAACTTTTTGGGCTACTAATACTGTCATGTTTTAGTCCTCCTAGCTCCCCGGAGTCGGTGCTGGGGAAAGCTCCTCTTCAACTTCTATGGCTTCTTCCTCAGCTTCGTGCAGCTCCAATTTGCGACGTGCCTCGGGCCATAAGCCTTCTGGCTTTGTAAGCATCATGACTACCAGCAGTGCGCCATAAACCAGGTAGCGAAACTCGGCGAATTCCCGAAGAAGCTCAGGGAGACCGACGATGGCCAGAGCACCAACGATAACACCCGGAACGCTGCCCATCCCACCGATGATGATCGAAGATAGGACATTAATTGAAACTAAGAAGTTCATGCTATGAGCATAGACGGAGCTAAGTTTTGCTGCAAAAATCGTTCCAGCGAGACCGGCAAAGAAAGCACCGGTGGCGAAAGCCAGCAGCTTTGTGGATACAAGATTAACTCCCATTGCCTGTGCCACGTCCTCATCTTCGCGTATGCTCATCCAAGATCTGCCCAGCCGCGCTACTTTTAATCGGCTGGACACGAAAACAGCAATCACGATACAAATTAGGATAACGTAATAAATTTCACCTTGAGTATTCAGGTCAAATGGTCCTATGACTGGATGGGCGATACGTTGAATGCCTTGAGTGCCTCCAACAAACGGTCGGAGCCAGTCAGAGAGGAATAAGAGGCGGACGATCTCACCAAATCCCAGGGTAACAATGGCCAGATAGTCGCCGCGCACTTTGAGCACTGGTAGACCCAGGATAACTCCGGATAGGACTGAGACGAATAATGCAATTGGCAGTGCCTGCCAGTACGTTAAGTGAAAAGATAAGAACGATTCAGGGGAGGTGAGCACACCCATGGTGTAGGCTCCGATGGCGAAGAAAGCCACATATCCCAGGTCGAGTAAGCCGGCGAAACCCACAACGATGTTCAAGCCCAGACCCATCAAGATGTAGAGGCCGACATTATCCATGGTCTCACTGAAGAAAACACCCAAGAGGGACGGTATAACAAGCAAGAATGCGGCGAGGAGCGACCACAAAATCCAACGGATTGCTTTTTGTTGCTTGGTTGAAGATTCTACCCTTGGGGATTCCTTCCTTCCGGATCGCCAGAAAGTTAAACCGGCTGCGATAAAGAACACCAGGAGCGCACCGATCAAGGTCAGGCCGCTGTAGGCGAATAATCTCTCGAATATTACGATGATGACACCCCAACGAGAGACGACAGTCATGATTAGATCGCGTAGTAAGCCGGCCAGGACTACAGTAACGATGCCCACTGTTATTGCATTGCGGTAGCGCACAGGAGGGAGGAATAACCCTGCACCTGCGATGCCAGCAATTGCACCGTACAGAAGCGGGACGAGATACCCAGTAGGGAGTGGAATGCTGTAGGTAATGATTTCGAACAGCTCTGGCGAAGCATTGATAAACATTTCGCGAAGGTTGGTGTTGGTACCAATCAAGACCAGCAGGGAGAGCAACAGCCCAGAAACCATACCTGAAACGATCCCAACAAGCAAGGAAAAGGCTGATTTTTGGGAAGCAACGCGCCGGGCAGCCAGGTAACCTGCAATAATCATGGGGGCAATGAGAAATACTTCGCTCATGGCAAACATATCTTTGATGATCATCCGCTTGTCAAAAGCCGCTACCATACCGACCAATGATAGGTAGACGGCGATACCGCCCCCAAGCAAGCCTGTCTGAAGCGCAAGGATGAATGGATTGGGTTGTCTGCTTTTCATCTTTCCTCCTTACGCCTTAGCCTTGGTCACGCGCTCACCTAAAAGGCCGGTAGGCCGGAAGATTAATATCAGGACTAAAATGGCGAAGGCAATGGCATCTTTCATTTGATATGGGGCCGGGATACCCAGGCCGTCCAGAAACAGGTTGGGGCCAATCGATTCGATTAAACCCAGGAGCATGCCACCCAGGAATGCGCCTGGCACGTTTCCAATGCCACCTAAAACGGCGGCGGTGAAGGCTTTCAAGCCCGGGATAAAACCCATGTAGAAGTTTACAACGGGGAAGATAAGTACATATAGAATGCCAGCAAATCCGGCTGAAGCGCCACCCAGCGTGAAGGTTATCACAATCATGCGATCGACATCAATCCCCATCAGGGCGGCTGCTTCTTTGTCTTCAGAGACTGTACGCATGGCCTTTCCAGTCTTGGTAAATTGAACTATGCCATAAAGGACCAGCATCATCAATAAAGCGCCGAGAATAACAACGAACTGGGTTTTCAAAATTTCAACGGTGCCAATCGTTATCGAACCTGCTAGAGCGGGGATGTCTGGATAGGCTTTTATGCCTGAACCATAAAAACCGCGAAAGGTGTATTGAAGGAAGAATGAGGCCCCGATGGCGGTAATCAATGGCACCAGCCGGGGCGCAGCTCTAAGCGGGCGATAGGCAATTCGTTCTAAGAGGATGGCAATCGTGGTGGATACGGCCATGGATAGGAGCGTGATCAAAATCAGGCTCAATAGTGGATTGGATGCCAACATACCTTTATTATTTAGATAGTCGGCCAGAAAGACCGCCGTGAATGGCCCGCTCATGAAGACTTCGCTATGGGCAAAGTTGATCATACGCAGGACACCATATACTAACGTGTATCCCAAGGCTATGAGCGCGTATACGCCGCCTTGCGCCAGCCCGCGGATTGTCAGGTCGATCCAGTTTGCCCCAGTATATTTTGCCGCTTGGAGGGTGACATATGAGCCATAAATAACAAAAACGGCGATAATCACGCCTATCGCCCAAACAACGATATCGGTGAAGGTAATCCTCTGCAACCGTTTTCGAAGCATCTCTCAGCTCCTCATTACAGGTGTGGGGTTTTGATAGAGGGGCGAGCGATTCTCGCCCCTCTGGGCTATAAACCTAAAACTTATGCCGTTTTGTTTATGGCCAAATCTTCTCTGGTGGGTACTGTCCGGCGCTATAAGTGTAGACTGCAATCTTCGGATCAGCGCAGTCACCGGTGGGGGTGCAGGTCAAGTTGCCGGTCAAACCCTGGTAATCCTTGGTGGCATACAGGGCGTCGCGCAGCGCCTGGCGGGGGATATGCAGCGTGCCATCTGCATCCTGGACGGCAACCTTCTCGATGGCGCCTAAGATCAAGTTCATGGCATCGTAAGCGTGGGCATGGAAGATGCTAATCGGTGTACTGCCGAACTTCGCTTCGTAAGCTGGGACAAACTTTTCAGCGTAAGTAGAGCCAAAAGCAGTGAAGTCGGGGCTGGAAACCATGAAGCCTTGGACTGCATCACCGGCTGCTTCGACGACATCTGGCGAGAAGAGACCATCGGCGCCCATCAAGGCGGTGTTCTCCAGTCCAGCAGTCTCCTTAGCCTGGCGGACGATAAAACCGCCGGCAGGCAGGAAGATTGGGAAGTAGATCAGCTCTGGAGCGCCGGCTGCGATACGGGTGAGGACTGGACCCATATCGGTGGCAGCCGGGTCTACAGCTTCTTGAGATGTAATCTCGCCGCCCAACCTCTTGAACTCTTCGGCGAAAACCTGTTGCAGTTTGTCGGCATAAAGACTGCCGTCGTGAATGGTGGCGGCCTTCCGGTAGCCCTGCTTCTCATAAGCGAACTTAGCCGCGGCAGCGCCCTGAACGGTATCATTGTGGGCAGTGCGCAGGTAGCCTGGGTAGTTGTTTTCATTGCCAGGCTCGGTCAGATCGGGGGCAGTGTTCGATGCAGAAATGATCGAGAATCCTGCATTGGACATCAGAGGGATGGCGACGCGGGCAGCACTCGAGCAAGAGGTGCCGATGACAGCAACAATCGTTGGATCGGCTGACAATTTAGTGCCGGCTGCCTGTCCACCTTCTGCGGAGCAGCCTTCGTCTTCACCATCGAATTTTATGTCGTGACCGAGAACTTGGCCACCCTTATCATCAACCGCCAGCTCGGCGCCGTTGCGAGAGTCGATGCCTAAGGCCTCATTCGCGCCAGCGACGGCCATTGCGTAGGCAATGTGAACCGGCTCACCTGGTTTGACATCGACACAGCCGATGGGATCGGTGCATTCGAAAGCTGCTGGTTCAGCTGGTGCTTCAGTTGCCTCGACTGGTGCTTCAGTTGCTTCAACTGGTGCTTCAGTTACCTCAACCGGAGGGGCTTCGGTTACCTCGGCTGGGGGTGGGGTTGGTGCTGGTGCGCAGGCAGCCAAGATCATGGCGGCGACGACCAGCAATGACAAAATGGAAAATAAGCGTTTACTCATTGGTTTTTTCTCCTCCTCAGGAAGTTTAGATGGTTTTTGAGTAAAAAACTGTAGGGATCAAATTTGGATTTAATCTTTTTAACTGATTTTTGGCCTCCTTTCAATTACTTCTCAGGGCGGTTTCTCACCATCTTAATCACACAAATTTTTAAGGATAGTATCTGCATCTTAAGAGATGCTTCCCGCCCTCTTACCGTCAGTAACTTAATGAAGGAATTCTACCGACATAATGAAGTATCGTCAAGGTTTGAAGAACGGTCGATATGGTAAAATTCTGACGAATGATTGATTCCACTATTCCTAAAACGGCTCCTGCGCCGCCAAATTGGATCAAATCTCTTGCTGCCGGTTTTGATACGGTTAGCAATCATATCGGTTTAATCTTATTCTCTATCGTTTTTGATGTCCTGCTATGGATTGCTCCTCACTTAAGTTTGCATCGATTATTGGCGAGCTCGTTCAGCCAGGTTACAATGGTTCCTGAGATGCAGTCCCCAGAAATGGTTCAAATGTTAAGCCTCAGCCAGGAATTCTGGCTTAACTTCGCGAAACGATTTAACCTTCTTGGCGCAGTGCGAACGCTACCTATCGGGATTCCCAGCTTGATGGTTGTGCGCACACCGATCGAAACACCCGTTGGAACGCCCGCTTTCTGGGAGATCCCATCTTGGGGGATTGCGATTGGTCTAGCTATTTTGTTCGTTGCGTTGGGAATTATCGTAGGATCATTCTTTTTTAAGCTGGTAGCTCAGGCTGCAGTTGAAGGAGAGGTTTCCTGGCATCAAGCCTTTACTCAATGGGCCTGGATTAGCACGCAGGTGCTCTTGTTAACATTATTTGCCTTGTTATTGCTGTTGACGTTTATGTTACCGTTCAGTTGTTTAATTTCTGGACTGTTGCTTAGCGGCTTCGGTCTACAACGCTATACTTCCTTGATTTTAATCCTGTTCATGAGCCTGATTATCTGGTGGCTTTTTCCTCTCGTATTCTCACCACATGGGATTTTTGTTTTCCGGCTTAAGATGTGGAACTCGGTGCGAAAAGGAATTCGCCTGACCCGAATGACTTTGCCAACAACCGGATTGTTATTTCTTTCCATCGTAGTCATTAATAAAGGACTGGATTACTTATGGAAATTACCGCCTGAGGCATCCTGGCTTACGTTGATTGGGATTGCGGCTCATGCCTTTGTTACTACCAGCCTGCTTGCAGCCAGCTTTATCTATTACCGCGATGCTGACCTCTGGGTACAGGGCGTCATCCGCAAAGCTGTTCTAAATTCTATGTAGAACCATTCTCTATTAACTATAGATATTTTACCCAGAGGTGATCTTTTTAGGTTTTGTGGAGGTATCAATGGCTCGAAGTACAACCCCGAATTCTTATGAGGCGAAAGATATTCAAGTTTTAGAGGGTCTTGAAGCCGTGCGACGCCGGCCAGGAATGTACGTTGGTGGCACGGATATCAAAGCCCTGCACCACTTAGTATTCGAGGTTGTCGATAATTCCATCGATGAAGCCCTGGCTGGCTCATGCGATTTGATCAAGATTATCATCCATACGGACAGCAGTGTAACGGTCGAGGACAATGGACGAGGTATCCCGGTGGATGTTCATCCGCAGATGAAGAAGCCAGCTTTAGAGGTGGTAATGACGGTTTTACATGCCGGTGGTAAATTTGGTGGTGGGAGTTATAAAGTCTCAGGTGGCTTGCATGGAGTCGGTGTTTCAGCGGTAAATGCACTGTCTGAATGGTGTGAAGTTAAGGTTTGGCGGGATGGGCAGATCCATTATCAGAGATACCAGCGAGGTTATCCAACTGGACCGGTCGAGGTAGTTGGAAAAATGCCTGGCAAACAAACCGGCACGCGAACCACATTTAAATTTGACCCCGAAATTTTCAAGGGCAATCAAGACTATCGATTCGATACATTATCGCAAAGATTTCGCGAGATGGCATTTGTCACGCGAGGGGTGACAATTTATTTCTTGGATGAGCGCACAGATCGCGAGATGACATTTTATTTCGAAGGAGGGATCACTTCCTTTGTCCGATACTTAAACCGTAACCGGCAGGTTCTTCATCCGGTCGTGCATGTTGAGAAGGAGATCGAAGGCATCACTATTGATGCTGCAATTCAATATACGGATGCCTACATTGAATCGGTGTACGCTTTCGCCAATACAATTAATACCATTGACGGCGGAACTCATCTGACTGGCCTGCGCTCGGCACTCACCCGAACAGTCAACGATCACGCTCGACGTAGCGGATTACTAAAGGAAGATGATGCCAACTTCACCGGCGATGATACCCGGGAGGGGCTGACTGCGATCATCAGCGTCAAGCATCCGGATCCCCAATTTGAGAGCCAGACGAAGGTCAAATTGATGAACCCGGAAATCCAGGCTTTAACACAGCAAGTAGTGGGTGAAGCCTTTAGCACTTTTCTGGAAGAAAATCCGGCGGCAGGTAAGGCGATTGTGCAAAAGTGCCTGACCTCCGCCAGGGCGCGAGATGCGGCGCGTAAAGCGCGCGATCTGGTCATCCGGAAATCAGCATTGGAAAGCCTAACGTTACCGGGGAAATTGGCAGACTGTTCTGAGCGTGATCCGCAAAAAACGGAGCTTTATATCGTTGAGGGCGATTCAGCAGGCGGCAGCGCCAAGCAGGGACGAGATCGTCATTTCCAGGCGATCCTTCCATTGCGTGGAAAAATCCTTAACACTGAGCGTGCCCGCCTGGATAAAATTTTAGCAAACAACGAGGTAAAAGCTCTCATCTCTGCTCTTGGGACAGGAATTGGAGAGACCTTTGAATTATCTGGATTGCGCTATGGCCGGGTTATTATCATGACCGATGCCGACGTTGATGGCAGCCATATTCGTACATTGCTTTTAACTTTCTTCTTTCGCTATATGCCGCAACTAATCGAGGAAGGCCACCTTTATATCGCGCAACCCCCATTGTATCGCCTGGCAAGTAAGAATAAAATCCGATATATCTATTCGGATGAGGAAAAAGACAAGGCATTGAAAGAACCAGGCAGCGATGGCGATAAAGTAAGTCTACAACGCTATAAGGGTTTGGGTGAGATGAATCCTGAACAACTATGGGACACGACGATGGATCCAGCAAACCGCACATTGTTGTTGGTGACCATCGATGATGCAGCCGAAGCAGACCGTACATTCGATATGCTGATGGGGTCCGAAGTCCCTCCGCGCAGGCGTTTTATCCAAACCCATGCGCACGAAGTACGTAACCTGGATATATGACGCTGGAACGCGGCACACTGCTCAATAACCGTTACCGGATTATTGAGATTCTCGGCCAAGGGGGAATGGGATCAATTTACCGGGCGATCGACGAACACCTGGATGCAGAGGTGGCTGTCAAGGATAACCTTTTCACCAGCGATGAATATTCCCGCCAATTTCGTCGGGAAGCAAGCATACTGGCCGGTTTGCGCCACCCCAATTTACCACGCGTTACTGATCATTTCGTGATTGATGGCCAAGGACAATACCTGGTGATGGATTATGTCGATGGTGAAGATCTGCGCCAGCGGATGGATCGTTTGGGGGAAATACCCGAAGAAGAAGTGGTCATTATTGGAGCTGTAGTTTGCGACGCTCTATCTTACCTGGACTCGCGCCAGCCACCTGTTGTTCACCGTGACATTAAGCCTGGAAATGTACGAATTACACCCCAGGGACAGATTTTCCTGGTTGATTTTGGTTTGGCGAAGACTTTTCTTGCAACGCAATTGACATCAACTGGGGCACGCGCGATGACACCTGGTTACTCGCCGCCTGAACAATATGGCACTGCGCGCACAGACCACCGTTCGGATATCTTTTCACTGGGATCAACTCTGTATGCTGCTTTGACATGCTCTATCCCTGAAGATGCGTTAGAACGGGCGTTAGGGCATAAAGAATTGATTCCCATCCGCAAGGAAAATCCACAAGTATCACGGCGGTTGGCCAGTGTCGTAGAAAAGGCGATGGAAGTTCGACCGGAAGATCGTTACCAAACGGCATTGGAGTTTAAGCAAGCGCTTCTTGACTCGCTTTCAGCAACTAAGAGGTTGCGCAGAGAATTAATTGTAACCCCTCCACCGTTTATCAGCGCCCGGCTGATTTCCAACCAGATCGATGGAAGCCCGCCAAGCCAAAATGGAGAAAATATTGAACCAGAGAATGAACAATCTGGTCTGTTCCCAGTTTCCACTCCTGTGCGAAATATTACCCGTCCAAAACCAGTGATACAAAAAAGCCCTGGAATGAAGAACAAGCCCGTGGTTGCTTTGATTCTGGTTTTACTGATTGGTGCAGTATTTGTCACCTGGATGTTGGCCTCTGGAACAACATACCACTTTGCATCAATGCCAAAGTCGCTAGCCTTTCTGTTAGCTTCCACTCCAACTGCGCAGCAAACTCCAACAAGTGGAGCTATCCGGATAGAACCGGCGTCGCTAAGTTTGGTTGCTACTTCAACTGTGGAAAAGTTAAACCATATCCCAACTTCCACATTATTCGTTAAAAAAAGCATCACACCTGAATATCCTCTCTCCCCAACGGCTATGAGGACAAAGTTACCCACTCGAACACCATTACCCACTCCGCTTGGAGGTGGGGGTGGGGAGATTGCTTTTGCCTCTGACAGAGATGGCTCCATACAAATTTATATTATTCGGGCCGATGGGCGAGCAATAAGAAAGGTAACCGATATTGAAGGGGGAGCATGCCAACCGGCTTGGTCTCCAGACGGAGAACAACTGGTTTTTATCTCCCCATGTAATGGAAATAAGAACTCCTATCCGGGTTCAGCGCTTTTCATCTCCAAAGTGGATGGAACTGGATTGATGCCGCTCCCTACAGTCCCAGGGGGAGATTATGATCCAGCCTGGTCGCCGGATGGGAAAAAGATCATCTTCACATCGATCCGCGACAATGGGTATCCCCAGCTTTATATCTACGACTTGCTAGAAAAATCCGTTCAACAGGTTACGGGGCGATTTTCAAGAGACATGCAACCTTCTTGGTCTAAGGATGGTAAGAGATTGATATTTATCTCAGAACGACGTGGGTACGCTCAAGTTTGGACAATGGACGCAAATGGCGAGAATCAACAAGCTTTTTCACGGGGCGAAGGTTACGTTAACAGCCGTCCTAGCTGGTCGCAAGACCAAACACTTGTCCTCTTCACTCAATCTGTTGGCCAGGAAGGATTTCCTAAGCTGGTATTTGCTCCATATCAATCTCCACAATATAGCGAGTACCGTATCACACAAGATCCAATGCCAATGCAGGAAGGAGTTTATTCCCCCGATGGCTATTGGATTGCATTTGAAGGCTGGCAGGAAGGCGGCCACCACGCGATTTATTTAATTGCCGTGAACGGCGCTGGAAAAATCCAGTTGACAGCCAATCCAGGCTCGGATTTTGACCCAGCCTGGAAGCCTTTACCTTAGATTGTAATCATCCCCTTGCATCAATTCAGAGAGATATTTATCGTGATTGGCGCTGCGTGCGATTTTTCCGCTGCTGGTTTTTAACAGCCAATTCTTACCTACGATATGGACGTAACGCAAAGCAACATCAGAGTTCCGAGTCACTTTATCTCGAATCTCAGCCGCAATATGCTCAACTTCGTTAGCAATATGACTGTCAATAGCGAGCGTGCTTTCTTCGAGTAAATCGGATTCGGCGATTACAACCACATCTTCAGTGCCATTTTGCTCATTGAACACTCCGAAGGCGACAACGCGCCCCGGGTGTACACCTTTTACTTCGCTCGCAAGCTGCTCTATATCCTGTGGGTAGATATTTTTTCCTCCGACAATAATCAGGTCTTTCTTCCTGCCTGTAATAAATACTTCCCCGGATGCCTGATAGCCCAGGTCTCCAGTCAGGTACCAGCCACCCAGGAAGGCTTTTTCGGTGAGGTCGGGACGGTTGAAGTAACCATTTAACATGCAATTGCTATTCAGGGCAATTTCACCAATATGCCGTTCGGGAAGTTCCACTCCCTGCGAGTTTAACACCTTCAACCGTGTTCCTGCAATTGGTTTTCCTGAACTGACCATTTTGATCCAGTTGGCATTCTCTAAATCTTTTTCTGTTGTTGCAGAAACAAGCTCCGGTGCATCTTTTTGAATCGGTTTTGCAATCTGGTGGAGCAGAAACTCTTGACGATCGATCACGTCAACCCTAACTGGTGCATCGATCCCGCCTTGAGTGACGGCAAAGACGTTCTCTGCCATTGCGTAGGAAGTGGCCAAGGCTTCAAGGCGCAGACCATAGGGCTTAAAGCGCTCCAGAAATATCTCATGGCTTTTATTGTATATCGGCTCGGAGCAGTTAATTATTGCTCGCATGCTGGACAGGTCGATGCCTACCAGATCTTTATCGCGAATCTTTTGGGCGGAGAAGTTATAAGCGAAATTAGGCAGCCAGCAGAGCGTCGCATGGTAACGTGTGATGGACTGAAGCAACTTGAAAGGCGCTCGTACCCAATCAAACGGAGACATGAGAATGAGAAGAAGCCGGTTTAGAACAGGAAAAATAAATCCGGCTATCAAGCCCATATCGTGATAAAGCGGCAGCCAGCTCACGATGACGTCGGATGAATTCAGGTGAAGCGCCTGGGAATAGCTCTCCAGTTGGTTAATTATTGCCTGATGAGATAAGGCAACGCCTTTTTGTAGGCCGGTGGAACCCGATGAATGTTGGAGTAAGACGATGTCTGCCGGTGAGCTCTGCAATCCGGGTAATTCATCAGGATTAGTATTTTCATCGACAGTAGACTGGCGGTTTATTTGATCGGTGACCAGAATGGCACGCACAGATGTGCCTTGGCTAGCTCGGTGGATTTCTTCAACAAATTCTGGATACGTAATGATGGCAGTTGGAGCGGTGATTCTAACAAGGGATAAAAGTGAAGAGCGGTAGTGGTCTGGGGAGAGTTTTTCGGTGAGAAATGGCATTATGGAGGGGATTGCTCCCTGTAGAATGGTGCCAAAGAAAGCGTAAATTAAATCCTCACCATGATTTAGGATCAGGATAACAACTTCACCTTGACCGATGCCGGCATCTGCTAAATTTTGCGCATAACCGGATGAGGCCTGGAATAACTCACGGTATGTGATTTCCCGGTCTGGCAGGCTACTGAATTGAAGAACGATGGATACCTGGTCAGGTATCTCAAGGAAAGAGCGAGTGAGAATCTGGGAGAGGTTTTCGAAATGCATGGCAAGCAATTAAAGAGCATATCCTGATCTAGGGCAGGCGTGATTGGATGAGAGCGGTCAGCTGGTTTAGACTATCGAATGTGCTTGCGTTTAGCTCTGTATCGTCAATGCGTACCTGATACGTATCCTCGATGAATAAGGCCAAGTCTACCAGGTTAAAGGAATCGATTAGCCCACTTGAAATTAAAGCCCCATCTGGCGGGATCTCCCGTTTTGGCTGTCTTAATATTTTCGTGGCTATATGTTGCGCTAATAGGGATGAAATGTCTTCAGAGTTCATATGATGTTCAGGGTGCTTGAGTGTGGATGGCTAATTTTTCCCAGATGGCGTTTAAGACCTGGAGGGCGGTGAGATTGCGCACTGGCCAGGCTTTTTGCATATTTTCTGGTTTGTCGAATTGGTTTGGACCCCAGGTGAGATGGATACCATCTTCTTGCAAGCCGTGATCGGGTAATTGTTGAATGGCGCGCCAATAATTCCAGAGGGGGATATCATATTCGACAGCCAGGTTGGCGATGGTGGCATTGATACTTGCGTCTCCTTCTTGATTGTCGGCTTTTGTGCTCAAGATGGGGATTACTCCGTTATCAATGGAGTACTCAATGATCTTACGCATATCCGGCTCAAATTCCTGGGGATGCCAGATATCGTTTGTGCCAAGCATGATGAAGGCTATCACAGGTCGATGATGGCGATATTCGCACTCCAGTGGGTGTTCTGTGGGTTGGCATTGTTTTGGGTCAGCCCAAAGTGGGACGAGTAAAGATGCTGCGTTGAAGCCGGCGCGACCGGCCAGACTCGTCCGGGCGTGGGATCCTTTGAACTCCTGGATGACTGCTTCCAGGTATTGGTAGTTACCCAGCTGATAATAACGTGGCCCGCGGTCGAAATCGCCCAAGAACCAGGCTGGTGTGCTGCCGCAGTCTCCTACTTTTGAATAAGCTCGAGGATTATTGCCCAATTCCAGGCCGCGTTGATAAATCTGCAGCACAGAATCACTGATTTCTGGGACAACGGGTAGCATCTTCCAGGCTTCAGGTGAGAGAGTAGGTTCTGGATGGGCAGTGAGGATAGCCTGAGAGACCGATGTTGGAGGAGGTAAGGTTGGTGATGGAGTGACAGATGCGACGGCTGGCTGAGAAGTTGCAGGATTCTCTGTGCTGGCTTCAATGGTGCTTTCTGATTGGAGCGAGATTTGTAAAGAAATGATTGGAGTTATGGTTGGGGTACTAATGGCAACTGGCGAATGAGGTGTTACAACCGTTTCGGTTATGGGAGGCGATTGGTTGCATCCGGTTATGAAAACGATCAAGGTAGAAAAGATGAACAATAATACTAGCCTCATTGCGGTTTGATTATATCCTTGTTGATGATACAGCGTTGCATTGAGAGAATTCCGAATTTAGTTCTCTGAAAGTATTGAATTCAGGATCACTCTTATGATTTCTTGGGCGAATATTCGGTTGCCTTCAGGTGTCATATGGACGGCTGTATTGGTAAATTCGGTTGGCGGAATAGCATCCCATAAATCGATACAATTCCATCCATTCGTTCGGCACTTTTCAGTTAGCAATGTTCGATAGCCATCATAGGCCCAACGTGGATAGTAATAGTTGTAGCGCATATCGCTGTTCTGCCCCTGGCTGATAAACATGGGCTCGTTGATGAAGAGGATAGGGGTTTTACCTGCCATCTTCAGACCAACGTCTAAAACTTCGAAGGCCAGATCTTCTTCCCGTAAGTCAGGCGGTTGGAGGTTGTGGAAGGCCAGGTCAGCGGGTAAATCCTCCATGCGAGGAGTAAATTCCTCTGGAATATCCTGGTCGATACCAGTTGCTGCCCATAGCGCCCCGTACAATTGCAGGCGAATCAGGTCTGCCAAGTCGCGTCTTGCAGCGATAAGAGTTCTCTTCCAAAACGGTTCTCCGGTTTGAAATGTCTTTTGAGGCGTCAAACTCAGGTGATAGGTTTGGGCAAGTTGTTGCACAAGAGACGGGTTGTTTTGGAGAATAGGAGCGAACAATTGTTTATCGTAAGGGAAAGATTCAAGGGTAAGTGGCCAGATGACCAGGTCGGGTTGGTAGCGCGTGGCGAAAGAAAGAATTAGCAGATCTTTTGCCAATGACATCACCGGGTAACCCAGATTGTAGGCTTTTAAGTGGCGTCCATCCGTAAGGGAGATACCAGCATCGTTGATGACTGAAGTAAATGTCTCGTTTGGTTGGAGCAAGAAACCCCAGGTAGACGAATCGCCGATAATTATCACGCGATATTCGTCCTCTGCTTTGGCTGTACCATCCAGCTCGTGCGAGGCAAACATTGCCTCCAGGGTGTAAAGGCTGAGGTTATAAGAGCGCTGAGGATTTTCACCGTATGGTAAGCGCTTCCGTCCTGGGAAGAGGTGGTTATAGGCGGAAAAGCGCCCTAGAACAGGTAATGGATTGGTGAGAACAAATACCAAATTGATCGCCAAGAACAATAACAAGGCTTTTACGATGATATTGCGGACAAAACGCAGTTTATTGGTGGGTAAATTGTCTGGGTCATGCAAAGAAAACATTCGAGGCATCTCCTAAATTGAAAATAACCTTTGCATAACCAACCAGGCAGTTTGGGGGTTGGGGATTGCAAACCATACCCATCCAAGAGTGACATAATTGAAGGTTGTAAACCACCCACCCAGGAAAAGAGCATTTCTGACAGCAGGTTTACTCTGGCTGACATCCAGACGAGGACGGATCCAGTTAGACCAGCGGTTATGGAAGAATAAACCAAGGCCGTGCCAGGCACCCCAGATGGCGAAATTCCAACTTACACCATGCCATAAACCAATTAATAGCATGGTGCTCATTTGCCCAAGGAAGATGATCAGCCAACTAGGCAGTGGATTTACTTTGGAACGTAACGCACGGGTGAAAGGATTAAAGAAGTAAGAACGAAACCATTGCGCCAGAGTAATGTGCCAGCTATTCCAGAAAGCTGTCAAATTCTGTTTCAAATACGGTCGGTCGAAATTCTCTGGAAGGCGGATTCCAACTAGGCGGGCGATTCCGAGGGCAATATCGGTGTATCCGGAAAAATCGAAATAAATGCGCAGTGCGAAGGCATACAATAAAACCCACATCCATAAGGTTGAATTAACTTGCAGGGCATTGGAATTACTCAAGGAAATGAGAGCCAAACTGTCCGCCAGCACATATTTCTTGAACATCCCAACGGCGATCCGAAAACTCCCGTGAAACAAGTTCTCGCTCTTTTGTTGGTGTTCTTCTTCTTCAGGCGAGAGCGCAGTTGTCTGGCGCAGGTTGTCAATAAAATGTTGCGAACGGTCGATAGGGCCTGCAGTGAACGAGGGGAAGAAAATAGCATAGGTTATAAACTCGCCAAGGGTGTATGCAGGGAATTTGCCCATCTGATAATCACGGAGGGTATGAATTAACCGAAAAGCCAGATAAGAGAAACCCAGCCAGACAATGTCAGAAGCACTGGCTAGTCCCGGAGATTGTCCGGTGATAAGGCGTATAGACTGGCTGGCGGTCTGGGTAAACGGTTCGGTTTTTAATACCAGGAATATGCCCAGGATCAAGATAATGGATATCCAGGGTAAGAAGCGATTATTGGGTAAGAAGATGGTCGGAATAAGAGATACCAGAAAGATGATGACCAATCCCACTAATACCTGTAGAATGGTAGGAGGGAGAGTCGGTGTTAAACAACAAAAAGGTGATAAGTAGCGAAGAAGAGCAATGGCGAGCACTACCCCACTGATCAAGAAAGAAGTGATGAGCGCATTACGCCAATTCTGGACTTTGTTAGCTTGCGTTACTGCCCAGACGAAACCGGTTAATCCGATCGTAAGGGTTGGAAACCAAAAGTCGAAATTACGCAGAGGTGAGGAGGGTTGTAACCAATAGATCGCAATTACACTGGCAACAAGCAGGGATAATCCTAGCCAGCGTTTTGGAAGCAACCAGGCTAAGATCAGGCTTAGAACGGCAAAAACTATAATCTGGATGAGGGTCATTTAGAAACCCTGGTAAATCCATAGTGGAGATAGATCCGCCGTTGCGATCAAGATCGCAATGATGATAAGACAGAGCAGAGCTGCGTAGATATTCTCTTTAGAAATGAGTTTACGCATTACCGATATCCACACATGCGCCACTCACCCCCTTCATCGATTACCTGGTATGTTCGGTCGCCTAAGTTGATTTCCAGGACTTCATTGCCATAATTAGCTATAATCTTACCGGTGCAGGTGACCAACCTGGTGTCACCTTCCTGTCCGGTAACCTGACAATTCACCTGGTTAAGATTGGCGGTGACCGCGGCAAAAGAGTCAAATTCCTGCTGCGCCTGCGCTTCCCACGCCGCGCAGGAGCGGTTGATCATTTGGTTGACATCCTTATGAACTAGTGCTAAAAGGTATGCAGAGATCGCTTCAGCCGGGTCATTATTGGATGAGGGTTGGCCACATGAGGTGAGAGATAATACGACCAAGAAACAAAGCAGGACTTTATAAAGGATATCTAGTTTCATGTTAGTAATTCCTCAGTTATATTCGTTGCGGCGGTAATTGTACCAAGAATGCAAACCTGTATGAAAATTGGCCTTGAAACAGTATAAACTCGATATATATTGTAGAATCACTGGAGGGATGACAGGGAGTCAGCTATGGAGACTGTGTTCTTATTGCAATTGTTTTTAGGAGGTGTATTGGTTTTATTGGGGCGGCGATTATTCTGGCTTTTCGTCGGCGCGGTGGGATTTGTGGTCGGAGTGGCTCTAGCGAGTCATTATTTCTCTGGCGCTGCTGAGGCGGTTCTAATTGCTATTGGTCTGGTAGCGGGAATAGTGTGCGCGTTATTGGCGGTTTTCTTTCAACAATTCGCAGTTAGCGCAGCTGGATTCTTATCGGTTGGATACCTGGCTGCCAGGTTAGCCGCATCTTTTGGATTTGAAACCGGGTTTATCTATTGGCTGGCGTTTATCATGGGTGGAGTCGCTGGCGTTTTTCTGGTAAATCTGTTATTTGATTGGGCGTTGGTGTTACTATCTACAATAGCTGGCACATATTTAATAGTGCAAGCGCTAACGGACAGTGGATGGCTGGCTTCGTCTGGGAACAATTGGCTAACGTGGATTATAGTCATCGTCCTTCTCGCGCTTGGCGTTATGATTCAATCGAGAGGGCTGATAAGAAAGAAATGATGCCCATCTGGGTCATACAAAAAACGTTCAATAAATTTGGTCTCAATCCCAAGAAATCAGGAGTAAATCATGGATAAATCAAAATTGTTGTATCTGTCTCGGGTAGATGTTGAGAGAGTGTCATTGGATATGGCGACCATCATCCAATTACTGGAAAAAGTCTTCCGTGAAAAAGGTGAGGGGCGCGTAGAAATGCCGCCTAAGCCGGGTATCCACACGCAGCCGGATGCTTTCATCCATGCCATGCCGGCATTTATACCAGCTCTACACTCGGCGGGGTTGAAATGGGTAAGTGGATACCCGGATAATCAAAAACGCAACCTGCCCTATATCAGTGGTTTGCTCATTCTAAATGATGACGAGACGGGCATTCCCTACTGCGTGATGGATTGCACGTGGATTACTGCGTACCGCACAGGTGCAGCAACTGCCCTGGCGGCTAAGTATCTGGCTAGACCGGAAAGCCAAACCGCTGGCATTTTGGCATGCGGTGTACAAGGGCGGACGAATCTTGAGGCGCTGGCTGTGCTTTTCCCCATCCAGCAGGTATATGCATATGACATCTCCAGGGATGCACAAGATCGCTTTGTAGCAGAGATGAGAGCAAAATTGGATATCGAGATCACAGGGGTTGAGCATCCAAAGCAAGCGGTGGTTGGAAGCGACCTGGTAGTCTCATCTGGCCCGATCGTGAAACATCCTCAGCCTACTATCTCTAAAGATTGGCTGAAACCTGGAACGTTCGGCTCAGCAGTTGATTTTGATAGCTATTGGCATCCAGAGGCGATGAAACGCATGGATAAAATCAGCACCGACGATCACGCCCAATTCCAGTACTACCGGAGCGCCGGATATTTCCAGGAGACTCCGCAGCCATATGCTGATTTAGGAGAGCTGGTGATTGGCTCGAAACCAGGCAGAGAGCAGGAAGATGAGTGCACGCTTGCCATCAATTTGGGACTGGCGTTAGAAGATATGGCTGTGGCGCCAGAAATCTACCAGCGCGCCAGGCAATTGGGGATGGGCACCTGGCTATCTTTATAGAGGCCAGATGAGAATAGTGTACATCCAGTAACATGACATATGTCAATTGTCAAACTAAGGAAAATTGATCATAATATCGTTTCGGAATTCGCATCCTGGGGATTTTCAAAATTGAATTTTGTAAGGAGAAACACATGGCAGCACAAATCATAGATGGGAAAGTAATTGCTGAGCAGGTTCGGAAGGAGGTTGCGGAGGAGGTCGCCAAGTTGGTGGCAGAAGGCCGTCAACGACCTGGTCTGGCAACTGTGTTGGTGGGGGATAACCCGGCTTCAAAAGTGTATGTTAGCTCGAAGCAAAAGGCTTGCAGCGAGGTGGGAATTGAGTCGTTTGGTCATTATCTACCGGCAACAGCAACGCAAAAAGAAGTTGAAGACCTGGTTAGAGAGCTGAACGCTGATCCACGCGTGAATGGCATACTTGTCCAACTTCCATTGCCAAGCGGTTTAATCGAAGAGGATGTGCTCAAGGCGGTCAGTATTGAGAAAGATGTCGATGGTTTCCATCCCATCAACATAGGACGGCTTGCTCAGAAGGGTCGTGATCCACTTTTTGTGCCCTGTACACCAGCCGGTGTCATTGTATTGCTTGACCGCATCGGTGTGCCATTGGAAGGCACGAATGCGGTTGTCTTAGGCCGTTCCAATATTGTTGGTATGCCAGTTGCTCTGCTCCTGGTGCGGAGAAATGCCACGGTTACAATTTGCCACTCGAAATCAAAAGACTTACCGGGGATTGTGCGGGAAGCCGATGTGTTGGTGGCTGCCGTGGGGAGAGCACAAATGGTGCGCGGCGATTGGGTGAAGCCGGGAGCAGCGGTTATTGATGTTGGGATAAATCGCATTGAAGATCCAACTCACCCGAAAGGTTCACGCCTGGTTGGGGATGTATTTTTTGAGGAGGCAAAGGAAGTCGCTGGTTGGATCACACCTGTACCTGGCGGTGTGGGGCCGATGACGATTGCTTTATTAATGAAAAATACTCTGCGAGCTGCCAAACTGGCTCAGTAGTGAGTAGAAGAGCAAATCGGGGGCGCAAGAAACGCCCCCGATATTTTTTTAAACTTGCTTTCAAAATTGAACACCTTAAGGTATAATCGCCATTTGCCAATCGACAAGGTGGTTAACTAAACCTATTTTATTTGTAATTTTTTTAAGGAAGGATCATGCCCAAACGAACATACCAACCAAAGATTAGACGACGAGTACGGGTGCACGGTTTTCGCCAAAGGATGAGCACATCAGATGGACGAAAGGTTATCAAGATGCGACGCAATAAAGGTCGCCAGCGCCTTTCTGTCAGCATGAACAATCATGTCAAGAAAATAAACTGGAAGAGTTAACCAGAGCGGCTGTACAGATGAGGGTTATCTCAAGAAGTAAGGGTGAAGCGCAGATTCCGCCTGGCCAGATCCTCCGATTTTCAGCGGGTGCGGCGATTTGGAAAGACCTATGCCCACCCGCTCATTGTGTTGATTACATTATCAAGCCAAACAGAAGGTGTCAGGATTGGGATAGCTGCAGGACGTTCAGTCGGTAAAGCGGTTCAACGCAACCGGGTGAAACGCCAGCTTCGGGCAGCCATTCAACCTTATCTCTCCAAAATTTCACCGGGTTGGGATATCGTGCTGATCGCAAGAAACTCTATCACACAGGCAACATACCAACAGATTCAATCCGGTTTGCTGGAACTGCTTCAAAGGGCACACCTGTTGAATGATTTACATGACAACTGAGATTCACACACACCCGAAAGAGAATGATGCCTATGCGGACGAGCCGCGCTTGCGAGACTTACCGTTTCGACTTATGAACATACCGCGCATTTCTGTGCTGGGGCTGATCCGTTTTTACCAGGCTACATTTTCTCGCGCCCTACCTGCTAATACCTGCCGTTTTTACCCCTCATGCTCTCATTATGGCTACCAGGCAATTTACCGGTACGGTGTTATAAAGGGCGGGGCTATGGCTGCCTGGCGTATTTTGCGCTGTAATCCATTCAATCCGGGTGGCTTTGATCCTGTCCCATGACGGTCACTATCATTGATAAAATCAAAAAACCTCGAATATAGATAATGAAAAAAACTTTACTAGTCATAACCATAATACTTTCTATCTTTACCAGCCTGCTCTCTGCCTGCGCAGGTGGGGGAGTGGTGAATAACAACTGGCCAGGTTTGCTGGTTGACGAAAAGAGTAATACAGCATATGTTGCATATGGGCAGCATATTTATGCTGTTGATATGAATACCGGATCGGAAAAGTGGAGATTTCCCAGCGAGGCTAACAAGCAGATGAACTTTTATGCGGCTCCCGTTTTAGCGGGGGATGGGCAACTGATTGTTGCCGGATTTAATAATAAGCTATATAGCCTGAATCCGGAAAACGGGCAGCAGAATTGGCAGTTTCCCAGGGATGAAAATCAAACCCAAGCGCCTCAGAACTCAAACGATCACTTTGTAGCTAGCGTGGGCATATTAGGCGATAAAATTTATGCGCCGAATACAGATAATAACATTTATATAACTAACCTCAGAGGCGAAGCAGTGTCGGATCCTATTCCCACCGGAGACCAAATTTGGGGCACCCCGGTTACGGATGGCAAGAACATCTACGTGGCCTCAATGGATCACCATGTATATGCCATTGACGGTGAGACTAATCAGCAAGCATGGAAAAGCGAAGACTTGGGCGGAGCAATTGGCGGGACGCCAGCCATAAGCTCTGATGGGATTTTGTATGTCGGAACATTGAACTCGGAATTGATCGCATTAGATACAACGGATGGGAGAATTAAGTGGCGACAATCCGCTGATGGTTGGGTATGGAATGGGCCGACTTTAGAAAGTGACTCGATCTATTACGGTGATTTGTGGGGAAGCATCTACGCTCAAAAATCCCTGGATGGAAGCAGCTTATGGACTCCCGTCCAGCCCGATAGCGCACAAAAGCGTGGTATTACGGACCGGCCTCTTCTGAAAAATGGGCAGTTATATTTTGGCTCCGAAAGTGGAGGTTTATTTGAAGTGAATGCAGCAAATGGGAGCTTTCGCTCAATCGGTAAATTTGAGGGGAGTTTCCATACATCACCACAGCTTGCGGGTGAGAATATCCTGATTGCTATCATCAGCCCGAATGCGCTCCTGCTGGCTCTGGATACTAATGGCAACCAGCGCTGGGTTTACAATCCTCGCAAGTAACTGAGAGAATACGCAAAGTCTGAAAAAGAGGTTTCTTTTTATGTGGGATATTCTGATACTCAATCCAATGATCGCCATCCTTATGGGCATATACCGTCCTTTTGCAAGCCTTGTGGGAGGATTTGGGATTGCGATCATCCTTTTCACGGTCATTATGCGCCTGGTGACTGCGCCACTAACAGCCAAACAGATGAAGAGCACACAAGCTATGCAAGAATTTCAGAAATCGAAAAAGTGGCAAGACATCCAGGCGAAATACAAAAATGATAAGCAGAAGCTGCAACAAGAACAGATGAAGCTTTATAAAGAGATGGGGATTAATCCATTCGGCTCTTGTTTGCCGCTTCTAATTCAATTTCCCATCATCATTGGTCTATACCAATCGATCATCCAGGCTCTGGCAACAACGCCGATCAAGATGACTGCATTTTTTCACCACGTTTCACCGCCAGTATTAACGGATATATATCGCTCGATCTACAATGTTTTAGACCTGGGACAACTACTGCCCATTAATAGCACTTTTCTATGGATGGATTTGACTCAGCCAGAGCGCTTGTATATTATGGGATTCGGCATACCTGTTATGGCAATCATTGTGGTGATTACCACTTACATGCAGTCCAAGCTGATGACGCCGCCATCCCAACCTGGCGATCAAGGCGCTCAAATGTCTCAGGCAATGAACCTGTATATGCCGTTCTTGATGGGGTACTTTGCTCTGACATTTGCATCGGGCTTAGCTTTATACTTTATTACAACGAACGTCGTCTCAATCGTCCAATATGCGATGATGGGAAAAGTTAATTGGAGGAATTTATTGCCAACCCGAAAAGTTAGCGCACGAAAATCTGAATAATTTGTAATAATCTCGGAGAAAAATTATGAGCGAGAAGCGTACAAGCTTAGAAGTAATCGCACCGAGCGTTGAAGAGGCTGTTTTAAAAGGTTTGGAGGAGCTCGGAATCCC
>Ga0113563_10000178_pt1 | contig 26514 bp, 29 predicted proteins | sample Mud3Dept3metaG_FD_80117 | JGI IMG/M metagenome (GOLD analysis project Ga0113563, IMG submission 80117) | Freshwater wetland microbial communities from Ohio, USA, analyzing the effect of biotic and abiotic controls - Mud 3 Core 4 Depth 3... | ecosystem: Environmental > Aquatic > Freshwater >... | reverse complement strand
TCTTGCCGAGTTCCTGGAAATAGAGTTCCACAGAATCCACGAACTCCTCTATTTTCGTGATGCTCACCGGCCGCTTCTGGCAGGCTTTCTTGATGCCTCCGATGATCTTGTCCCTGCTGAAGGCCTCCCGCCTCCCGTCCTTCTTGATCACCATGGGAAGAACCTCCTCCAGCTTTTCATAGGTGGTGAACCTTCTATCGCACTCGAGGCATTCCCTTCGGCGTCGGATGGTGCGGCCGTCTTTGCTCAACCGGGAATCAATCACCTTGTTGTCCAGCTTACTGCAATAGGGACATCTCATGGGCTCCACCTCACTGTTTCTATGCCGGCTTCCGCAATCATTTGATCGGAAAGAGGATCGTCGTAACCCTCGTCGTAATAAACCTTCTTAATCCCGGCATTGATGATCATCTTGGAGCATATCACGCACGGCTTGTTGGTACAATAGAGGGTTGCCCCCTGAATCGTAATGCCGTGATAGGCCGCTTGGATAATCACGTTCTGTTCCGCATGAAGCCCCCTGCACAGTTCGTGGCGCATGCCGGAGGGCACATCCGAATCGGCTCTCAGACACCCCACCTCTTCACAGTGTCGCAGCCCCGCAGGCGCACCGTTGTATCCTGTGGCCAGAATTCGCTTGTCCTTCACGAGGACGGCTCCCACGCTGCGCCTCAGACACGTCGATCTCTTGGACACCAGCCGGGTGATGGCCATGAAGTATTCCGGCCAAGAAGGTCTGTTCACGCCTGTCATTCTGCTTTCCGATCCAAATATCGATAGATGGGGAACCTCCGGCAAAGCTCGGCCACTTCCAGCCGAACCCTCCGGTGCGCCGTCTCCTGACCAGGTTGCTCAAGCACCCGCTGGATCCACCGGGCGATGAGTTTCATCTCCTCCTCCTTCATCCCTCTGGTCGTCACTGCCGGCGTTCCGAGCCTCAGTCCACTCGTCACCCGGGGGCCTCTTGGGTCGGAGGGAACAACATTCTTGTTCACGATCAGGCCGGCAGCACCCAACGCTCTTTCAGCCTCCTGCCCGCTCATCCCTGTGGCAGTCAGATCGATCAGGAGCAAGTGATTGTCCGTGCCTCCGGAGATGAGGTCGAACCCGGCCCCGGCCAGTTCCCCAGCGAGCGTCCCGGCGTTCTGCACGACCTGCTGCTGGTAGCGCCTGAATTCCGGCTGGAGAGCCTCCCCGAAACAAACCGCCTTCGCTGCGATGATGTGCATGAGCGGTCCTCCCTGAATTCCCGGAAACAACCCTTTGTCCAGGGACGCACCGTGTTTTTCCTCTGAAAGGATCAGTCCCCCCCTGGGGCCTCGAAGCGTCTTGTGAGTGGTGGAAGTGATGAAGTCCGCTTGGTTCACAGGCGAAGGATGCAACTCGGCAACCACTAACCCAGCGATATGTGCGATGTCCGCCATGAAGTAAGCGCCGACTCTGCTCGCGATTTCACGGAACCTGTGAAAATCGATCACGCGGGGATAGGCACTCGCCCCGGCGACAATCATTTTGGGTTTGTGCTTCTTTGCCAGATCTTCCACCTGGTCATAGTCAATAAGCCGGCTTTTTTCATGGAGCCCGTAGGGGACAATCCTGAAGAAGTTGCCGGAGAAATTCGCGGGGCTTCCGTGGGTCAGGTGCCCCCCATGCGAAAGATCCATGCCCAGGATCGTGTCGCCGGGCTTGAGATAAGAGAAGTAGACGGCCATGTTCGCCTGAGAACCGGAATGGGGCTGGACATTCGCGTACTCGGATCTGAATAGCTTTCTGGCTCTCTCGATCGCGAGCCTCTCGGCAACATCCACATAGTCACAGCCGCCGTAGTATCTCTTCTGCGGATACCCTTCCGCGTATTTGTTGGTCATCACGCTGGCCGCTGCTTCCATGACCGCTCGGGAAGCATAGTTCTCGGAGGCTATCAGCACGAGCGTGTTCTTCTCTCTTTCGATCTCCGCATCAATAGCTCGCGCCACCTCAGGATCCGTGCGCTTCAGGCTCAGCTCCTGGACAACATTTTCTTCAGTCATCTATGAGATCCAGCCTCTTCTTGTGCCGGCCCCCCTCGAATTCGGTTTTCAGAAACACGCCCAGGATCTCCACCGCAAGGCCTGGGCCCACGACTCTTCCGCCCATGGCCAAAACATTTGCGTCATTGTGAAGTCTGCTCATCTTCGCCGAGTAGACATCACTGCATAACGCAGCCCTCACTCCCTTGAATCGGTTCGCCGTGACGGACATACCGATACCCGTGCCGCACATCAGCACCCCACGGTCGTACTCCCCACGGCCGACCGCCCCGGCCACTTGTTTTGCGATTCGAGGATAATCGGAGGAGTCCCGGCTGAAAACTCCTACATCCTTTACTTGGTGCTCACCCGACTGCAGCAGGTAATCCTTGCAGACCTCTTTGAGGTCATAGCCCGCATGATCTGATCCGATGATAATATTCATTTCTGGTTACCGCTCCCGACAAGAAATCCTTGAGATCAGTACAAAATATAGTAAAAACCGCTTTTCACTGTCAATTCTTAATTCTGCCGGACACAGGGACAAAGGGACAAAGGCACAAAGCAGAAAGACCCTTCTCTCTTTTTCCCTTTGTTCCTTTGTGCCTATATTTCTCCTTGACTTCAGGAGTCGAGGGATCTAAGTGCACAGTGTTTTGCAGAACGTTCCTCCATGACCATGAAAGCAGGTTCAAAAGTCATTTTCGCCTTGTCTCTGGTTCACTTCACCGGAGACTTCTATGCGGCTTTCCTCACGCCCTTGCTTCCGCTTTTCGTGGACAAACTGGGACTCACCTTGACTCAGGTCGGTCTGCTTGCGGGCATCAGCCGCTTCCTGTCCTTTGTGGTCCAACCGTCGGCCGGCTACGTTGCGGACCATTATCACACGCGGGTTTTTATTTTGGGCGGACCGCTTCTGGCCACGGTTTTTATGCCCCTCATCGGGGTAGCTCCCTCCTATGTGGTTTTAATCTTCTTCGTCTCTATGGGGTCCATCGGGGTGTCCATGTTCCACCCGACCGCTGCAGGCATGGTTTCCCAGTACGCAGGGTCCCATTTCGGCCTTTCCATGGCCCTTTTCAACCTGGGTGGAACCCTCGCGTTCGGGTTGGGTCCGATCTTCATCGCCTTTTTCGTTCACTTCTGGGGACTGGAGTCCTCTCCTGTGACCATGGTGTTCGGCCTTGTGCTCATGGCTTTTCTCTTCAAGATCGTTCCTCTTCCCACCACAGAAGGCCTGGGGAACCTGGGGTTCATGGGCTCAATCAAGGAAGCCTTTGGAGCGGTATGGAAGCCCATCTTCATCATCTGGTCAATCATGGTTCTCCGGTCCTTTGTCGGGCAGGTCTTCATGACGTTTCTTCCTATTTACTACAACCGCGAGGGCTTCTCTTTGCTCTCCCTGGGAACCATCGTCTCCCTTTTCACTGTTGCAGGGGCGCTGAGCGGAGTGGCTGCAGGTCACTTCTCGGACCGGTTCGGCTTCAAGCCTGTCTTTTTTATGAGCCACGGTCTGGCAACGCCCAGCCTCTATCTTCTTCTGCTTCTTCCGGGAAACTGGGCTTACGTGAGCGCTTTTCTCGCCGGGTTTTTCATCATGGCTTCCTTGCCATTAGGCGTGACCATGGCTCAAGAAATTGCGCCCAAAGGCAAGTCCATGGTTTCGAGCCTCATGATGGGATTGGCTTGGGGAATGGGAGGAATGATGACACCTCTTGCTGGAAAGATGTCCGATATCTTCTCGATGCGCCCTGTGCTCGCCGTACTGGCTATCATTCCTTTGCTGACCTGCGGACTCATTGCCCTGCTCCCTGAAAGGGGTGCAATGCAACGTCAGTAGGCAGTAGACAGAAGGGAGTAGGCAGGTCGCATCCGTCCATATCTCCCAATTGCTTACTGCATGCTGCTTACTGGACCCCTGGCGTCTCAGGGGGGGTTACCTTTTCCGAAGACCCCTCACCGCCTTGTACACCAGAATAGCGAGATAGCCGGCTGCCAGCACAAACCACAGCACTCTGGAAGGTCCTTTTTGTAAGGTCGTTCCGATGAGTAGGCTATGGGCCCACCCAAGAGGGAATACTACATACGCTGTTTTGTGAATCCTCTTCCAGGTTCGCAATTTCAGGTGAAGTCTCCGTGAGAGAAGGGCAGCAAACACCGCCGCACACAGAGCGAGCAGCGTCAACACGCCAAGGACCTTGAGCGGGGATATGGCCGAGGCATATCCCTGAAGCCGTTCAGAAGAAAGAAGGAGTGCCGGATGGCTCAGGATCAGCACAAAAGCGATCAATCCCCACCTTCTGTGAATTTTGAAAAGAGCAGCCGGCCCCAGCCCCCTCTCTACCCAGGGGATTTTCGAACTGAGGAGGAACTGGAAAAACATGAGCACAAAGGCAAGAAGGGCCATTAGGCGCCCACCCTCATAGAGGTAGACACTCCACGGCAAGCCCGGCGTCACAGCCTTTGCCCATAAGAGACCAGGCAACGCCAGGCAAAAGATCACCGCTGCGAAGAGGAATGGCTTCTTCATGGTTTCACAATCCATCCTCTCACGAAGAGATTCTCAGCCAGCGGGCTTCGAGCTTGGGTCTCCGGGATTTGTGCCGGCCTTGAACTCCTGGTCATTGGTGGTGCTGTCCTTGTCGGAATCCATGGCGCCAAGGTCCTGGGTGTACTTTTCTCCTGCTTTCATTCCCACCTTTTCGTAATCCTGGCCAAAAGAATTCCTTGGGCCTCCGCCAGCCTGATTCACATGGCAGGTCCCACACCCGAACTTCGCGCCCTTGTCAGGGAGCACCCCCAGGCGGAAAGGTTTTGCCTGCGCCGACACTTGGCCGATCAAGGTGATCCCCGCCGCAAAGGAGCCCATGATGAAACACGCCATTAATCCCCTTTTGAATTCCTTCAACATCCTTTTTTCTAAACCTCCTTCATGAAGTCATTTGCGAAGAGTGAAATGATCACACTTCGAAACGGAACAAGGGCTGAGCAGGGGAGAGCATGGAGGTAATCGTTCGAGCGCCGCAGCACGTCTCCAGCATGGCCGCCACCCGGTCTCTTGTCTTTGCAGCTCTGGATTCGCTCTCCTCACCTAGGCCGTCGATGTTCATGACCATGGCTCGCGTCTCCTCGGTGATGCGGGTTTCATAGCCGTTTCGCCAATTCCATCGTCGACACATGACCCTGCCTGAATCGGCTACCACATACACGACCTCACCCGGCGTCGGATGTTCTGAGGTCTGAGGCGCATCCAGGGGGACAAAGGTCTCCTGGCCTGAAGCGTGGCGGAGTTCAAGGCATGCCCCTGCGTGGTCCAGATCATCTCCTCCTACGGGAATTACGTCCACAATGGAATTGTAGTTCATGATGGTCACAACCTTGTTGATAAATGGAAGATGGATTCCCGGTTTTTGAACTCGCTTGATCAAAGAGAAATGAGCGGGAGGAAATTTGTTGGGATTAGACCCGAATCGCCTGTGCGCTTCGCTCCAGACCGCAATTCTCGGATCAGCTTTGACATCAATAGGTTGACGCCCGGAAGATTCCACCGCCTCGTTGAGAAGATTTTCGAGTTCTTTCGAAACGCCCTGATTTTGAATCCCCAACCCCACAACGATTCCCCTCCGAAACAGGGGGAACTCCTGAAAAATTTTCTCATCTACCTTCACTTCCATGATCTCGTCTCTCCTCGTGCGGGTCTTTTGCTGAAACCATAATCATTGATTATTGAACATTTAATTAAGCATTGGTCATCGGGGAGCGGATCATTGGATTTTGGCTCAATAATCGATGGAAAATGTTAAATGCTCAATGTTCGATGTTCAATGCTCACTGTCTTTATCACAGCCAGAACCCCGTCCAAACAAAAAAAGACGGCTACTGTTCGGCCGACTCTTGAAATCAAATGCTTTAGAATTCTCTAACTCATCCCTTCCCGGTGTTTTGATTGGAGCACAGAGTTCTCGATGGTTACTGCAGCCGGGCTGCTCAACGCCGTGAGGAGGTCAAGATCCTCCTCGCGAAAACCATGAGGCTTCTGGACGGAATCCACATAAAGAACCCCCATAACCTTGGACCTGCTGATCAGAGGCACACACGGGATCGATCGAATTCCGGTGACCTTGATGCTTCCGGGAAACTGATTTGTCCTTCACGGGGATCTCGTTATCAGGTGCCCGATGGACTCAGTAAATCAAGTAAACTTTGTATAAATTAACTAATTATTGCTATTTTATAACAAAAATAGGTTGACAGCCTGACTGATATAAAGATGGTAGGGGTTTATGGTCAACTTCCCCTTTCCTTGACCATCCCCTCTTTCTCCTCTATACTTCCACAGTTTTCAGCAATCCTCACAAACAGAACTCCTCATTCCGTGAAAGGGATCCCCAATGGAAAGTCTAAGGCAAAAACAAGAGAGGGCGAACCTCATTTTCGAGATTCTTGACCCTTCATATATCTACAAAAAGACAGCGCTTACCTACCGAAGTGCTTTTCAGCTCCTGATCGCTACGATTCTCTCAGCTCAGTGCACGGACAAGCAGGTGAATGAGGTCACCAAGACCCTGTTCAAGAAACACAAGAAGCCTGAGGATTTTCTGACTGTGCCCATCACGGAACTTGAACAGGATATCCGGCCCACAGGCTTTTACAGAAACAAGGCCAAATCCATCAAAGGTTGCAGCCAGGGACTGGTCGATCTCTACGGAGGGAAAGTGCCTTCCACCATGGACGAACTTCTCAAACTTCCGGGCGTAGGGAGAAAGACGGCAAACTGCGTGCTTGGCGCTGTCTTTGACGTTCCTGGTGTCGTTGTGGATACCCATGTCAAGAGACTCTGCCTGCGGCTTGGGCTGACGCATCAGAAGGATCCCGACAAGATCGAAAAGGACGTTGAGAGCCTGCTCCCCAAGGAGAGATGGCGCCGCTTCTCCGACATTCTCATCTATCATGGAAGGGAAGTGTGCAAGGCCAGAAAACCAGAGCATGGGCGCTGTGCGGTCTATAATCTGTGCCCGTCAAACGCGATGTAAAGATTGGAGTGATGGAGGATTGGAGTACTGTAGAAGAAGACTGAGAACCCATGCTGCCGGATTCTCATGGTTGTCTTTACCAATACTCCATTACTCCTGTACTTCAATACTCCAGCTTTGTTACATTTCAAACTCCGCCACGAGGAAGGTGTGATCGGACGGCTTCTCCGCTGTTCTTGCCTCCAGGTCAATCCAAACGCTTTTGGACTTCTGCGCAAGAGGCGGGGTCGCAAAGATATAGTCAACGCGCCAGCCCATCTTTCTCTTCAAAGCATTGGGAATCCGATAATCCCAGAAAGTGTAAAGACCGACTTCCGGCCGATGTTTGCGTAGGAGATCCACAAGACCCCAGGACAGGTAGTCTCGCAGTACGGACTGCTCGGCGGGGTGAAACCCCACTTCCCCCCTAAGCGTCTCAGGATCATACACATCTCTGGGTTCCAGAGCGACATTGAAATCCCCTGCCACGAGCAAAGGGGCCTTAGGATTGTAGTGCTGGCTGAGGTGAGACAGAAGATCTCTCAGCCAGCGAAGCTTGTATGCGAACTTCTCTGTTCCCGGGGCGACCCCCTGAGGGACATACACGTTGACCACAGGAATCTGACCGATTGTAGCACTGATAAAACGGGCTTCTTCCTCGATCCCTTCGTAAAGGCCGGTGCGGATTCCGTCAGGAGGACGTTTCGTAATCACGGCAACGCCGTTGTAGGATTTCTGTCCCCGGTACAGAGCCGTGTACCCCAGGGTTTCAAAAGCCGCAAAGGGGAAATCCTTCTCCTGCACTTTGCATTCCTGAAGGCACAGGACATCCGGTTCTTTTTTCTTCGTCCACTCCAGGACCGCCGACAACCTGGCCCTGATGGAGTTCGCATTGAAGGTCGCCAGCGTGAATGTTCCCATAACCGCACCTCCTGGTGTCAAAATAGAGCACATTCCCTTCCATGATTCAAGCGAAACTACCTCCGTCGAGTAATCCCTTGACAAAACCTTGGCTGGCGCTTAATTATCCTTGTAATTCAAGGCGATGATTCGTTTATCTACAGACGTTCTCATCATCGGCGGCGGTATTGTGGGCGCATCCCTCGCCCACGAACTTGCCAAATACCAGCTGGATATCATCCTTCTCGAAAAAGAGGCTGAGCTGAGCTTTGGGGTTTCCAAGGCCAACAGCGGAATTGTTCACACAGGTTTTCAGAGCGATCCCCGTGCCCTCAAGACCCGGCTTGCCGTAAGGGGAAACATGCTCTACAAGCAACTCGCAAAAGTCCTCGACTTCCCTTTCGTTCCCGTTGGTGAACTGGTCGTTGCTTTTCCGGGCGAACTCGAAGGACTGAAGCGGATGAAAGAGACAGGGGAGCAACTCGGAATTCCGGGGCTCGAGATCGTGAACAGAAAATGGCTTGACGACAACGAGCCTTGTTTGTCCGGAGAGATCCAGTTTGCCCTCCTTGGCCCCTCTGCCGGCGTCATTAACCCCTACGAGACCGTCTATGCCTTGGCAGAACAGGCCTCAGCCAACGGCGCCCGGATTAATTGCGGGTACGAAGTTACCGGCATACGGCCTGCCGACGGAATCTGGCGGGTGCAGACCCGAGAGGGATTTTTCATCTCCCGTTACGTAATCAATGCAGCCGGCCTGTACTCAGACAAGCTCGCCATGATGGCAGGCATGGAGGTCCCCCGCATTTTTCCGTGGAAGGGAGAGGAATACCTGCTTGATCGACACGCGAAGTGGCTCACTAAAAGAGTGATTTTTCCCTTGCCTCGGAAAGAGACCAAGGGCGTTTTGGTGATTCCTACCGTTGATGGAAACACCATGATCGGACCCACGGCGGAAGCGGTTCCGGACTGCGAAGAGCACTCCACCACCTTGTCCGGCAAATTGGCTGTCCTGGCGAACGTGAGGAATCTCGTTCCGGCCCTCAAGGAGGAACAGATCATCGCTTCCTTTGCCGGAGTGAGACCGACCACAAAAGAAGGCGACTTCCACATCCGAGAGGACCGAAAAGGGTTCATCAACCTCGTAGGAATCCAGTCTCCGGGCCTCACTGCAGCCCCTGCTATTGCTGAAAAGGTGGTTGAAATGGTGGGCCAAAGCACGGATCTTGTACCCAGAAAGGGCTATATCGCCGGAAGAACGGCGATTCCGCGGTTCCGTCTCCTGAACAACAAACAGCGAAACGACTTCATCAGGAAAGATCCGGAATTCGGTGAGATCGTCTGCCGTTGCGAGCTCGTGACCAAAGCCGAGGTCAAGGAAGCCATTCGCCGCGGAGCCCGCACACTGGACGGGATCAAGTTCCGGACCAGAACTCAGATGGGACGGTGCCACGGTTCCTTCTGCACCATGAAAATCATGTCCATCATAGCCGAGGAACTCCAGCTCCCCTATGAAGCCATCTCCAAAAGGGGCAAAGGAACGGAGCTGATCAAAAGGTGAAAGATTGGAGTAATGGAGTGATGGAGTATTGAAGCAATGGTATGAGCAACGTCAGAATCCGGCACCATGGGTTCTCAGTTCTATTCCCCGGTACTCCAACATTCCAATACTCCAGTAATCCAATTTACCCGTACTCCAGTTGGGTTCTTTATGTTGAATTATAGTCATTACGATGTCGTCATCATTGGAGGCGGACCTGCGGGAATGGCCGTCGCTGTAGGTGCTTCCAGCGCCGGCCTGAAGAGGATCCTTCTCCTGGAGCGGCACCCAAGGCTTGGAGGCATTCTCAACCAGTGCATCCATGTGGGATTCGGGCTGAGGTATTTCAAGGAGGAGTTGACCGGAACGGAGTACGCTGCCCGTTACCATAAACTCTTCCAGCAGACCGGGGTGGAAGTGAAGACCAGAAGCTTTGTCCACAAGATCTCAGGTCATCAGGAAGTGACCTTTGTTTGCCCCCAAGGGGAGTTCCTGGTGCCTGCGGATCACATCGTCCTTGCCACAGGATGCCGGGAAAGAACTCGTGAGATGCTGACCATTCCCGGAACCAGGCCTGCCGGCATCTTCACGGCCGGCCTCGCTCAGGAAATGGTCAATATCCATGGTCTCCTTCCAGGGAAAAACGTGGTGGTCATTGGGTCCGGTGACATCGGCCTGATCATGGCGAGACGGATGACTCTGGAGGGCGCAAAGGTATTGGCGGTCCTGGAAATCTTGGACCATCTGTCGGGGCTCGTCAGAAACAAGATCCAATGTCTCGATGACTTCGGCATTCCCCTTTACCTTAGCCATGAAACCCTGGAAATCATGGGCAAGAACAGAGTGGAGGGTATCCGGTACCGGGATAACACGACAGGCAAAGAAAACGAGATGGCCTGCGACACTCTGCTGTTTTCCGTAGGTCTCATCCCCGAAAGAGATCTCCTCATCGATACGGGGGTCGAGCCGGGAGAAGGAATCCATGTTGCGGGAAATGCCGACTATGTGCATGATCTGGTAGACTGGGTGACCAAGGACGGAGAAAAGCTGGGACGATCTCTGAGGAACGGCTACGCATAATGGAAAAACCCACAGAGAAAAAGACCAAGCGCAAGAAAGAAGAAAAGCCTCTGAACAGAGACAAGGTGAAGCGATACACCTGCGTCGTCTGTCCGGCCTGCTGCGACCTGGAAACCGACGGGGTGGAAGTCAATGGCGCACAGTGTAAAAAGGGCGAGGCCTTTGCGCGACAGGAGATGATCGCTCCTCTGCGGGTCATCACAACCACGGTCCGATGTGAGACTTCCAAGGGCGTGAGAATGCTCCCGATCAAGACAGCCTGCCCAGTCCCACTTGCTCTCATTCCAGAGGTCATGAAACAAGTGAGGGTCCTCCGTCTTTCCGAAATCCCTGACATCGGCACCCAGCTCAAGACAGGCTCTGCATCGGAATCGCTCGAGTGGGTGGTGACGGGAGAAGTGGTTTAATGGAGCCGGCATGATGACTCCGATACAGAATTTCCCTGCAGATGTAGCCAAAGCCCTTCTGGGTGTCTTTTTCGACATTGACGACACCTTCACCACTCAGGGGAAAATAGGTCCCGAGCCTTTCCGGGCTATATGGTCTCTCAAGGAAGTCGGATTGAAGGTGGTCCCTATTACAGGGCGGCCTGCGGGGTGGTGCGATCACATCGCGCGGATGTGGCCGGTGGATGGGGTTGTGGGTGAGAATGGCGCTTTCTATTTCTGGTATGACCAGCAAGAGCAAAAGGTCAAAAAGCGATTCATGGACCCTGATCCTGTGCGGGAAGAGAAACGCCAGCGCCTGAGCCTGGTGAAAGAAGAGATCCTGCGTTCCGTTCCGGGCACAGCCCTCGCGAGCGACCAGCAATACAGGGAGGCAGACCTAGCTATTGATTACTGTGAGGACGTGAAGCGTCTACCCTGGGAGGAGGTAGAAAAAATCTGCAGAATTTTCACAAACCATGGTGCCACCTGCAAGGTCTCATCGGTTCATGTCAACGGCTGGTTCGGCGACTACAACAAGCTCGGGATGACCAAACTCTTCGTGCTGGAACAATGGGGCTTGAGCTTGGACGACCAAAAGGTTCGATTCATCTTCTGCGGGGATTCCCCCAACGACGAACCCATGTTTGTCTATTTCCCTCATGCCGCCGGCGTGAGGAACATCCTTCACTTCGCGGAACGCATGAAGCATTTCCCCGCCTTTGTCGCGAGCCAGGACGGAGGGGAAGGTTTTGCTGAAATCGTCCAAACCATCCTGAGTCTGCAAACCGCCAAGTAGCCCGTCAACCGGGCCTTGTGCCTCGGTTCCGCCGCACCTTGGAGCCGTCATCCCGGACGAGGCCGCCATCCGGCGGACGAGATCCGGAATCCAGAAAAGATCCGTATTCCCCGACTCCGACAGCCACATCGCTCATGAGGCTTCTCAAAAATCTAGCGGGCTCTTGGCCTCCTTGAGGGTCATGCTCTTGATCGTGTGAGTGTAGATCATCGTTGTTCTTACGTCGCTGTGGCCGAGCAGCTCCTGGATTGTCCGTATATCATAGTTTGCCTGGAGCAGGTGCGTGGCGAAACTGTGGCGAAAAGTGTGCGCCCAGACCCTCTTCAAGAGTTTCGACTTTCTTACCGCCCTCTTGGAAACAAGAAATCCATTGATATCATCGTCGACCATGGCAAGAGGACTTCCACTATTGACGTCAAAGGGATGGTTAGCAAGACCATATGGCCCATGGACAATTTCTCTCGTGCGCGCAAGAACCACTTCATTGCCCTGGTTACTTTCGTAAACAACATTGACGATCATGCCGTCATTCCAGAGACCTACATTATCCCTTCCTCCAAGGTTCGTGCACTCTTCTACCATAATCCGAAAGGAACAAGACAAGGGATTCGGTATTCAGGCGTCAAGCAGCGTGGCCACAAATACTGTGAGGCGTGGCACCTGATAAAATGGCATCGAACAACGCACTGATATGGTAAATTGGGCAGGGGTCTGCGTGTTCGATCATCATGACAAACGATGGAGGGAATAAGCAAAACACATATACTGCCGTTGGGTCTCCCGCCTAATAAGACTTGACAGTATGTAGCCTATGGGCTACAATCACTCCATGATCGAAGTCCGCAAGACTGAAGCTTATGCCAGGTGGATTGATGGCTTGCGCGATATCCGTGCGCGGGCTTGAATTCTTGCACGAGTCGAGCGCCTCGCAACGGGAAATCCTGGAGATGTGAAGCCCGTTGGCGAAGGCGTTTCAGAGCTAAGGATCAATTACGGACCCGGCTATCGGGTTTATTACACACAGCGAGGGCGGGAACTTGTTATTCTGTTGGCCGGTGGTGACAAGAGTACCCAGGCACGGGATATCAAAACTGCCCTGCGCCTAGCACGGAACCTTTAGGAGCATACTATGGGCAAGACAATCACTACTCGTTACGATGTCGCCGAGCACCTCCGCTCTCCAGAGGAAATGGCCGCTTATCTTGAAGCTTGCTTAGAGGAAGCTAATGGGGATGCTGCCTTCATTGCAAAGGCACTGGGAGATATTGCACGCGCGAAGGGCATGTCTCAGGTGGCGCGGGATGCCGGCTTGTCCCGCGAAAGCCTTTATAAGGCACTTTCTGGGGAACGAACCCCGGGCTTTGACACAATCCTCAAAGTCATAGGAGCGCTAGGATTGAAACTGCATGCGGAAGCAGTCGCTGGGGCTGGCTCAAAGCCGCAACGCTGCGGATGATCATCCGCAGCGTTAACCTCTTCGCCACAGTGAGAGGGTCCTTTCGATGATCCAAAGATTTTTCTTGTGTTTTTGTATCCCATAAGATACTCTTGATCTATGATCGAGGTCCGGCAAACCCGTGAATATGCCGATTGGTTTAAGGGCCTGCAAAATAGGCAAGCGCGGGCTCGAATCAATACGCGTATTGGTCGCCTGTCCCTGGGTAATCCCGGTGACGTGAAATCGGTAGGCGAAGGCGTCTCGGAGTTGCGTATCAACTATGGTCCTGGATACTGAGTCTTTTTCGCTAAGCGCGGGGAGACATTCGTAATCCTTCTTGCCAGCGGCGATAAGCGGACCCAGGACCGAGATATCAAAACAGCGATCGAACTGGCGCGAGAACTCTAGGAGATTCTTATGGCAAAGAAAACAAAAACCCGAGCCTGGGAGGTTACAGAGCATTTAGAAACCAAAGAGGATATGGCCTCCTATTTGGAAGCGGCCCTGGAAAACGGTGACCCTGCCCTAGTGGCGGCGGCTTTGGGTGACATCGCGCGCGCCAAGGGAATGGCGGATATCGCGCGCGAGACAGGTCTCGGACGCGAAAGCCTCTATAAAGCATTGTCGCCTGAGGGCAACCCTGAGTTCACCACCGTGCTGAAGGTCGTGAAAGCGCTTGGCCTGAGGTTGCGGGCCACGACAGGTCAGCCATAAATCACGCCAACCTTTCACTTCAGCCGACGCAAAAAGCCGAGCGGCTTATTAGCGGCGTTATGCCTAAAATGACGAATAGGATAAGGTTTGATACCGCAGCAATCATCATTCTCGTAAGGGGAGCGATTAGATTATGTTCGCTATACTAAAGAAGTGTGAAAAGATAATGATTCAGGCCCTTATGGTCATGATGGCGATCGTTTTGGTACTTGCCACCCTCGACCTTGGCTGGCTCATCGTAAAAGATATCTTAGGCCCACCGTATGTTCTTCTCAGTGTTGGTCAGCTGCTTGAGATCTTCGGACTCTTCATGTTGGTCGTGATAGGAATCGAACTTCTTGAAACAATAATGAAAACCTACATAACTCAGAATCAACCCCATTACGAGGTTGTTCTCTCGGTAGCAATCATCGCGATTGCACGTAAGGTGATCATCTTAGATCTCAAAGAGGTGGACAGTCTGAGCCTAGTCGGAATTGCTTCTATTGTTGTTGCGCTGACGGCGGGCTATTATCTGATGAAAAGGGCCCGCAGTCAAGACAGGGCAGAGTGAACACAACTATCCTGAATAATGATAAGAGCATTGCTGAATGGCTCTAAACGGATAGAAACGGCATAACCATTTGACGGAGCCGACTCCTTGCAGTCGCGGCTCATTCAGGTCGTTGGGCTCTGGAGGTCGAAATGCTATTGAGAAGGATGTCGGCTCTATTGCTTCTTTTTATAATTGGGTGCGTTGGAATCCCGAAAAATGTCACCCCTATTAGCAATTTCAATTTAGAGAAATATTTAGGTAAGTGGTACGAAATAGCCAGATTGGATCATTCGTTTGAAAGAGGATTGACCAAAGTAACGGCAGATTACAGCTTACGGAACGACGGTGGAGTCAGAGTGCTGAACCGCGGATACTCCGAAAAGGATGCAAAATGGAAAGAACTTGAAGGAAGAGCCTACTTTGTACAACAACCAGATATAGGGTATCTGAAGGTCTCATTCTTTGGGCCTTTTTATGGTTCTTACGTCATATTTGAACTTGACCATGAAGGGTATCAGTATTCTCTCGTGTGCGGTCCGGACAAATCGTACTTATGGATTCTGGCTAGAGGCACTGAAATTGATGATGATCTGAAGAAAGTGTTGGTAGGAAAAGCTGCAACACTTGGCTTTGATACAAACAGACTAATATTCGTTAAACATCAGTAGGCGCCCAACCCTTATAAGGCCTTTTTTTGTCAAGGGGTAAAAGTATCCCCTGGTAGAAAGTCTTTTGAAGTTCTTTCGGAATGTGGGTCGATGGGTCTGAAGGGCAGTGTGAAGTGACCCCTTTGATCAAGAGCGTAACGGGCTTACGCGAGGTGCTGGGATCAAGATGCCCGTCTTCTTGTGTCGAGTTTTCCCATCGGCGCACATTCCGAAAGAACCAAGGCGCTCCAGCCGACGCGCAAAAACTTCGCGTGGCTGAGCTTAATCGTTCGGCTGGCAGGATCATACCTCTCATTCAAGAGGAGTCACAATGTCTAACGAAACAAAGAGGGCTGACCAATCCGGTGTAGATAAGGGATTAGTCGCCATGTTTTTAAGGATGTCGCCCGAGGAGCGATTACGGGCTAACGACAACGCGTTTCGTGTAATCCTGGAGTTGAGAGATGCCTACAGGCGGCGGAAAAACAGCGAGCGCAAGCCTAGGTGAAGTACTGGAAGGGCTGCTAGCGGCAGGCGTCGATTTTATTCTGGTCGGAGGCCTTGCAGCCGTAATTCAGGGAGCCCCGGTCACAACAATGGATGTGGACATAGTTCACAGCCAATCTCATGAAAATATAGCCAAACTGCTTGCCTTTCTTGAATCGGTTGACGCCATTCATCGTCGTTTGGACGACAAGTTGATTCAACCGAAGGAGCGCGACCTATCGGGAAAGGGCCACGTGCTTCTTACGACCCGACTTGGTCCTCTAGATGTTTTGGCTGTTATTGAGGGGGGAAGATCCTATGAGGACCTCCTGGATCACACCGTGGAAATTGATTTCAGGGGCCACACCCTTAGGGTACTTGACCTTAGAACGTTAATCGAACTCAAAAGAACATCTACCGATGCCAAAGACAAGCAGCGACTACTCGTGCTCAAAGAAACTCTGCGGCAACTGGACAGGGAATATGTCAGCGAGGAGGACGAGGGAAATAACGACAAAAAATAGTCTGGCCGAACAAAAAAATGCGGCAGAGGGCGTGGGACGCTCTTTTCTTTCTTCTTGTTGCTCCTTGGCCCGCCGCAATGGCCTACCAGGAGGAATTTATTTAACCCGGGTAATATTAATATTGACAGCATAATTTTACCCGGATATAAATCGTCCACTCAAAATTCAACAGGAGGACATGGAGAGATGGGCGAACAAAATCTAAAAAGCTGCACCGCATTCAAAGGCAACCAGCGTGTTGCTTCAGGAAGCCTTTTGAAGGTCGCCAGAAAAGTAAAAGAGATCATTGATCAAGATGGGCAGGCATCTATCCTCATTTTTGACGATGTCACCAGCGAGCTTGTCGAAGTAGATTTTCGTGGCACGATGGGAAATGTCCTAGAGAGGTTGGAAAAACAAACAACGGGGGTGGAGTCGGCCAACGCATCGCCAGATACAGACCAACGATCACAGCGCGGGCCAGGTCGTCCCAAGCTCGGTGTCGTTTCCCGGGAAGTTACATTGCTACCGCGGCATTGGGAATGGCTGAATAGCCAACCAGGAGGCGCTTCTGTAGCTCTTCGCAAGCTTGTTGAGGAAGCGAGACGAGTGAACAGCGGTAAGGACAAGGTGCGGCATTTGAAAGAGGTGGCATACAGGTTCATGTCCGCCATGGCTGGTGACTTCCCGGGATTCGAGGAGGCGACGAGGGCTTTGTTTGCAGGCGATTCCGAACGTTTCAACAGTTTGGTGGCTTCATGGTCTATCGATATCCGGGACCACGCTCGTAAGCTTGCACAGGCTGCATTTCAGAATCGAGTATGATACTGTGCCAACTCACTAACGTTCAGAGCCTTTGGGCCACTCCAAAAATGGTAAGTCACCGGCCAACCTGTCATTACAGTTGATACCGAAAAGACACGGCACAACTGACCTTTTGCTTTAGGCGTCATCCCACGGAAGATGAATGAAACGAATGGTTGTACAGCATACGAACAGAAGGAGCCAAACGCTCTACCTTCACAAAGGTACGACCAAGACCGGCAAATCGAAATACTTCTTCTCCCTGAACAACCATGGGGAGTTAGTGGATACACTGCCCCAGGGCTTCGAAATCTATGAGACCCCCAACGCCCAAGTCTTCTTGCGACGCAAGCAGTTGAAGTTAATCACTGACGAAGAACTGGCGATCGTCGAAGAGGGACTGAAAAGGGATTGCCCTCATGAGAGATGCCGGGTTGAGGTCAGACAGGCGACTATCACCGTTTTTACGCCGGATCAGAATTTGGCCGAATTTGAGAAAACCATAGGATTCGTGTCCGGGCTAAGAGGTACGGGGGTGTTCGACCGCTTCACCTCGCACTCGCCATTGCTCCAATTTGTACTGGCCAACAAGGAGAAGCGGACCTTCATCACCCGTCGCTATTGCTTTCTCGGCTCCGTTGATGATTGGATCGAGATTAGCAGACCGGGTAAGCTCACGACGCTGGTCAAGAAGTTTGTCCGGCACTTAGGGCAAGATTCGTTTTACGAGTTGTACTGACTGCCCGCCTAACACTCACTTCAGCCGACGCGAAACCCGTGTGTCTGATTTCGACGTTGGCCAGCAAGGAAGAGCAGCAAGACACCTATGAATCCGAAGACTATTATCAGGAACGAAACCGATGCCGATGTAAGCGCGATAACCGAGGTGACCGTCGCCGCGTTTAAGACCCTGGAGATCAGCAATCACACGGAGCAGTTCATCATCGCTGCGCTACGCGCCGCCAAGGCCCTCACAGTATCGCTCGTCGCAGAAATCGATGGCCGTGTGATAGGGCATATTGTCTTCTCTCCCGTGACCCTTTCGGACGGCACTCGGAACTGGTACGGCCTTGGACCTGTTTCGGTGTTGCCGGCCTACCAGCGGCAGGGTATCGGCAAAGCCCTGATACGGGAAGGGCTGTCACGGCTGAAAGATATGAATGCTCAAGGATGTTGTCTCGTGGGACATCCGGATTACTACAGGAAATTTGGGTTCAAAAACATGTCGGGACTTGTGCTTGAGGGAGTGCCACAGGAAGTCTTCTTCGCTCTGTCTTTCGACGGGCATATTCCGCAGGGCACCGTCGCTTTCCACGAAGGATTCAAAGCGGATGCCCAATTGGGTAGCCGGGGGATTTGTCCCCCCAGCCCCCACAACCACCCCGCATGCGGGTCCCCTTCAGAGGCGGGCAAGCGCACACGGCGGTTCACAAAGCCTACCGAACCGTAGTCGGGTAATGGATGTTCACCCACAGCTCTTTGACAGACAGAAGGCCCTGATCCTTGAGCCACTGATTGGTCATACCGGTGTGAGTGGCCAGAGTCCGGGCCAGATGCCAAGGGCCTTTGCGGCTGATCGCCACTGTGTTGTGCAAACTCGCCCGGAGACTGAGCCTTGTATGCCATTTCTGTTCGTCGGCTCATAGCTTTGCACTCCGGCTTCCTTCGGACCCCGCCTCACGGCGACACCCTTGCCTTCGGCTAGTACTTATATTAATGATGTCAACCATTAACCGGATTCACGTACAGGGGACTTACACCCCATAAGTTCACGCTCATGCCGGGCGTACACTTTTGTATGCCCTTGGGAAAAAGTTCAACATCAGTCTCATGGATGAAGGGCCCAACTCCCGCATGACCAGCGCCTCGACGCAGACGGGCTAAAACAGTCGCCCGCCTCGATCGCCGCCTCAAAGGCGACCAAGGTGTTTTCCGGATACTTGGCCCTGCATCCACGATGCGCGATGATCAACGGCCGCTTAGCGGTTCTAAACTGGGACAAGGATTTGTGCATAGAGAGAGAACAGCTATCCGAAGACGCCGCCCATTTTGGTGCCTGCCACCTTGGTGATGACAAACAGGCAGGCGGCCCCCAGGATGATGAGGATGAGACCCAATGCGGCTGCCTCGTTGATGGAGCCGCCGATGTAGAAATTGAAGATGCCTACGGTCATCATCTCGTGTCCCGGCACGACGAGGAGAAGCGTTGCCGAGGCCTCTTGAAGAGCAAGGATAAAGGAATAAAGAGAGCCAACGAGCACACCTTTCCAGATGAGCGGCAGGGTCACGTCCTTGAAAGTTTTCATTTTCGGGGCTCCCACGCTCTCAGCCGCCTCCTCAAAGGATTTGTGGACGATCAGCAGAGAAGCGAACGTTCCTCTCACGGTGTAAGGAAGCCGCCTGACCCCCAGCACAATGGGAATGACTATCCACATACCTATCAGAGCCGTGCTCATGTACGGCAGGGGTTCTCTGAAAGCCCTGAGATACGCGATTCCTATTCCGGTCCCGGGCAGCGCCAGGATAAGGGTGGTGAGGGAATCCAGGAACTCCCTGCCCGGCAGTTTTGTTCTGGCCAGGACCCAGGCGACCGGCACACCCACGGCAATGCAGATGATGACAGAAATCCCTGAGTAGAGCAGACTGTTGAGAATGAACTTGGGAGTCTCTATGGAAACGCGCTGGAAATATTGCAGCGTGTACTTCACAGGGAAGGGCGTCAGGGCCCAGCCTCTGCCGAAGGAGTCCAGGGCGATTCCAAGGTAGGGAATAAAGGCCATGAGCAGAATGACGGCCAAAAAGAAAATCACACCCATTTTACCTGCCGGGGACAGCTTCCTTCTCTCAATCACCGAGTAAGACAGAGAACTGTAGTCTTTGATCGCGACGTACTTTTTCGCAACGATGAGGAAAAAAATGGCCAGAATCACCATGATCGCCGAGATGACGATGCCCATTTTGAAAAGCCGCCGATCCACGAACTGAACGATGTTCAAGTAGGCTTGAGAGGCCAGGAGATCGTCAACGCCAACGACCAAGGGGGTTGCGAAGTCCGCAAAGGTCCAAATGAAAACGAGCAAGGCCCCGGAGACGTACCCAGGCGTCGTAAGAGGGAAGGTGATGTCCCAGAACTTTCGCAGGCCTCGCGAGCCCACACTCTCGGCCGCTTCGTCCAGGGAAGGGGAAATCTTTCCCATGGCATCCACGATGCTCAAGGTCATCAAAGGAAACAGGTGAAGCGTCTCCACCAGGAGGACCCCCTGGATCCCGTACATGAAGTTGATCGGTTTTGCCATCCCAAAGTAATCCATCAGGATCACGTTCACGGTCCCTGCCCTGCCCATGATGAACACGAACCCCATGACTCCCACCATGGGAGGCATGATCATTGGGACAAAGGAAAGATAGCTGAACAGGCCTCTTCCCGGAAAATCGTAGCGCAAAAGAAGGAAGGCAAAGGTGATCCCGATGATCGAAGTGGTCACCACTGTCCCCAGCCCGAGAAGGATGGAATTCCAGAGGGTCTTCAGATAAAAGGAATCCGTGAAGAAGTCATAAAAATTCTGGAGCGTGAACGCACCCGTCTCCGTGGTGACGGCATCAAAAAAGAGGCGCACCAGAGGATAGATCAGAAAAACGCCGAAAAAGGCCCAGATGGCGGCATAACCCAGGAGACCGCCGATGTTCAACTGGGGCCACGATCGGGTTTGGCCGAGAGCCAAGTCTGATTCGTTTTGTGGAGCCATAACTTCTCTACTGAGCAGGAATCCCCAGACTGGTCTTCACAGGGAAAGACACATACACATTCTCCCCCATAGGATAAGGCTTGTGATCCCACGGATTCTGGACATCTACCTTGAAGATGAGCCCCTGCCCTATTTCTACATCGTACCGAACCGTGTTTCCGATATAGGAGGCAAAACTGACCGCTCCGGGAATGCAGTTCAGTCCTTCTTCGGCGGACGCAGAGGAGCTGATGGAGGCGGTTTCCGGACGGACACAGATGATGCACTTGTCAGCAACCTTGAGGCGTCCGCCAGTCAACGACATGAGCTCCCCGAATCCTGTTTTTACCTTGACCCGGCCTTCGTTATCCGCCTCCTCCAGAACCTCGCCGGGAATCAGGTTGTTGATGCCGATGAAGTCGGCCACGAAGGGCTTTTCGGGCTTCTCATAAAGATCCAAGGGCGTCCCTATTTGCTGAAGCTTTCCCAGGTTGATCACGGCGATCCGATCAGAGAGGGTCAAGGCCTCTTCCTGGTCGTGAGTCACGTAAATCGTGGTAATGCCCAGTTCCTTCTGGAGCTTTCTGATCTCCGCCCGCACTTGGACGCGGATCTTCGCATCCAGATTGCTCAGCGGCTCATCCAGGAGCAAAACGTCCGGATTCAAGACCAGCGCTCTGGCTAGAGCCACCCTCTGCTGCTGTCCTCCGGAGAGCTGGCCCGGGTATCGTTGCTCCAGCCCTTTCAAGTTGACCAGGTTCAGCGTCTGCATGACCTTGTCGCTGATCTCTTGCCTTGACATCTTCTTGAGCTTGAGACCGTAGGCGACGTTGTCGAAAATCGTCATGTGAGGCCATAGGGCATAGTTTTGAAACACCATGCCGATGTTCCTCTCGTAAGGCGGAATGGGGTTCACTTTTTTCTCACCGAAAAAAATCTCCCCCTGGTCAGGCTTGTGAAAACCTCCGATGAGCCTGAGGATCGTCGTTTTTCCGCAACCGGAAGGGCCGAGGAGCGTGAACAGCTCTCCATCCTTGATGTCGAGGGAGACGTGGCTCACCGCTTCCAGCGATCCAAATCGTTTCACGATATTTTCAAGTCGAATGTTCATGATCCATGATGAAACAGTTTTGGGGAAAACCCCAGCCCAAAGCGAGAGGGGCTTTCCCCAAAGAGTCCTAAGCTTACTTTTCTTTGATGATGTCCTTGTGTTTTTCGGCGATCTCCTTACGGAAGTAGGAGTTCACGTCCTCCATCCTCTTCTTGTCGCCGGCCACTTTGTCGTCGTACACGTTCTCGACAGGAATATCAAAGAAGGACCTCATGCCTCCTGTAAATTCCACCGCCTTTTCCTGGCCGGATCCCGGAGGACCTTGGACCTTGTATTTGGGTGTGATCGGATAAACGCCTAGCGCCGCGAAAAGCTTCTGGCCTTCCTCTGTGAGGAGGAATTCAATAAACGCATGGCCTGCCTTTGGATGAGGAGCCCCCTTGAGCACCGCCATGGGTTCCGGAGTGACGTAGGCATTCTTGGGATACACATACTTTACATCATAACCTCCGAGGACCTCGGCAAAAGCCATGTAGCTGGGCACAGCGAATCCGACAGCAAATTCTCCCTTTGCGACCACATTGGGCACGTCACGAGACCGGGCCGTGAAAATTCCGGTGTTTGCAGCAAGCTTCTTCAGCCATTCCCATCCCTTTTCCCATCCATGCATGAAAAGGATCACCTCGTAGCTGGCATGGCTGGAGCTGGATCGATCAGGCGTACACTGAGCGATCTGGCCTTTGAGCTTGGGATTAAGAAGGTCATCCCAATCCTTGATCTGCACCCCTAAACGGTCAAGCAACTTTGGCTGATAAATGATGCCGTAAGGCTCGAGAGTTGTTCCCACCCAGAACTTTTTGGGGTCTTTAAGGGGCAAGCCGACCGGTTTTCCGATGGTCGCCGGAATTTCGTCCCACATCTGCTGCGGCACTTGCACCTGGTCCAAAAGACCCTCTGCCGCAAGAGCATCGAAGAGGGTTCCTTCTCCGCCCCAGAACACATCGGCCTGGGGCTTGCCCTTCCATTCGAGGATTTGGCCGTAGGCCACGGGCGTTCCTTTCGGAATGGCACTCGTTTTCACGTCAATATTCCATTTTTTCTTAGCGTAAGCGGCAAAAGCCTTAAGAGCCGGGTCGTGAACATCTTTGGAAACTGGCGTGATGAGGTAGAGTTCGTTTTCGATGGCCTGAGCGGAAGCCATTCCCCACGCGCCGAAAACCAGAATGCCGAGGATCAGCACAAACAGTGAAGTCCTTTTCATCAAACAACCCCCTTTCTTTGTGTTGAAGTTCCGAGAATTGCGGCGACAAAGCCCCACGGGCCTTCATGGTTCTTACCCCTTGTCCCCGCAACAATTAAGACGTGCTTCTCAAGGCCCCTCAATGAGTTGTTCATGAAAACCTTTTGCCCGGAAGTCTAGTGTAAAGGCACCGATGAGTCAAGGCGAACCGGACAGAGATCATCTCACCTTGCTTCCCGGGTGAGTCGGCGCGTCAGGAGCCAACAGGTGCACCCCGCCTTTGTCCTCCGCCGCAAGGACCATTCCATTGGATTCCACTCCCATGAGACTCACTGGATCAAGATTGGCAACCACCACCGCCTGCTTGCCGACAAGATCCGCTTCAGAGTAAAGACCGGCAAGCCCTGCGACAACCGTCCGCTCCTCCCCGATGTCCAGCAGGATTTTGAGGAGTTTCCTGGAACCGGCCACGCGTTCCACCGACTTGATGGTTCCCACCCTCAAATCGAGTTTCTGAAAATCCCTAATGGAGACTCGGTTCACAACCTCTTCTTTTTTCTTCTCCATCTTTTTCTTACCTGCTCCCTCCTTGGAGCTCTCCGGACCGATCCTTTGAAATAGATGAGGCGCCTTGGCAATGACCCCGAAGGGCTTCACTCTGCCCCATTCCCGGATGTCCTGAAGTCCGAGATCCCCTCCTTTTTTCGTAAGGGCCAGCAGACCCTGGATTTTCTCCGCAGTCTCCGGCATGACTGGCCAGATGAGGACTGAAATGATCTTGAGGGATTCCACGAGGTGATTCATGACTGCGGCCAGACGCGTTCCATCAGACTTGGCGAGGAGCCAGGGCTCTGTGGTGACGATGTACTTGTTCACCCGCTTCATGAACTCCCAGACCGCGACGAGCGCCCTGTGAGGGCTGAGCTCTTCCATGAAATCGGAGTACCTGTCGATGAGTCTCAAGGCTTCTCTTCGGACTTCATCGTCAGCGGCTAATGAAGGCCCCGGCTCCGGTAAGTGCCCCTGATAGTAGTTCTGGACCATGGTGAGGCTTCGGCTGACGAGATTTCCCAAATCATTGGCCAGGTCTGAATTGATTCTCGACACCAGGGCCTCTTCGCTGAATTCGGAATCAAGGCCGAAAACCATTTCTCTCAGAAGGAAATACCTGAAGGCGTCCAGTCCGTAAATATCCACCAGGTCCAGCGGCTTGACCACGTTCCCGAGGCTCTTGGACATCTTGCCCTGATTCACGTTCCAGTAACCGTGAACATTCAGGTGCCGGTAAGGATCCATGCCTGCGGCTTTGAGCATGCAGGGCCAGTAGATGCCGTGAGGTTTCAAAATATCTTTGGCCACCAGGTGCTGGACCACAGGCCAGTACTTTTTGAATAAAGGCCCATCAGGGTATCCTAGGGCGCTAGCGTAGTTGATGAGCGCGTCGAACCACACATAGGTCACATAATGCTCATCAAAGGGAATAGGGATCCCCCAGCTGAGCCTTGATTTGGGACGCGAGATGCAGAGGTCCTCCAGGGGCTCTTTCAGGAACGCAAGCACCTCGTTCTTGTACCGCTCAGGCCGGATGAAATCGGGGTGTTTGTGAATGTGATCGATGAGCCAGTCCTGGTACTTGCTCATGCGAAAAAAATAGTTGGACTCGCTGATCCTCGTGGGTTCCACCTGGTGGTCAGGGCACTTCCCGTCGACCAGTTCCCTTTCCGTGTAGAATCGCTCGCAGCCGAAGCAGTACAGTCCCGAGTAATCGCTGAAATAGATGTCCCCCTTTTCATTCACCTTGTTCAGAATCAGTTTGACCGTGTCCTGGTGCACGGCATCCGTGGTGCGGATGAAATCATTGTTCCCGATGTTGAGCTTTGGCCAGAGCGCTCTGAACTGGGCGCTGATGGCGTCCACGTATTCCTTCGGGGCTTGTCCCGCCTTTTCCGCGGCCGCCACAATCTTGTCGCCGTGCTCGTCCGTCCCGGTGAGGAAATAGGTCTCGCAGCCGGCAAGTCGGTGGAACCGAGTCAACACATCCGCCACGATGGTCGTGTAGGCGTGACCGAGATGAGGCGCTGCATTCACATAGTAGATGGGGGTGGTGATGTAGAACGCTTTTTCCAAGGTTTGAACTGGTTACTCCCTTCCTGACTAAATTCGAATATCGAAATCCGAAATCCCTGGCCCAGACCCGTCAAACGTAGCCTCTCTTCAGCGATCAGGAATCCGTTCACTGACCTCTAACTGTGACCGTTCCGAATGCCGCGCCAGGGCGGGCCGAAACAATGACAGAAATTCAAACCTTCAATAACCCAAACCAAACCTTGGAGGGGTAGGTTTAGATGTTTTGGACATTTGAATTTCGAATTCTTGCCCGCCATGGGCGGATGAATTTCGTGCTTCGAATTTCGTATTTGTTCTAAGCCCAGTGGTCCTATCACACGTCTACCGGAGAGGTTAAGCACCTTTATTCTTCTCTGGAGCCTGCTCTCTCACGATCTCTTCGTAGGAAATCTCCTTTTCCTCCCCGGACTCGAGAAGAACGGTCAGTCTTTGTCTAAAGATGTTCTGGCGGATCACCTTGGCCATCCCGTACGCGGTGTTTACCTTCTTGCCCACTTTTGGGAGATCCCTTTTGGCCGCTTCATAGTGATCGAACTCATAAGCGAGGCAGCACATCAGCCTGCCGCACATGCCGGAGATCTTGGAGGGGTTGAGGGAGAGATTCTGCTCCTTGGCCATTTTGATAGACACCGGCGCGAAGCCACCAAGAAAGCTCGTGCAACACAAGTGACGACCGCAGGTTCCCAGTCCTCCAACCATCTTGGCCTGATGGCGCACGCCGATCTGCCTCATCTCGATTCTTGAGCGGAATTTCTGAACCAGGTCCTTGACGAGTTCACGGAAATCCACCCGGCCGTCCGCCGTGAAATAGACCATGATCTTGTGTTCATCAAAAAGACACTCCACGGAGACGAGGCACATGGGCAAGGACCTTTCCTTGGCCTTCATGTAGCAGAACCCATAGACCTCTCTCTCCAGTTCCGCATTTTTCCCGAATTTCTCCATGTCGTGCTCATTGGCAACACGAATCACCTTTCTCGACGGTTTTTGTGAAACGGAAGATGGCCTGGGACCAGTACACACCACACCAAAGCACAGGCCCTGCTCTGATTCGACAAGAACCCTGTCTCCTTTTTGAAGGGCGAGGTTATTCAGATCAAAGCTCTGGACTCTCCCATACTTGAGGATCTGAACCTCGACCACCAAGCTTGTTTCTTCTGAGTTCGTCGTCATAGCGTCACGAAACATTTCTTTCTAGGACCCTGAGCCGGTCTGCCTCAACCTTAACACCGTGTTCTCCAGCACGAGTTCCTGATTTCGAAAACGCGACAGGTCTCTTTCCGCTTGATCGAGGGCCAAGAGATTGGACACCAGATTGTCCATTCTAAATGCTTCAGCAGCGATTTTCAACTCACGGGACAGGTCCATGTTGATCAGCGACTGCTCGGGCCCCTCTGCCTTCAGCAGGATCAGATCCCGGTACCACGACTTCCACAAACCCAAGAGGGCTCCCACCTGTTCCCGACGGTCCTCTTTTCC
>Ga0113563_10000177_pt1 | contig 26577 bp, 32 predicted proteins | sample Mud3Dept3metaG_FD_80117 | JGI IMG/M metagenome (GOLD analysis project Ga0113563, IMG submission 80117) | Freshwater wetland microbial communities from Ohio, USA, analyzing the effect of biotic and abiotic controls - Mud 3 Core 4 Depth 3... | ecosystem: Environmental > Aquatic > Freshwater >... | reverse complement strand
GCAATGCTTTCCCGGGAACGCAGGCGCGTCGGCCGACGCGCCTGTGGGGAACCTCGGCAGCACGCAAGACCCCATGGATTTTTTGCCCATTTTGCTCGATATCCGGGCGCAGCCCTGCCTGGTGGTTGGCGGCGGCGAGGTCGCGGCGAGGAAGACTGCGTTGCTGCTGCGCGCCGGTGGGCGAGTCACGGTGTTGTCGCCGGCGCTGAATTCGGCCTTCGATGAATATCTCGCCACGGGAAAAGTGGCGCATCGCGCGGCGAGTTTCAGCGCCGGGGACGTGACCGGATACGCCGTCATCATCGCCGCAACCGACGATAACGCCGTCAATCGCGAGGTGGCCGCCGCCGCCAAAGCGCAGCGCGTCCCGGTGAATGTCGTCGACCAGCCGGCGCTTTGTTCTTTCATCCTGCCCTCGATCGTCGATCGCTCGCCACTGATTGTGGCGGTGTCGAGCGGCGGTGCATCGCCGGTACTGGCGCGCCTGCTGCGCGCACGGCTGGAGACCCTGATCCCGGCGGGCTATGGGCGACTCGCCGCGCTGGTGGGATCGTTTCGCAATCAGGTCAAAGCCCGTTTCAAACCCGCCGAGCGGCGCCGCTTCTGGGAACGGATATTGCAAGGCCCGATCGCCGAACTGGTATTCAGCGGGCGCGATCAGGACGCCCGCCAGGCATTGCAGCAAGCCGTCGACGACCCGCGTCTCACTTTGCACGGCGGCGAGGTCTACCTGGTTGGCGGCGGCCCCGGCGACCCGGATTTGCTGACGTTCCGTGCGCTGCGCCTGATGCAGCAGGCCGATGTCGTGGTGTACGACCGCCTGGTATCGCAGCCCGTGCTCGACCTGGTGCGCCTGGAAGCCGAGCGCATCTACGCGGGCAAGGAGCGCGCTTCGCATACGCTGCCGCAGGAGGACATCAACCATTTGCTGGTACGCCTGGCGAAGGAAGGCAAGCGTGTCGTGCGGCTGAAAGGCGGCGACCCCTTCATCTTCGGACGCGGCGGCGAAGAGATCGCCACGCTGATGAACGAGGGCATCCCGTTCCAGGTGGTGCCCGGCATCACCGCCGCCGGCGGCTGCGCGTCTTACGCGGGGATTCCACTCACCCACCGCGATTATTCCCAATCGGTGGTGTTTGTCACCGGCCACTTGCAGGACGGAACCATGAATCTGAACTGGCCGGCGCTTGCCCAGCCGCGCCAGACCATCGTGTTCTACATGGGCTTGCTTGGCATCGACATTCTGTGCCGGGAGCTCATTGCGCACGGCCTCCCGGCCACGATGCCGGCCGCGCTCATTCAGCAAGGCACCATGCCGCAGCAACGCGTGCTGACCGGCGATCTCGCCACGCTGCCGCGGATCGTGCACCAAGGCCAGGTCAAAGCGCCGACCCTGATCATCGTCGGCGAAGTGGTGCGGCTGCGCGATCAGCTCAACTGGTTCGAGTCCTCGGCGCAGGATTCAGTCACCGCGGCACGGGCGCCAGACCCGGCGTGATCAAGGCTGGCCTTTGCGTTTTCCCAGGCCATGCTCGACCGCAATCACCGCCGCCTTGACCCGCGAGTCCACCCCCAGCTTGCGCAGTATTGCTTTCACATGCAGCTTGACGGTGCCATCGGTGATGTTCAGCGCCTTCGCGATCACTTTGTTGCTCAGGCCTTTGGCGACGTGTTCGAGGATTTCCATTTCACGGCGCGTGAGGTCGACGAACGATGCCGATGGTTGCGGAGCCTCGGCGCCCGGGGCCGCGTTGCGGCTCACGATGCGCGCCAGCGTGCCGAGCAGTTCCTTGGCAATCACATTCTCGCCCCGCAGGGCGGCTTCGAGCGCCGGCACCAGTTCCTCCGGCTCCATGTCCTTTAACAGATAACCCTGCGCGCCCGCGCGCAGCGCGCCGCTCAAATCCGAGTCCTCGCTGCTCATGGTAAGCATCAGCACCGGCGCGCCGATGCCGTGCATGCGTAAACTGCGCAAAGTCTCGATGCCATTCATTCCCGGCATCTTCACATCCAGCAGGACGATGTCGGGGGTCAGCTCCAGCGCGCGGCGCACGCCCTCCTCGCCGGAGTTGACCGACGCGATCACCTCGACGCCGCGGCTGCGCAGCAACCCTTCGATGCCCTTGCGCACCAGCGCATGGTCGTCGATCAGCAGCACGCGCACGTCAACCCCGCAGCGCCGGGTCGCGCGCGGCGGGCGGCGGCGCCGTAAACATCAGCACGATGCGCGTGCCTTCGTCGGGCTCGCTCTCGATCACGAGCTGACCGGGCAGGCGCGCCGTGCGCTCCTGCATGATGGCCAGGCCCACATGCTCGCCCGCGGCACCCGCAGTGGTTCCCGTCATCCCCAGGCCGTCGTCTTCGATCAACACGGTGTAAAAATCGCCCTCGTTGTTCAGCAGGATGCGGGCATTGCGCGCCCCGCTGTGCTTGCGGATATTGGTGAGCGCTTCCTGAATGATATAGAACACCTGCACTTCCTGCGCGGGTGTCAGATTGAGCGCCAGGCATTCGTTCTGGAAGAACGTCACGATGCCGGTCTCCTGCTGGAATCGCTGAACCATGCCGGCGATCGCGGGCGCAAAGCCCTCGTCGCCGATCCTGAGCCGGAAGTTTGCGAGCAGATCGCGCAGGTTGGCGTGCGCCTCATCCATCGCCTGCCGCAGATTGCGGATCTCGTTCTCGGCGGCACCCATGTCCCTGCGGCGCAACGACTCGTCCATCATCGTGAGCTGCAGGCGCATGCTGATCAGCGCCTGGGCCAGGGAATCGTGCAATTCATTCCCGATCAGCGTACGTTCCTCCATCAGGGCCAGTCGCCGCGCGTCGTTGTCCAGCCGCGCTTTCTCCAGGGCGAGTCCCAGATGGCGGCCGACACTGATGAGCAGATCGTGCATGTCCTCGCCCATTGCCGCCAGCGGCCGGTCAAGGAACAGGTTGTAGACGCCCAGGATGCGATCCTGGTATTGCACCGGTACCACCACGAATTCATGGCAGTCGCGCTCGAGCATCGGCCGGCCGATCAGCGAAGCGCATTCGCGCGTGCTCGACTGAATGCGGATGCCGCCTTCAGTCGCACACCAGCCGCATTGGCAGCGGCCAAGCGCGATCCGCCAGTCGCGCGCCACCACGGCGGGATCGAGCCCGCGGCTCGCGATCAATCGCGTATGACCATCGTCGGTCACCACGCGCACACTCGCCGCGCGCGCATCGATCAATTCGATGAAAGTGTCGAGAAAGCTGTCCAGCAGCTGGTCGAGACTGCCGGGCTGGCTCAAACTCGTCGCAATGGCATACAACACGTCGAGCGATTGGGTCTTGCGTGCAAGACGCACCGTCTGCGTGCGGTCGTCCGCGACGTTGTTCTCGGCAGGTCCAGGATCTTGCATGGGCGATATTATTACCCAGCGGCGCTCGGAAGGCTGCTTTATTCTCTCGCGGCCGGTCCCTGTCCCCTGCGGGTCAATGCGCCCGCTGCCGGCGGCTTGTGCGAGGGATCGTTGGGATTGATGAAGATGAATTGCTTCTCGCCGGGATTGATCTCGACGAAATCCAGCGTCGCGCCCGTCAATAGCTCCACGCAGCCGGGCGACACCAGGATGTTGATGCCCTGCGACACCGCCAGCAGATCGCCCTCGGCCCGGTCGTCCAATCCCATCCCGTATTCGATCACGCCCTTGGCATCGAGGCGCGCCGCGAGACGCAAATAGACCTCCCCGCCAGCGGATTGCTGAGCGGATGCGAGTATCTGCACCGCGGCCTCGGGAGTAATGTTGATCATGAATATCCGTTAGAGTTTCGTCAGGTCAGGCGCTCTTGGCGAACTGCATGCGTGGCTGGCCGACGGTTTTGCAACGGCGGACGAAATCCACGAAGCGCGCCGCCCAATGGTGGCTGCCCACGTCCCGCAGGTGCGAGTAGGATGCTAACAGGTTCTTGTATACGATGCCGTCGCCACGGCCATCGACTCCGTGGCCGCGCTCCACCTGGTAGGCAAACTGCGTCCCGGGCGGAAGGTTTTCCACGCTCGAATAATGAAATTCGTGGGCGCGGATCAGCGGCTCGTGCGCCGCCCCGGCACGCGGCCACAGCGATTTCCCCGTCTCGCGCAGTTGCACGTAGCCGCGACCGACCGGTCGGCGATGCATAACGATATCGGCGGGTATCACTCCGACCATCGCAGCCGAACGTCCGTTCCACTCGATGCTCCGCGACAGATACATGAGCCCGCCGCATTCGGCATAGGCCGGCATGCCGGCTTCGATCGCGGCGCGCAACTCACGGCGCAATTCATGATTTGCGGACAATGCGTCCATGTGCGTTTCCGGAAATCCACCGCCGATGAATACGCCGTCGACTGCCGGCAGGACCGTGCTGTGCAAGGTATCGAAGTTGACCAATTCCGCGCCGGCGGCCTGCAGGGCGTCGATATCGCCCGGATAGTAGAAACCGAACGCCGCGTCGCGTGCGATGCCGATGCGTACCGGCGGTCCGGTAACAGCGCTCTTCGCTGCCGGCAGCAGCACCGGCAATGGAGTCGCCTGCGCCGCGAGAGTCAACAACCGGTCGAGATCGACCTGCGCGGCAATGCAGGCTGCGATGTCATTGATACGCGCGCCGGCGGCCTGCGCCTCGTTGCTTGGAATCAAACCCAGATGACGCTCGGTTATCGCCATGCGCTCATCGTGCTGGATCGCCCCCAGTACCGGCACGTCGGTGTAATGCGCGATGACCGCGCGCAGTTTCGCCTCATGACGGGGGCCGCCCAGTTGGTTCAGGATCACGCCCGCGATGCGGATGTTCCGGTCGAAAGCCTGATAGCCGAGTATCAGTGGCGCAATGCCGCGCGTCATGCCGCGCGCATCGATCACCAGAATGACCGGCGCGCCAATCAGCGTGGCCAACGCGGCATTGCTATTGCTGCCATCCAGGTCGAGGCCATCGTAGAGGCCCTTGTTGCCTTCGATAACCGCGAGATCGGCACCGCGCGAGCACCGCGCGAGTTCGTCGCAGATCTCGCTCCCGCTCATCAAATACGCATCCAGGTTGTAGCAGGGCCGGCCGGACGCGAGCCCCAGCCACAGCGGATCGATGTAATCGGGCCCCTTCTTGAAGGGCTGCACGGTGTGTCCGCGCGCGCGTAGAGCGGCGCAAACGCCGATGCACACGGTGGTCTTGCCCGAAGATTTGTGTGCGGCCGAGATAAAAATGCGATTCATGCATTTCCCGGAGGTACTGCCGCAACGTCGCGATCCGCCAGACTGCGCGGCAGCAACGGCAGCACCTTGAGCGCCACGGCGGTAAGGACGAGCGCCAGCGCAATCCCGCTTACGCCCAATGCGACTTCCGGCAGACTCGGCGCATAAATGGCGATTACGCCGTCGAAAATTCTGCTGGCGACTTCCTTGCCTGGAAAAATGACCAGCGGATAAGCCTGGCCGCCAATGATGATCACATAAATCTGCGCGAGGCCGCCCAGAATCACGCAGACCGACGCTGCCGCAACGACCCGCCGCGACCGGCTCCATATGGGGTGGAACAGCAGCGCGAGCGGCAGCATGCCGCCGATCAGCACCTGGCCCAGCCAGAACAGCGCGGTGTAGACGCCGCCGTCGACGAGAATAAAGCGCTCGAAGTCGTGCCGCCCGGTGAAATAAAGATTGGTCAGGTGGTAAACCACGACGAAATACATGAGCACGACCACGAATTGGCCGAGCAGCGCTGTTAGCCGCACCACAATCGCATCGCCCAGCGGACGGCGGGTGCCGCCGCAGGCAGCCATCAGCACCAGGATAAATATCGCGAGGCCGAACGCAAACGACATGATGATGAACAGCGGCGCGTAAAGCGCGCTGTCATAGGCCTCCCGCGCCACCAGAAAACCAAATATCGAACCGGTGCCGGTGGTGAGTATCAGCCGCCACAAAAACGCGAGCAGCCCGAGCGGCTTGCTGTAGGCGTTCATGCGCCGCTCCAGCATCACCCACAGATATGCAGCCACGATGGCGAAGAATCCGGTGTAGAGGAAGATATTCCACGCGAATATCGACTTGAAATTGTAATGGGTCATGGCGACGATCAGCCGCTCGGGACGCCCGAGATCGAGCACCAGCACCGCCAGTCCGCCGGCGAGCAGCGTGATCGAAAGCACGCCGGAGAGCCGCGCCAGCGGCTTGTAGAGTTCGCGCCCGAACACCGACGCGATCGAAGCAACGTTGAGTGCTCCCGATGCGGCCACAATCAGGAACACCGCGAATACATGCGGCACACCCCATACGATCCGGTTGCTCATGCCGGTCACGTAATGGCCATTGTGCTCCATGTACCACGCGCCGCCGAGGCCGCCCGCAACCATGACTGCCAGCAGTGCGAGCAGCGCAAAAAAACCGGCGCTGCGGCCGTCGAGCTCTGAGTAATGAATGGTTGCCATGAGTCGCTCTGGGCTAAAGCCCCTGATAGCGCACGCCGGTGTTGAGCGCCAGATCCGCCCGCAACTGGATCGAAGGCTCCCGGCGAAGGCGCTGACGTAACTCGCCGGCGCCATCGTTGAGGTCGCCAAACACCATGGCTTTGCCGCCATCCTTGCTGCAGGCATCGACGCAGGCAGGCTGCCCGTCGCGATCAATACGATGCACGCACAGCGTGCACGACTCCACCGTGCCTTTGCCGCGCGGCACGTCCGGTTTCTGGCCGGTGACGGTCTCATGGATGAAAGAACGCGCACCATACGGGCAGGCCATCACGCAATAACGGCAGCCGATACAGGTATGTTTGTCTACCAGCACAATGCCGTCCGCACGTTTGAACGAAGCGCCCGTCGGGCACACGTCCACACAGGGCGGATGTTCGCAGTGCTGGCACATGAGCGGCAATGCCTGCGCGTGGCCGGTGCGTTTATCGCTCAGAGTTACCTTGCGTATCCACTGTGCGTCCGTCGCCGGGCGGCCATGCCCGGTTACGCCATTTTCGGTGTGGCAGGCGGTGACGCACACCTCGCAATCCGAGCAGCGGGTAGTGTCGATCAGCAGCCCCCAGCGCTTGAGCGTGGATGCGGCTTCTTCCGGCGAACGCGCCTGCACCAGTTCGATCAGTCGTAAACCCGGCGTTATGGCGGCACCGGCGAATGCCGCTGCCCCCAGACCGAGAAAACTGCGTCGATCAAGACTCATCGCGCTGCTCCCTCGACACGCGCGGCCGCAACGGGCCCTGCGGCCGCGGCCCCGGTTCGCACCGCGAGCGGTTTAGTTGCGCTTGGCGGAGCGCGCGGCGATGGCGAATGACATTCGAAGCAATCCATCTGCACGGCGGCGTAGGTATGACAACTCTCGCAGAAACCCTCTTTGCCCAGCACGCTGTTGGTCTTGGGGCTCGCGTGGCAGTCGATGCAGTTCTTGAGACTGTGCTTGGTCGTGCGGATGCCGCGAACCATCGTCTGATCGCGCTGGTGCAAAATCAGTTTCATGTGATCGCGGCGCATCAGCGCGGTGGGCTCGACGCATTGCCCGGGTTTTTCGATCTTGATTACCGGCGGGGCTCCGCGTGCATGCGGGCTTGCCGCGACGGCCGCCAGTCCCGCCAGGATCAGCAGGAAGACCGTCGCGCCGCTGGCGCCGCTTCGCATGTCGCGTTTGAATTTCACGGCCGGCCTGTATCTAATGACTTCCCATGCCCATCTTGATATACCCCGTCGGGCACACGTCGGCGCAGATATGGCAGCCGATACACAGGCTGTAATCGGTATAAACGTAGCGGCCCATCGTGGACTCGGATTTGGGCGTGCGCTTGACCGCCAGCTGCGGGCAGTAGATCACGCAGTTATCGCATTCAAAACACATGCCGCAACTCATGCAGCGTTTGGCCTCGGTCACGGCCTGCTGATCGTTGAGCCCTACCATCCGCTCGGCGTAATGGCCCAACACTTCTTCCGCAGACGGGCCGATCTCGGTGCGCAGGACGCGCTCCTGGCGCGGGAAATGGCCGAGAAACAGCTCGTCGGACTGGCACACTTCGGAGGCGCCGCGGTCTTCGTAATTGTGCACGGCAAATCCGCCCACCGCCTTGCCATCGAGCGAAGTCCCGCGCACGCCACGGTCGATCTCGCGCAGGTTCGCATCGTTCACCGCCTTGTAGGGCGTAGGCTCAAGGTTCGCTTCGCGCAGTTTGTCGAGCAGGTTGAAGTGATGCACGTCCACCTTCGGACGCTTGGCCAGGTCTTTCTTGCCGAGATAACTGTCGATGCTGTCGGCGGCCACCGAACCCTGGCCGATCACGGTGGTGAGTAGATGCGGGCGGATGATATCGCCGCAGACGAACATTCCCGGCCGGTTCGGCACCTGATAAAACTTGTCGGCGGCGATCAGGCCCTTGCCGTTGTTGAATTCCTCGAACCCGGCAAAATCGCCCGCCTGACCGATGGCAATGACGATAAGGTCGGCTTCCAGATCACGCTCGCTGCCCGGTTTCTCGACCGGCTTGCCGCTCGAGTAGTCGAGTTCGACTACGCGCAACGCCGTGGCACGGCCCGTCTGCCCGTCAACGATGACCTTGCGCGCCAGCAGGCTGCCCTGAATCTTCACGCCTTCGCGCTGGGCGTCCTCGATCTCGTGCTTGGCGGCGTTCATTTGCTCGATTGGCTGCATCGAGATCAGCATCACATCGGCGCCCTCGCGCGCCGCCATGGTGGATACGTCGTGCGCCGTGTGGCCCATGACGACGAACTCCGGTCGTTGGGCATCCTTGATGTCCTTTACATATCCAAGCCGCCGCGCCACCGACACCACGTCGACCGAGGTATCGCCGCCGCCGACGACGACCACTCGCCCGGCCACCGACTGCAGCCGGCCCTGATTGAATGCCTCGAGAAACGCCACGCCGCTGATGCAGTTGGGCGCATCCGCGCCGGGCACAGGCAGTTTGAGACCCGCCTTGCAGCCGATCGCAAACAACACGGCATCGAATTGCGCCACGAGGTCAGGCAGCGGGATATCGGTGCCGATGCGCGTATTGGTCTTGACCACCACGCCCATGGCGATGATGCGGTTGATCTCGCCGTCCAGACTTTTGCGCGGCAGACGGTAGCCGGGAACGCCATACCGGGCCATGCCGCCGAGTTCGGCGTGGTCGTCGAACAAGGTCACGCCATGGCCTTTGAGGCGCAGTTGATAGGCCGCCGACAGCCCCGCGGGACCGCCGCCGATGATCGCGACCGACTTGCCGCTGTCGGGTCCCGGCTGAAATGAAAAACTCTGCGCGAGCGCGTAATCACCGATGTATTGCTCGACCGCGTTGATGCCGACAAAATCTTCGACCACGTTGCGATTGCAGCCGGTTTGGCAGGGCGCCGGGCAAACGCGGCCCATCATCGACGGAAACGGATTGGCGGCGGCCGTGCGGCGGAACGCGTATTCCTGCACCGTCGTGCCCTTGGGCGGTTTCTCGATGCCGCGCACGATATTCAGCCAGCCGCGGATATCTTCGCCCGACGGGCAGCTCGCCTGGCAGGGCGGCGTCTTGTGCACGTAGGTCGGGCACTTGTCCGACTCGTCGGCCGTAAATATCCGCTCCTGCAGCGAGCGCCATTCATGATCGCCGTCCTTGAACCTGCGGAACGTGTGTCCGCTCTTCGCTTCCGGCTTGTTGGTTGGGGCTGACATGGTTATCTCCGTTTAAACGCGCTGTATGGTCGTATTGGCCGTGTGAATGCCGGTTTGTCGAGGCACGCAAACCCCGCCCGTCATGCGTTTGCCTTGAGCACGATCGCATTGCTCACCAGGCCGTGCACGCTGCCGATCATGTCCATCGGGTGCTTGTAGTAGGGCAGCACTTTGGTGAACTGGCTCTTGCAGATGGCGCAGATCGCAGCCAGGTAATTGACGCCGTGCTCGTCCACCACCTGCTGCAGCGCCTGCATGCGCGGCAGCGCGCCTTTGACGCGCAGCTCGACCAGATCGTCGGTCAGCAGCCCGCCGCCGCCCCCGCAGCAAAAGGTGCTCTCGTGTATGGTGTCCGCCGGCATGTCGTAAAACTGGTTGACGCAGGCCCGGATGATCGCGCGCGGAATCGAGAACTGCCCGCCCGGCTTATCTCCCATGCGGGAAGCGCGCGCGACATTGCACGAATCATGAAAGGTCACGATCTTGTCGTCGTTGGCGCTCTTGTCGAACGCGATGGCGCCGCGCTGCATGAGATCGTGCGTCACCTCGCAGATGTGCTGCGGCACCGGATAGGCCGGGTCGAGAAAATCGAACGGCCCGATGAGCGTGTTCCAGAAACTGTAGGCGACGCGCCAGGCATGGCCGCACTCGCCGACCACGATGCGCCTGACGCCCAGCTCGAGCGCCGCTTCGCGCACGCGCAAGGCGACTTTCTGCAGGTTGTCGCCATTGCCGATGAACAGCGAAAAATTCGCCGCCTCCGACGCATGCGACGACAGCGTCCACGATATGCCGGCGGCGTGGAATACCTTCGCGTAGCCGATCAGCCCGTCGATGTGCGGCTCGGCGAAAAAATCCGCGCTCGGCACCACGACCAGCACCTCGGCGCCTTTCACATCGAGCGGGAATTTCACGTCCACCCCGGTGGCTTCCTTGACGTCCTCCTCCAGACCCTCCAGGGTATTGCGCAGCGCCGGCCCGGGCAGCCCCAGGTTATTGCCGATCTTGTGGACCTTGGCGATGATTTCGTTGGAATACTTCTGGCCGACGCCGACGGTGTCCATTATTTCGCGCGCCGCCATCGAGACCTCGGCCGTGTCGATGCCGTACGGGCAGAATACCGCGCAGCGGCGGCATTGCGAGCACTGGTGGTAATAGGTGTACCATTCGTCGAGCACGGGTTTGGTCATGTCGCGCGCACCGACCAGCCACGGGAAATATTTGCCGGCAAAGGTGTAGTAACGCCGGTATACCGAACGCAGCAGGTCCTGGCGCGCGACCGGCATGTTCTTCGGGTCCGAGGTGCCGAGAAAATAATGGCACTTGTCGGTGCACGCGCCGCATTTGACGCAGGAATCCAGAAACACCTGCAGCGCGCGGGACTGCGACACCAGCGTGCCGAGCTTTTTGACTGCCACGTTTTCCCAATCCGCCACCAGCTCCCCGGGGAACCCCAGCGGCTCCTGATGGACCGCCTTGGCAACGAACGGTTTGCTGTGCGCCATGCTGCCCGCCTGCACCAGCGGGATCACCGGGTACTCGCGCAGCGCCGGGGTTTCGAATTCGGCCATGATTATCGCCGCACGCCGGAACTGACGTTGTCGATCCGCGCGGTCCACCCCGCCACGTGACGGTGCTCGCGCGGATCATCCGCCTGATTGCGGGTCGGGCTGAAAAACACCCCCGGCGCGTGCAGCAGCTTGCTGATGGGAAACACGATCATGAGCGTCGCGACCAGCGCGAGGTGTATCAGCAGCGCGGGATCCTCCGGCAGCGGCTGCCAGTTCAACCCCATGAGCCCGTAGAAAAATGTCTTGAGCGCCACGATGTCGGTGTGGGCGACGTATTTCATGGCAAGTCCGCTCGCCGCGATCGCAACCAGGAGGGCGAGCATCAGATGATCGGAAGGACTGCTGATGTAGCGCACGCGGTCGACCAGAAAGCGGCGCGCCCACAGGCCGGTGAGGCCGGCCAGCATGGCGAAGCCGGCGTAGAGGCCAAACGGCTGGATCAGCGCCACCCAGTTCCACACCGGGTCGGTGAAATAGCGCAGATGGCGCAACAGCACCAGCAGCAGCGCGACGTGAAACATCCAGCCGAACAGCCAGATCCATTTATTGGCTTTGAACAGGCTCTCGAACAGCGTGACTTCCTTGAGCATGCGCAACACGACGCCCGCGCGCGTCGTGGGCGCTGGTGTCGTCGGTATCTTCAGCGGCTGGGGTGTGCGGGCATACAACCAGATGTGGTACGCGACGCCACCGGCCAGCATCGCCGCCGCCGCATAGAACAGGACCGCAACGACGATGGTCAGCGCCGACATGGATTCGATTGCGACGAGACGGTGACCCGGCGCCGGCGCGTCAAATCAGCGCTAGACACAACCGGTCGGCTTGGGCAGGCCGGCGTACTTGCATGCCTGCTTGGCCGGGCCATACGGAAACAGTTCGTAGAGGTATTTGCTGTTGCCCTTCTCCGGACCGAGTTTCTTGCCGATCGCCTTGGTCAGCACGCGCACCGCCGGGGCGATCTGATACTCGTCGTAGTACTCGCGCAGGAAGTTGATCACCTGCCAGTGGCTTTCGGTCAACTCGCAGTCTTCCATGCGCGCCATCTCCTTGCAGACCTCCTCGGTCCAGTCGGTGCGGCTGGCAAGATAGCCCTCTTCATCGGTTTCGATCGTCTGTCCATTCATTACGAGAGGCATGCTGTAGTCTCCTTGTAGGTTAAATGACGCGGCGAAACGCACGCGCCCGCAAAGTCAAAGCCACGACTGCACCGCGTTGTGGCTCGCCACCAGATCAACAAAACCGCCGTAGTCGACGAGTTGGATGCCTTCAAGCACCGCATCCTGCATACCCCTCGCCTCCAGATCCGGGCGCAGCGCATAGATCTTCATCTGGCCCAGCGCCGCCTTGATCTTCGATTCCGCGATATTGCCGCGCGTCACCGCGTAGACGCCGTCCTCGATCAGCAGCACCGCGCTGCCGTCCCTGCCGAAACGCAGGCAACTGTCCAGCGCATTTCTTTCAAACGGGGACTTGTTTACGATATGCAGCATACCGATCCTCAGAAACCGATCACAACGTCCTGCTGGTCCATCAACTCGGCCATCTGTGCCGCGCTCAGCACCTCCACCGGCACCAGCAGGTTGTCCTCGGTCAGGCCGCGCGCCGCCAGCGAGTCCGCGTCGACGTAAAGCTTCTCGATATCGTAACCGTCGAGCGCGCGGTACGCCGGCGAAAAATTCTTCACGTCGATCGCCTTGGTCTGCTGACCCTTGACCAGTTCGTAGACGCCGTCGTCAAGAAATACCATGCTGATGTCCTGGTCGAACGCCGCGCTGATCAGCACCACTTCGAGCGCTTCGAGCGCATAAACGGTGCCATGAGGCGCCCTGCGATTGACGAACATGAATTTCTTGATGGTGCCGGACGTTTCCTCCTGCATCTCGCCGCCCGCCGTCAGGTCACTCATAACGCACCCGCGTCAGTCGCCGAAAACCACGAGGCGGTCGGCCTGGATTCCCGCCTCGACCAACTGGCCGAGGCCCGAAATGCGGAAGCCCTTGGCCAGAATCTCGTCCTTGATGCCGCGGCGCAGCGCGGCCGCCACGCACACGACCAGATCGATGCCGTGCTCTTCCGCGAGTTTCGACCAGCGGTTCACGATATGGCGGTCGTCCTGCGGCGGTTCGGTCAGGCGGGTCGCGTTGTTGACCCCGTCGTGGTAGAAAAACACGCGGTAAATCTGGTGTCCTTTCGCCAGGGCGGCCATGGCGAATTGGTAGGCGGTATCCGACGCCTGATGGGTGTAAGGCCCTTCGTTGACCATGATGCCTAACTTCATATGCGGACCCGCGGCTCCTGACATCAAAACCTGATATGCGTTGACGCGTTCAGGCTGTTGCGCGCGCCGCGCCAGTTGTCGATATGAAACTTGGTGAACGGCAGTCCGGTGAGTTCGAAAAACCGCGGCCAGCCGATGCGTTCCACCCAGTCGCCCACGCGCTCCCAGTCCCTGGCGTCCTGCTTGTAGACCGCCAGTATCTTCTTCACGATCGCCGCAGCTTCCGGCCAGCGCGGCGGGTTGTTGGGTATGCCCGCTGCCACCAGCTTGTGGAACATGGGCTTGGAGCGCGCATTCGAATTCTTGCCACCCACCCAGATCGCGAGCTTGGAATGATCGGCATCGTTGATCTGCATCGGCGGGCAGGGCGGATAGCACGCGCCGCAGCAGATGCATTTCTTCTCGTCGACTTCGAGCGAAGGCTTGCCGTTTACGATCGCGGGGCGGATCGCCGCGACCGGGCAGCGTGCGACCACCGACGGTCGCTCGCACACATTGGCGACCAGGTCGTGGTTGATCTTGGGCGGCTTGGTGTACTGCACGTTGATGGCGATGTCGCCCTGGCCGCCGCAATTGATCTGGCAGCACGAGGTCGTAATGTGCACGCGGTTGGGCATTTCCTCCCTGACGAATTCCGTGTGCAGCTCATCCATCAGCGCCTTGACGACGCCGGACGCGTCGGTGCCGGGAATGTCGCAATGCAGCCAGCCCTGGGTGTGCGAAATCATGGTCACCGAGTTGCCGGTGCCGCCGACCGGGTAGCCCGCGGCTTCGATGGCCTTGATCAGCGGCGCGACTTTTTCCCACTTGGAAACCATCACCTCCATGTTGGAGCGGATGGTGAAGCGCACGTAACCTTCGCCGTACTTATCGATGATGTCGCACAGCAGGTTGATCTCATAGGGGCCGAGCTGGCGCTGGGTGCCCAGGCGCACGGTCCAGATCTCGTCGCCCGAGTGCGCCACGTGATGCAGCACGCCCGGACGCGGACGGTCGTGGTATTTCCAGTTGCCGAAATTCTTGAGCATCAGCGGATGCATGTACTGCATGCCGTCGGGGCAGCCGCTCTCGATCGGCTGGCGCATTTTCTTCTTCGTCACTGCCTGGGTCTGATCCATCATTGCCTCCGCGAATACCCGGTTGCCGCTTAAGCGGTTGCCGGCTGCTTGCGCTGCATCCACTTCTCCGCTTCCTGGTCCCACTCATCCATGCGCACGTACGAGCTCGTGCGCGGATGACTGATCATGTGCGGATCAACGTCGATGCCAATACCCTCGAGGAAGTTCACCAGGCCGATGCGCTCGATCATCTCGCCGCAGCGTTCGTGCTCGAGGCCGTTCTCCGCCCAGAAGTCGATGACATTGGCGGCTATTTCGCGCAGCTTTTCATAATCCTCGTCGGTATCGAGCTTCATGAACGGCACGATCACCGTGCCCATGGTGTCGCCGATCTTCAGGGTTCGCTTGCCGCCGATCAGGAGCGTAATGCCCTTGTCCTTGCCGGGCGACAATGCCTTGGTCATGACATTGATGCAATGCATGCAGCGCACGCAGTTGCGGTTGTCGATCGCGAGCGTGTCGTCATCGTTCAGCGAAAGCGCCTTGGTCGGGCAGCGCGCGACCACGTTGTCGATGGTGTACTTGCGGCCGTGGCTCCCGACGTAGGCCTTGACTTCCGCCTGATCGACCTGGATATCGTCACGCCAGGTCCCGATCACGGCAAAGTCGGCCCGCTGGATGGAGTTCATGCAGTCGTTGGGACAGCCGGACACCTTGAATTTGAATTTGTACGGCAGCGCCGGACGGTGCATGTCGTCGATGAAGTTGTTGACCAGCGTGCGGTGAACTTTCATCTCATTGCAGTTCGACTGCTCGCAGCGCGCCGCCCCGACGCACGACATCGCCGTGCGCACGCAGGGACCGGCGCCGCCGAGGTCGAAACCGTATTCATTGATTTCATCGAAAAAATGCTGCGTGTTCTCGCTGGTCGAGCCGATGAACATGATATTGCCGGTCTGGCCGTGAAACGCGATGAGCCCCGAGCCCCACTTGTTCCACGAGTTCGAGAGCTGGCGCAGCATTTTCGTGGTGTAATGATTGCCGGCGGGCGGCTGCACACGCAGCGTGTGAAACTCTTTCGACTCGGGAAACATGGCGGCGACTTCCGAGAAGCGCGGAATGATGCCGCCGCCGTAGCCGAATACCGATACCGTGCCGCCCTTCCAGTAGCCCAGGCGCGTCTTGTACGAGTGCTCGAGCTGACCGAGCACGTCGACCATCATGTTGTTGCCGTGGGCGAGTCGCTTCAGCCCCGTGACGAAGCTCGGCCACGGGCCGTCAACGAGCTGGTCGAGCATCGGCGTCTGGTGGAACGGCTTGGTGGATTTCTTCTCGCGCGGGAGATAACTGCTATGCCGTTCAGGATCAACCGGCTTGGGCCGCTCGGACATGGGTTCTCCTCCTGTAAAACTCGTCTAAAAACAATCGGGACGAGACGATTTCGCAAGTCTAAGGGCAGTCGCGCGGCTGAACCGCGGTTTTTAGGGATAGAGGCGGTCCCAGGACACCCCCCTTAAGGAATAGGTCAATCGCAGAGGTCAAAACATATGTTCATGAAAACATGGGTTTAATGGATTTGTGGAACGCGGCGAACCAGGTCCGCGTTATGCCCGAGCATCAGCGCAGCCGATTCAATAACTGTCCGCAATCCAGTACATTCGCCCAGACGCATGAAAACAACGGACCCAGACGTGAACGTCGATATGCCCATGCCTGATGCAGCGATATCGGCCGCCCTGCGCGGACCGTTTGCGCTGGATGACGACACGGCGTATCGACGCTGGCGCGACCAGAAACTTGCCCGCTATCCGCGGCGGGTCGAGGACCTGATCGTCGAAGTGCATGATCCGCGCAAGCTGCGCGCCAGCGAGGCGGCAGAGCTGCGCCGCGTGTGCCGTATTGCCAATCTGGCGATCTACGCGAGTCCGCTGGCCGGTGTCGCCGACAAGAACTTGCCGCGCCGCCTCGGCGCGCAACTGGGGCTCGCACGCCACGTCGCGAATCCGCTTGCCGATGACGACGGCATCAGTTCACTCGAGGTCGTGCCGGGCAAGATGACGCGCGGATACATCCCCTACTCCAGCCAGCGCCTGCTGTGGCATACCGACGGATATTACAACGCGATGCCGGACAGCATACGCGCGTTTATCCTCCACTGCGTACAACCTGCCGATGGCGGCGTCAATCGCCTGCTCGACCACGAGATTGCGTACATTTTGCTGCGCGATGCCGATCCCGAATACGTTCGCGCGCTTGCGGCGGACGACGTAATGACGATTCCAGCCAACACCGAGTCCGGCGTTGCGACCCGCCCCGCGCGGACCGGGCCGGTGTTTTCCGTCGATGCGGCAGACGGCAGCCTGCATATGCGCTATACCGCGCGCACCCGCAGTATCGAATGGCGATCCGACGACGTCACGCGCGCCGCGCGGCAGTTTCTGGAACAATTGCTGACCGGCGATTCCCAATACGTTTTCACGCATCGCCTGGCCGGGGGCGAAGGCCTGGTATGCAACAATGTGCTGCATGACCGCACCGCATTCACGCCGGCCACCGCGGATCAGCCCGGCCGGCTCATCTACCGCATCCGCTACCGCGATCGCGTCGCCGGCACCGCCGCGGCCGCCGATCACAGCGCCACACACCCCTGGTGACAAGGCTTAACGCCATGAAATACATCCCGCTCAAGTTCATCAAGGAAGACCCGTCCGTCGGCAATGCCGACAGCAGCGAGGACGCCAAGATTTCGACCCAATTGCTGGAGCGCCTCGTCGCCGAGCTCCGCCAGCAATTGGACGATCTCTCGCCACGTGCCGAGCCGTTGCGGCGCGCCGATCTGCTGCTGCAGCTGAGCCGCGCCCTCGTGCGCCTGGAAAAAAAACCCGAGGCCTGGAGCATCGCGCGCACGGCGTTCGATCTGTATCTCGCGGAAGAAGCATGGGAAGGCGCGGTGCAGGCGTGCGACATCCTGTTCCTGTCCGAGCAGGCGCTGTCGCTCGCGGCGCTCGGACAGGGGATATGGCTGGCCGTCACCTACCCCGTCGATCCTGAATTGAGCGTCGCGATGTTGCAGCATGTCGTGGACGAAACGCCGCCCGAAGCCGACGGCGCCGCCGTCGCGGCAATCACCGCGCATTACCTTGCCGACCTGCGCGCCGCGCAGCCGCAGCGCGAGCAATTGCTGATCTACACCAACCAGGTACTCGCCACGGTAGCGCGCCGGCACAGCGACATCGAAGGCCAGCCGGCGTTCGATCGGTGGCTGGTGGAAATGGAATTGAATGATCCCGCGCTGTTCCTGCCGCGCTTGCGCAACGTGGTGGACGTGCTGGTGCAGGACGACTGGTGGTTCGACCGTGACGCTTTGCAGGCGAAACTACCGGCATAGATCGAAGCGCAATGCACTGGGAAGAAAATACGCCGGCTGAGGAAACTGCCGTCCCCGACACGGTTGTGGACGCGGTGTTCAGTATTTCCTGCCGCAACCTGCCCGTCGATCACGCCTACGCGCTGTCGCAGGCCATACAGCGCGCGCTGCCGTGGTTCGCGGACGAAGCGGGCGCCGGCCTGCATACCATCCATGTGGCCGAGTCCGGCAATGGCTGGCAGCGGCCCGCCGACCCAACGGCGCTGCTGCATCTTTCGCGCCGCACGAAACTCGCGCTGCGGATTCCGAAGGAGCGCATCGCCGATGCGGGCGACCTCATCGACCAGACTCTGGATGTGGACGGCCACGCGCTGCGCGTCGAGAAAATTGCGCTGCGGCCCCTGTCGCGGATCACCACGCTGTTTTCCCGCTATGTGGTAATCACCACCGGGAATGATGAGGCCGGTTTCCTGCAGGCCGCGGCCGCCGAACTCGGCACGCTGGGCATCCGGCCCAGGAAGATGCTGTGCGGCCTGACGACGCCGATTGTGACCCCGCCGCGCACGCTGCACGCGCGCAGCCTGATGATTGCCGGACTCTCGCCCGGGGAATCGGTGCTGTTGCAACAACGGGGGCTCGGGTCGGAGCGCAAACTCGGCTGCGGCCTGTTTCTGCCGCATAAGGACATTGACGATCTGCGACGCCGGCAGGAATAAGCGCACCGCGCGCGCAAAGTCTCGACTGTGCATTCGATTCACGCCACGCATCAACGATATCGGAGGGAACCATGGCATATGAGGTAAACGGCAAAATGCTGGAAGCGACCGCCACGGGCTATCTCGTCAACCCCGACGAGTGGGATAACGAGGTCGGCAAAGCGATCGCGATGACCGAAGGGCTGGAGCTCACCCGGGACCACTGGGACGTCATCGAGTATTTGCGCGACGCTTACTTCAATCACAATGGGGAACTGCCCAACAACCGCACCATACTCAAAGCCATGCAGGACAAATGGCCGGGCCGCAAGGTCGACAACAAGACGCTGTTCGATCTGTTTCCCGGCAATCCTTCCAAACAAGCCGGCAAGATTGCAGGCCTGCCGGAGAGCATGCGCAAAGGCGGGTATTAGTCCTTGCCGGCCTTGTGAAAACGCATCACCGCGTCCTTGAGCGGCGCGGGTTCGTCCACATAGCGTGGTCGCAGGCCCGGCGCACCGCCGGCGGCTGCAGCCAGTTCCCGCTCGCGCGCGCTGATGAGCGCCAAACATTGGCGCAAATCCTCGATGGTCTGGTCTGACAACGGATGCCGCATGCCGGCGGGCGTGGCGGTGTCCCTGATGACTCCGGTCAGCGTCAGCTTAACGGCCGACAAAATGCGCTGCTCCATGGAAGGCGCTGATTCAGTCATGCATGCATACTCCTGGAATGCTCCGGTTTCGGTCTATCCGTAATGCTTGTGTTGTGCGCGGCGGCGCCCCGTGCGCTGCACCACCACGCCGCGAATATTGTAGTCACCGGTCAGTTCGATCACCGGATAGCCCGCGTTGAGCGGCTTGAGAAAGCGCCGCCCGCTCTCGATCTGCAGTTGCCGGAACACCGTGTCGCCCTCGTAATCGACCACCACGAAACTGTCGTGCCGCGCGGCGCCGCCCGGTTCGATGATGATGATGCAGCCGTCCCAGAACTCGGGCGCCATGCTATCGCCCGTTACCCGCAGCGCGTAAGGCTCCAGCTCGCTGCACCCGCCGCGGCCCATCTGCGACCCTGGATTAGCCATGCGCAACACCCTCATTGAAAATCGCTTCAGATATCCGACCACATGCGAATCAAATTCAAGTACGCGGTGTTGACCTGCGCCGTTTCCGCCGCATCGGGCGCGCTCTGCAGCAGCTTTTCGCGCGCCTGGCCAAGCCCGTACAGTAACTCGCGCCGCGCCGGATCGCGAACCAGGCTTTGCGCCCAGGTAATCGCCACCAGACGCTCGCCGCGCGTCACCGGGGCTACCTGATGGATGCTGCCCGCCGGATACAGCACGCCATCACCAGCCGGCAGCTTCACCGGCTGGCTGCCGAATGCGGTCTGGATCACCAGTTCACCGCCGTCGTAATCCTCCGGCGCATTCAGAAAAACCGTAATCGCGATATCCGAGCGGTAGCGCAGCCCGTCCGCGCCCATGATCGGATCGTCGAGATGATTGCCATAGGCCATGCCGGGCTGATAGCGCGCGTAATACGGACTGGCGACGTGCAGCGGCAGGGCGCCGCCGCGATAAGCCGGATGTTGCACCAGCCGGTTCATCACCAGATTGTTCAACCGCTCGAGCTCCGCGGCCCGGGCGTCGAGTTCCTCGTTGTTTTTGACGCGCCTGGCAACCGCGCCGGCCGAAAGCCGCCCGTCGACGAAGTTCGCATGGGCCAGCCATTCACGCGCGAGCCTCAGCTCGTCGTTTTTCAGGACTTCGCGCAGATGCAGCAGCATAGGCTATGCGAAACAAATCCAGGTTGTGGCAAGGTATTTTTCTGTAGAGTTTTGCATCACGCTAGGCTAGGCGTAAAGCAACTCGGTGCTTTGCATCTCGCCGGTCGTGTCCACGTCGACACCGATGACCCCCGGCTCGCGCGTGGCAATATAGGCCGCCAGCAACGTGGCAGTAGCCTCGTTGCTGTTCATGATGCTGGTGAGCAGTCGGTCGGCGACGATCTGGCAGCGCTGCATGCGATCGGGACGCTCGACGTACTCGCGGCTCATTTGCCATCCGCGGTCCATGTCGCGATCGAGCCGGGCAAAAAACTCCGCCCCTTCCTCGAGTACCTGGGGCGGCACCTCCACCGCGTAAACATCGTCGCCGACAATCACTTTGAATCGCATCAGTCCGTTCCAGGCGTCGTTACCAGACTCATTCTAGGCACGCCGCGACGCTGCCGGCAAGACGCATCGCTCAAGACCGCGCACCGTATCAATTAAGTGATAGATAAGCCTATCCACGCCGAGGAGGATGAGGGGAAACCATGTGATGCTTCAGGCGGTTGCGCGAGCGTGTACGGTGCGCATCGCACAACACGGGCTTGGTAACTTCCCTGCGCCTGGCTTAAGATATGCGCATTCCTGGCGAGTGGAGGTGGCAGTCATGAGCAACGAGTATTACGCAACGATCGACAAAATGGAAAAGCAGGGCGTGGATCCTGAATACATCAACGGTTGGGCCGGCGGCTATCTGCACAACCCCAAGCGCGAAGAGCAGCGCGTCACTGAAGTGTACGCAGCCGGCTACACAGACGGCTGGGACAAGAAGACCGACGGCTACTCGTCCTGGATCAAGAAGTAGGCCGCCGACCTATATTCTGGAGGCGAATGATGGAGGAGGTGTTGCAAATGCCCGAAGTGGATGCTGAGGGTTATTTAACCGATCCAAACAGCTGGAGCGAGACGCTGGCAAATGAATTTGCCCGCCAGGAAAACATTCAGCTCACCGATGAGCATTGGAATGTGATCCGTTTCATGCGTGAGTATTACGAGAAACACCAGGTTATCCCGGATGTCCGATTTGCAATCAAGCATCTGGCAGTACGCTCTGGAAAGGAATCGCGCAACAGGATTTTCGAATTATTCCCTTACGGTTATGTGAAACAGGCCTGTAGGATCGCCGGCATGAGACGTCCCCGGGCTTGGAGTACGGGCTGATAGTCAAACGATGGGGACACCAAACGCCGGCGCGCGGGACGCCGCTCAATAACTCTTTGCGGCGAGTTCCTGCCAGGCCTTGGCTTTGGCAAGGTCGCGTTCGACGCCGACACCCTGCTCGTACATCATGGCGAGCGTCTCCTGGGAACCCGCCAGGCCCTGATCGGCAGCGAGCCGAAACCACTTGGCCGCCTCAACCGGATCAGCCTTGGTACATTCACCTTGAAAATACATGAATCCCAGGCCGTGTTGCGCAAGGCCGAGGCCTTGCTCGGCAGCGGCACGCATCCATTTCACGGCGGTCGCGCAGTTCTTCACCATCCCCAATCCCACCTGCGCCATAATGGCCAGGCGATACTGTGCGTGGGCGTTGCCTTGCTCGGCGAGCGGATGCAGCAATTTCGTGGCGGTGGCGAATTCCTTGGCTTCGAATGCGGCAATGCCGCTGGCTAAATCCATGTCGGGATCTGACATCTGGGAGCTCCGGCAGTAATGACTCGAAAGTTATGCCCGAATGTACGGTTTTCAGTCTCATTTTACAATCATCGCGGTTGCGCATTAACCGTGGGGCGCAAAATCAACCGGCAGGCAGCGTAAGCATGGCGATCATCAGCACCCGTCCGACGATAGGCCTGATCAAAACCCGCTGGCGCAACAAGAAAGTGCCGCGCACTCCCGACGAACTCGCCGGCGTCATCGGCGCGAATATCTGGAAAATTGCGATCGAAATCTTCAAGCACCTTGAAAAAGACGGCTTCCGCTTCGGCACCGACCGGCAGGTGACCGCAATCATCACGGAGTTCATCGCGTTTCTCGTGCAGTTGACCGATCGCACGGTGCATGGCCGGAGCAGCGATGCCGAGCGGGCTACCCTCATCAACGCGGTTGCCGGGCATCTGGCGAGAACCATGGAAAATAATCAGCTGGATTTGCTTGGCCCGGGAGATTACCGCGCGCCATTCATTCAAACGCTGAACGACAGATTTGAGGATTATGCGCAGTTTGACTACGTGGATCGCGACCCAGGTTACGCCTGCGTGCGTTACTTCGGCAGCAAGGTATCCGACGCCATGGCCAGCAGCGACAACAAGTGGGTGCTCGAGCACATGATGGAGATCGAAGCACCGGAAATGGTGCGTTGCATCAAGAAACTGGTCGACGAAATCGTCGTGGCGCACGCTTCCCGCGCCGCCGATAAGCCGTAGGCGCTCAGCCCACCCTCCGCATCGGGTTATACTTGTATCTCAGCGTTGCATGCCTCACTACTGAAATGGCCAAGCCAACTTATCCGAAGCCCCATGTCACCCTGGATATGACGGGTACCGCCTGCCCGGGGCCATTGCTCGGCGCCAAGCGAATTCTCGACGAGTTACCGGCGGGCGCGGCGATGTTGCTGATTTCCGACTGTCCAGGAACCAAGGATGACCTGTTTTCCTGGCTTAAGTACTCCGACGTCGAGATCCTCGGAACCGAGACCCTGGCGCGGGGAAGGACCGGATATTACATCCGCAAGGGCAAGACCCCGCGGGTCTCTCCCAACGCCGTGCTCGACGTTCGCGGCGCCACTTGTCCCGGCCCCATTCTGGAAGCGAAAAAACTGCTCAACGGCATGCGCAAGGGTGAAGTGCTGCAGCTCGTCAGCGATTGTCCGGGCATCCGGGCGGACGTGCGCAGCTGGGTAAAGGCGACCGGTCTGGAGCTTGCCGATACCCGGGAATGCGCGCCTGGCGAATACCAGTTCCATATCCGCAAGCGCTGATACGGAATTTCTGCCGCGATGAAAGATTTCATCGCAGCAACGGGTTCAAGGGCGTTTCAGCCGGTACCCCAGGCTCTGGGCCGTTTCATTCCTGCGATCTTGCACGCCTGTGTTACGCAGGCAAACGATTAACCGCCAATTGCGAGGGCGGCAACCCGCGGTCGAGCAGCAAGTACTCCGCCTCATCCACAAAGGTCCCGGGCCCGGCGACGTACACATCGTGAGCTGCCAGTCCGGCCTCAACCGGCAGTACTCGCTCGAGCACATCCTGAATCACGGCGTCCTGCGTGAGGTCGCCTTCCGCGGTCACCGGAATGTAACGGAAATTGTCCAACGCGTCGCCCCAGGAACGGCACAGATTGTTCAGGTAGTGGCCGGTTTTCCCGTCGGCTATCCAGTAAAGTTGCAATGTTTCGGCCACATCGAGCGCCATCGCATGTTCGATCAGGCTTTTGACCGGCGCGAATCCTCCCCCGCAAGCGATAAAGATCAGCGGCCGGGCCGACATCTCGTTCAACACGAATTCGCCGCGCGGCCCCTCGACGCGTACTGTGTCCGCGCTGCTGAGCCCTGCGAATACCCCTTCGGAGAAGGCGTCGCCAGGACGCCGCTGGATGTGAAACTCCAGATTACGGTCGTCACACGGGCAACTCGCCACCGGACAGGCCGCAGCGGTGCCATCGGCCAGTGTCAGCGACACCGATTGTCCGGCGAGAAAGCGCAGCCGGTTGCTGCGCGGCGTTTGCAGGCGCAGCAGCCGCATGTCATCAGCCAACGGGTTCACCGATTTTACTTTCGCCGCGATGTTCTGCAGCGGCATGTCCATGGCGCCGTGCGCCTCGCGCGCCTCGATCACCAGGTCGACGACCGCCGTATTGCAGCACATCAGCACGATGCCGGCATTTTTCTCGGCGGCGCTCAGAGCGTAGTCGTGATGGCGGGTTTTCTGCACCTGACCGGTGAGCACTTTGGCCTTGCACAACCCGCAGTTGCCGTTGCTGCAGCCATAGCCCAGCGACAAACCGGCGCGCAGCGCCGCTTCCAGCAGCGTATCGTTGCCTTCGACAAAAAATTCGTTGCCACTCGGCTGAACCTTTACCTGCGCGGTCATGATCCTCATGAAACTATCCTGTACCAGTAGCGATTGCGGCGCATCGGCCTCAGCATCCGGCTCCAGCGCGTGTTGCAGCCAGGCGCGCAGCCCCGCAATGGCCGCCGGCGCCGCCGCGGCATCGTCGCATTCGCGTAACTTCGCGCGCAGATGTTCAACGATACTGCGGTAATAGTCCAGTCCCGCCTGGGACTGTGCCAGGCGCCTGCTCATATCGGTCAGACGCGCAACCAGCACCTCGGGTTTGGGCAGCACATGCTCGCGCACGCGCCGTGAAAACGCGCTGTCCTTGATCTGCGCAAATCGCTCAAAAGCGGTATTGTCTTCCAGACGGGCCTCGGGATAAGCGCGCAGCAGATCTTCCGCCGACACCATGCCTTCGAACGTGACAAGTTCCCCCGCTCGTATTCTGCTCTGCAGTGCCCCGCGCGTAATGCCGACCAGGCGGGCGGCGCGGGATAATGTCAGCAACTGCGGCATGCGATTAAATCAGGAACCCGCTAGCGCTGAAAGCGGGCCAGCGCTTCGCCATTGTCGAGCACCTCTCTCACCGCTTGCGCGGCGGCCGCGAGCGAGTCGCGCCGGCGCAGATGCCACAGGCACAGCGCTCCGGCACATACCAGTGCGTCGCGCGTCGCGCCCGGCGCGCCGCGCATTGCCTCGAACCCCGCGGCTGCCGCAGCCTGTGCGATTGCGGCCGTATCGGACGGTATGCTCCCGGCGTCGCTCGCTCCCGGTATCGGCGGTGCCCGCAACTCCTGCTCGATTCCCCAATCCGCCGGATTGAAGTCCAGCGGCTGCTCGTCGCCGCGCGCGTGATAATAAAACGCTTTGCCGCTTTGCCGCAACGAAGGCACCACGCCGCCCTCGACGCCGCGCACCAGCAGCGCGGAATCGAAACCGGCATCGCGCGCCAGCAGCGCGTATTTGCGCGGATAAGGCTTGTGCACGTAGCCGGTGACAAGATGCGTTCTGCTGCGCCCGCGCAGCGGGCCGGTCAGCACTTCCACCGTGGTAATAGCGGGCCGCTTGACGATCAGCGTGCGCAGCGCCGCGAGTCGATGCAGCTTGGGGCAAAACGCCCGCTGGTCCAGATAGGCCCAGCCGCACGCGGGATCGCCCAATCGCGCTGCGGCGTCCTCCACCGACAAATCGACGGGCGCGCCCCCCGCGCGCAGCACCTGCCGGTGCGTAACGCCATACTTGGGGCCCATGCTTTCGACGCCATGCGACACCGCCGCAACCCCGCATGCTGCAAGTACTGCGGGCAGAAACGGCGAGGCCGGCAGCGTGCGATTGAAGCCATCGTATGGGTCGGCAATATCGAGGACTTCATCCACCGCTGCGGTAACGCTGTGCGTCACGTCGCGTATCGCCTGCAGCACACCGCGGTTTTCGTCATCGGTCTCGCGCTTCATGCGCAACGCGATCAGGAAAATCCCGGCCTGCACCGGATCGACCTGGCCTTCGAGAATGAAGCGCATGCCGGCGCACGCCTCTTCGCGTGAGATGTCCTTGCTGAGCTCCGGGCCGGTGGCGATGCGCCCGATGATCGAGCGCATCATTGCGATGGGCTCGGTATCCACCACGGGTGCAGCACTGTTCATACGCGCCCCTTATACCGGACTGAGCCAGATGTCGTTGCCGTCGACGCGCACGGCGTAGGTCCGGAGATTCGCGTCGGCCGGCTCGTCCACGACCTCGCCGGTGCACACATTGAAACGACTGCCGTGCAGCGGGCACTTCACCCACTCGTCCTTGAGAAATCCCGTGGAGAGCGAGGCGTCCTCGTGAGTGCAGTTATCGTCGGTGGCGTAAAACTGCCCGCGCACGTTCGCCAGCAGAATTCGCTGCCCCCCGATCTCTACCCGCCGCATTTTCCCCGGGGGAAGTGCGTCAACTTCGGCAACTTTGATGAAACGCTGAGCCATACGATCCTCTTCGATCACAAACGCGGTACCGCGCCCCGCCTCGCCTGTCTTGATGGCCACCCCAGCTCGCTGCAGGATGGTCCGGGTAATTATTGCTTACTGGCGTCTCGGCCGCCAGTGGCAATCGATCTTCCGGATTAATGACGTATTTCCTTCTGATTTTTGGATT
>Ga0113563_10000174_pt1 | contig 26678 bp, 21 predicted proteins | sample Mud3Dept3metaG_FD_80117 | JGI IMG/M metagenome (GOLD analysis project Ga0113563, IMG submission 80117) | Freshwater wetland microbial communities from Ohio, USA, analyzing the effect of biotic and abiotic controls - Mud 3 Core 4 Depth 3... | ecosystem: Environmental > Aquatic > Freshwater >... | reverse complement strand
TGAGGCCGCGTACGCGAGGGCGACCGATGCTGCCCGGCGCGCGCTGGCGAGCGCTCCGACGTCGGCCGAAGGGCATGCGGCGCTGTCGCACATCCTCTGGCATGAGCGGCGTTGGAGGCTCGCCGAAGAAGAGGCACGCCGGGCCGTGGCCCTGAATCCGAGCTCAGCGATGGGGTACGAGTGGCTGGGAATGGCCTTGACCGCGTTGGGCAGCCTGGAGGAGGCCAACGCCGCTTTCAAGCAGGCACTGGCGCTCGACCCTTTGTCGCAGTCGTACTACGCAAACGCGGCCTCGGTGCTCGTGAACCTCGGGCGCTACGGCGACGCCGAGAGCATGATGCGACGCGCCGTCCAACTCGGCGAACTCGGGTTCACGCCATTCCTCTGGTGGACTGGCCTCGACGTGCTGCTGCGGGTCGGCCGCATCGACGAGGCGGAACTCTGGGTCGAGCGGTGCGCTGCGCTCGGTCCGCGAGCGGAACTGCTGGTGCAGATTCTTCGGGCACGTGTCCTCTTTGCGCAGGGCGATCAGCGCGGTGCGCGCGACCTTCTCGCCGGCGTCGGCTCGAAGATTCCACCCGGTGCAGGCTTCGAGGTCTTTGTCAGCGGCGCGAGTTTCATGATTGGCGAGGTCGACAGCGGGCTCTACTGGCTGGAGCGCACGGTCGCGTCCGCCGACTTGTTGGCCATAGCTCGTTTCCTGCCGGAGATCCAACAGGTGATCGCTCACCCGCGGATGCAGGCGTTGCTCAAGGAGACCGGCCTCGAGGGGTTGCCCGCGACTGGGCCGGGAACGCCGCCAGCCAATTAACGTCGCGCCCCCGACTTATTCAGCCCAACTGGACGTCATGGATTCAGCGCATCTCACGTGACGGTGTTGTCAGCTTAATTCGTCGAAGGAGCAATGAGCGGGGAGGGAGCGGCATGAAAGGCACTGGCATATGAAACAGGGATCCGGCGAATCGATTGTGTTGCCGGCTCCCGTGCCGGAAGAGCACCTGATCGACGGCTGTGCTCCGCAAATATTAGATCCGGGACGAACTGACCCCGTTGCGGGACCTTCGCCGAGCTATGGCATGATCGCAGCGTGATCGCGTTGGCTCGAATCGTCCTTCGGTTACTTGCCGACCTGGCGGGCCTCGTTGTGTTGTCGCTCAGGCCAAGGCGCGTCGACGCCGCGACGCGGGTGTCGCTGGCGGTGCTTTCCCGGCTCTTCGATTGGCGCGATGCCCTGGCCGTGATTCGGCCCGAGACGCTGATCCGCTGGCACCGAGCAGGCTGGCGCCTGTTCTGGCGCCTCAAGTCAAGACATGGACGACCGCCGATTCCGCTGGAACTGCGCCAGCTGAGCCGGGCGACGCGCCGCGGCGGGCGGTTTGCGGCGGGCCCCGAGTCGCCCCGGAGTGGCCCGCTGAGGGGCAGTCGGGCCCCGGCGATGGCTCCCCCACTGGCGGGCCCCCGCCTGTCGCCCCGGGGCGCGAGGAGAATGACTTCGCCGCACGGTCGGCGCCCTGCTCGCGGCTGGGTGCACGCGTGGGCGCTGCGAGCGTGACCGCGCGTCGACGGCCGCGTCTAATCCATTGAACATGATTGAATGAACAATAAAGTGAGCCAAAAAATGTCATCAAACGTCGCAGCCCGGCCACGTGCGATTGCGGGCAATGCTCGACCGCCGGTCCCGGTCAGTCGATGCATTCGGGGCCAACGATCAGCAGGGCAGCGGGATCGAGCGGCAGCGTCCCGCAATGCAAGGATGCACACGTCCTTGACGCAAGCCGTTTCGAACAACAGCTAGTGCGATACAGAGGCACCGGATAGCGGCCAACCAGAAGCGGGTGAGGCGGCGAAGACCGGCCCCAATGCCGATCGCCGAGAGCGGTCGTGCAACCCGCGATCGACCATTGGCCGACATACCGTGGGCGGTCCTGGTCGACAATCGCCCGCGCTTTCGACATCATCGGTCCTCAGAGGGAGGCGTAACGACGGTGATGTCTTTCATCGCCGAGCTCAGGCGTCGCAACGTGCTGCGCGTCGGCGCGGTCTACGTCGCGGGTGCGTGGTTGCTTATCCAAGTCGCCCAGACCCTGTTCCCACTCTTCGGCTTTGGCGAGACGGTGCTCCGCGTCGTCGTCGTGGCGTTGGCCATTGGCCTGCTTCCGATCCTGATTTTCGCGTGGGCCTTTGAACTCACGCCCGAAGGCCTGAAGCGCGAGGGCGACGTCGATCGCAGCCAGTCGATTACACCGCAGACCGGGAGGAAGCTCGATCGCGTGGTCATGGTGGTGCTGGCGCTCGCGCTCGGCTACTTCGCCTTCGACAAATTCGTGTTGGCGCCGCAGCGAGAGGCGGAGCGGACGGACGCGGCACGCACGGAGGGCCGCACCGAGGCCGTGGTCGAATCCTACGGCGAGAAGTCGATCGCGGTGCTGCCGTTCGTGGACATGTCCCCGACTAAGGACCAGGAGTATTTCTCCGACGGCATCGCCGAGGAATTGCTGAACCTGCTGGCGAAAATTCCCGACTTGCGCGTGATCTCGCGATCGTCCGCGTTTTCGTTCAAGGGCCAGAAACTGGAGATCCCAGAGATCGCGCGGCGATTGAACGTGGCGCATATTCTGGAGGGCTCGGTGCGCAAGTCCGGCAACCGAGTGCGCATCACTGCTCAGTTGATCGAGGCGCGCTCGGACACGCACCTGTGGTCCGAGACCTGGGACCGGGAACTGAACGATATTTTCGCTATCCAGGATGAAATCGCCGCCGCAGTGGTGGCACGCCTGAAAGTGACCTTGCTGGGTGAGGCGCCAAATGCACGGGAAATCAACCCCGAGGCCTACTCGCTGTACTTGCAGGCGCGCCACTTGGGCCGCCAATCCACCGCGGCAGACTTTCGGCAGGCCAATACGCTGTACGAGCAGGCACTAGCGATAGCCCCTGACTACGCCGCCGCCTGGAACGGACTGGCTGTCAACTATTATCGCGAGGCTGACAAAGGTCTGCGGCCGATTGACGAAGGGTATCAATTGGCCCGCGAGGCTGCTGAGAAGGCGCTGGTCATCAATCCGAACTACGCATTGGCACACGCCACGCTCGGTTGGGTCTCGATGGCCTTTGACAAGGATTTGGCGGCCGCAGCACGGCACTTGGAGCGGGCGCTGGAGCTGGAACCAGCCAACGAGGAAATTATTCGAAGCTCCGCCGGGCTCCTGGAAAGCCTTGGACGGCCCGACGAGGCCGTCTTGCTCGGTGAATACATGACTGCCCGCGACCCTCTGAACCCCCGATGGCATGTCGCCTTAGGCAACAGCTGTCTTTGGGCTGGACATTGGGATGCGGCCATCGCCTCGTTCGGCGCCGCCGTGCGGCTTAGCCCGGATTACATTGCCGCCCATTTTCTGACTGGTGTGGCACTGCTGCTCAAGGGCGAGGCACAGGCCTCGCTGAAGTCGATGCAGAGGGAGCCGTCCGAGGTCTTCCGGTTGCTCGGCCAAGTGATGGCATATCACGCTCTGAGCCGGAAAGCCGAATCCGATGCGGCGCTGCAGGTGTTGTTCAAAGAGCACGAGCAAGGCTGGGCGTACAACATCGCCTACGTGCTGGCCTACCGCGGCGAGGTTGATCGTGCCTTCGCATGGCTGGACAAGGCAGTGGAGTACAAGGACTCGGGTCTGTCGGAAATCGTGGCTGAACCCCTGTTTGCAAACCTCCACGACGACCCGCGCTGGCTACCGTTCCTGCAAAAGATCGGCGAGTCGCCAGAGCAGCTCGCGGCGATCAAGTTCAACGTGACGGTGCCGAAATGATCGTGTGTCGCGGCAGGTCACCCGGGGTGGGCCCTGGCAGCGATGCGCGAGGCTCGTCGGCCCCGCGGGGCGCCACTCGGAGCACGGTTCGGAAGAGGTTCGGTCGCGACTAGCGGTTCGGTCGGCCACGCGAAGACTGGTTCCGGACCTTCGGCTTGCTCGCACCGAACCTGGCTTTCCGTCGTACTGAAAATCCGCGTGTCGATCGTTCGATTCCGTCCCTGCACACCACTTCCAACTCCATGATTTGCATGCAGTTCCGGGTATCACCCGCGGACTATCGAGAAGTGGGTGGGTAATCGTCACCGCGCTCCCCGCCTACCGTCGCCACTTTCTGCCGTGCGCGCCGGCACAGAAAGCACTGCCTAAAGCCCGAATGGCTTGTTCGGCGCGCGCTGTTAGTCTGAATCCACGGGGCGGACGACGCACCGTTCGTGGTGCGCCGAACTCCCGGTAGGGAAGGAGGCGAACCATGAAACGGATCATTCGTGCGACAGCTTTGACGCTGATCGCGGTTGGGTTGCTGCCGACAGCCTCGGCGCAGTCCATCACGATGACGGTCGACTGCAATCGCGGCCAGACAATCGCCAACGCCCTGAAGCAGGGCGATTTTCGCAGGCCGCTGGTCGTGGTCGTTCGGGGCACGTGTAACGAGCACGTGTCGATCACCCGCGACGACGTGACACTGCGAGGTCAGCCCGGCACGGAGCCTACGGTGAATGGCCCGAACTCGACCATAGACACCATCGTGATCTCGAAGGACACGGTGAACATCGAGGACCTGACGGTGATGGGCGGCTTCAACGGCATCCGTCTGCAGGGTCCGTTCTTCGCCGGGGTCAGGAATGTGATGGTACGGAACACGGCCAACAATGGCATTCTGATACGTGCCGGTGACATGGAAATCGTCAACGACACCGTCGAGTATGCCGGTGCCTCGGGACTGGTGCTGGGGCGAGCGGCCTCTGCTCGGGTCGTCAACAGCCACTTCAGGTACAGCCACTTCGCCGGCATCTTCACGCAGAATAACTCGACCGTGACCGTCAACGGTGGCACGGTCAGCGACAACGAAGGGCACGGCATCAACGTGGACTACGGTTCCGACGGCACAATCAGCAACGTGGAGATCTTCAACAACGCCACGGGAATCCTGGTGTCCACTTCTCACGCCAGTATCGACGGTGGCAATGACATCCACCACAATCGGGAGCACGGCGTGGTGGCGCAGGCGGGTGCGGTGATCGGCGTCAATGGCGCCAAGGTCAGCGGCAACGGAAAGACCGGCGTGCTTGGCTATCTCGGCGCGACCATCGTGATGAACAGCAATGAGATCACTGGCAATGGCGAGTCCGGTGTTTTCTGCCTGAATGACTCTACGCTCCAGGTCACCAGTGATCGCATCACCGGCAATGCCCACCACGGCATCGGCGTGCAGCGACGCTCGACGCTCATCGACCTGGGGCCGATCGACGAGCCGACCGATGCCAGCGGTAACAACTGGGTGGACCTCTGGTGCGGCGACAAGGAGTCGAGCGTGGACCTTGGTACGAACTTCAAAGGGACCGTGGACTCGGCCTGCACGGGCTTCGACGACTGAGATTGCGCCTCGCCGCCCATCCAAGTCTCGCAGCGGTATCCCGTCTCGACCCCGGCCGCGCGCCGGGGTCCTTTATGTGACCCTGTATTGGTCAACCCGCGCGTCGATGGTTCGATTCCGTCCCTGACTGCCACATGGCTAGAACCGATCGACTCGTTGGATTGGCCGAGCACGGATCCACCGCCACTGTGGGTGCCATATCAATCTGAGTCGGTGGTTGTGCACGTTTGCGTCACAGGCTCACATGGTGAGCCTGCGATCCGTATAATTGACGGTGCATCCAGAAGGGGCCTTTGCCCCTGCCAACCTGCCCAGCTCGGCAAGGTGGCGCGCCATTTCGGCGGATGCGGCCCGACCCCAGGGCAACGAAGGAGCGAACCATGGCGAAGAGTGCACACGTGGACCACCGCATCGTCACGCCGGTCGCGGCAGCGGCCGCGAGGGATGTCGGCGCGGTCACCCTCAGGTACCTCCACGAGCGCCTGCAGATAGACGAGGAGTGGACGCAACGCCGGGAGCGCGGGTTCTCCTGGTGGGCGCACCGGCTGCCGCAGCACATCGACGCCGGCCGGCCGATCGACGCCGAGGTGTGGGCGGGCGCGTATCAGCTCGCACAACGAGCGCGCTCGGCCGGGGTATCGGTGCCAGCAACAGACATCTTGATTGCTGCATGTGCCAGCCGGCACGGTGCCGAGCTCGAGACGGCCGATTCGGACTTCGAGCGGTTGACTGTGGTTTGACGATCGGGGCAGTGACCCGATTCCCCCTTCCGTGTGCGTTGCGCGGCGCGAAGTGCGGTCCGTTGCAGGCCTTTGCTACGCCGCCCCTGACTGAGACGATGGCCCGTTGAGCACGAGCACGATCTTGCCGATCACACCTCCCTTCGCGAGCAACTCCTGCGCGCGTCTTGCCTCGGCGAGAGGAAATCGCTGCGCGATGAGCGGCTTGATCTTCTGCTGCTGAAGAAGCTCCAACAGGGCAATCCAATCCTGTCGAAACAAGTCTGGTCTCAGCCGCATGAGCGTCTGGATGCTGTAGGGGACCACCCGTTTCCGGCCCGGGAGAAGCCAGCCGCCGGCGATGTACAAGCCGAAGATGGCGGCTCCACGAAAGCGTTGACGACGACCCGGGCGACCCGAAGCCAGTCCCTCCCCACGTATCGAGGAAATGAGGCCATAGCCGACCACCGTCCCGCCGGGACGGAGAGCCTCTCGGGAATGCCAGAGGTGAGGGCCACCGATCGGGTCAAAGACGACGTCCACGCCCTCGCTCGTGAGGCGGCGAACTTCCTTCACGAAGTCCTGATGCTGGTAATCAATTGGGATTCCGCCCAGGTCGGAAACGGTCGACGTACCTCTCGATGAGCAGGTTCCGTACATTTCCAGCCCGGCGAGGCGCCCGAGCTGCAGCAGCGCCGTGCCGACCCCGCCTGCCGCGCCGTGTATCAACACGCGCTGGCCCGACCGGACCTTAACGGAGCGATGCATCATCTGGTAGGCGGTGACGTAGTTCAGGCCGAGGCTGACGGCCTCAGCGACGTCCAACCCAGGTGGCACCGGGACCAGTTCACGTTGCGGCAGGCAGACGAACTCCGCGTACGCGCCGCTGATCGGCAGCGCAGCAACCATCTGGCCTGGCTCGATTCCAGAGACACCGTCGCCGAGCCGATCGACCACGCCAACCAGATCCCACCCCGGCGTGAAGGGCAGCGGGGGCGTTTCGGGATGAACACCCTCGCGCGCCATTACGTCGGGCAAGGAGACGCCTGCCGCCAGCACTCTTACCCGCACCTCACCATCCTTCGGCTCGGGGCACTCTTCTTCAACTACCCGGAGTGCATCTGGTCCGCCGTAGTGAGTAACGATGATGCGCGTGTGTCTCACTGACCTCTTCCCCGCTTGCCATCCGTTGGAGATGGTCGCGAACGACGGGGTCACCGGAACGTCGCATTCAAGCGCCTTGACCTGCGCGTCTGACAAGCCGAATCCGACCCGAACCGTACTCCTGAGACCCCGGCAACCTGGTCCTCCGGGCCAACCCTGTCAAGGGCTTAGGGTCATCCGGAGACAGGGAATCACTGATCCGTCATTCTCCGCCCATGGCTCCCGCCACGGTCCCCGCCCTTCGCCAACTGAGAGTTCGGGTTCCACACGTTTCGTTGGCGTCGGTCCGATCCGTCGCGACAATTTTCATGGTGGTCGTGACGCGGTGGGCCTGCTCCGGTCGACCGGACCACCGCACTTCGGCCTGAACGCGCTTGCCGTGCCACCATGACAGCAGGTTGAACACCGTGGCTTTGTCCCTGCCGTGAGCCTCGCCTTTTGTCTTCAATCTATTCCAGCGCCGCTCTCCGTACCACGCCCTCGTCAGAACGGCCGGGCCGATGGAGTAGTGGAACCGCTCGGTGCGCTGCGTCAGACCAGGGTCCAACCGTTAACCGGCTGCGGCGCACCGGGCGGTCTCCCCTACGTGTTCTTCCGCACCCGCGACGAGTACCCGGCGCGTGGTTCGACTTCTACGCCGACGCGAACTGCTCCCATGCGCGTCGTACCACGCATGCGCTGAGGCACGACTGGCCGAACCCGATGACACGCCAGCTATTTTCCGGTGTCCGTGGCTGCTGCGAGTTCCGCCTGCGCGCGCCGCTGGCGAGTGCGCTCGAGGTTCTCGTCGGCGACCCGATAGTAAGTCGGCGACGCGACCAAGGCCTCGCTGAGGTAGGTCTCGGCGATCCCGTAGTGTCCTTCGAGCATCGCAAGGTAGCCCACGTCGTTCAGCGCGGCTGCCCGGTCCTCGACGCGCTCGAATGACTTGAGCGCCTCTTCGAAACGCTGCTGACGGACGTGCACGAGCCCCAGGTTGCGCCAGGCACGCTCGAATCGTGGGTCGACGTGCAGCGCGGCCCGGAAGTCCGCCTCTGCGCCCGGCAGATCACCCGCCAGGTAACGGGAATAGCCGCGGTTGCTGTACAGGGAAGCCTGGCCCGGCTGCACCTTCAGGGCTGCCGCGTAGTTCTCGATTGCCTGCTCGTGGTCGCCGCGCAAGTCGGCCAGCACGCCGAGGCCTTCGTAGGCTCGCCAGCGGCCCGGGTCCCGCGCGACGGCGCGGTCCAGCAGATCGCGGGCCGCGTCGTGAGCCCGACGATCCAGGAGCACTAGGCCTGCGCCCTCCAGTGCGTGTGCGTTATCGGGCTCGATGGCCAGCACGCGTCGGTAGGAAGCGAGCGCGCGGTCGTCGTCGCCGCGCCGCCTGTGGACGGCTCCGATCTTGAGCAACGTCGGCACGTGTTCCGGCTCGAGCCTGACGGCCTCGACGTAGAAGTAGAGGGCCCGGTCGAAGTCGCCCTTGGCCAGCGCGATGTCGCCGCGCAGAGCCGCCTCGGCAGCGGAACCCGCCGGAAATTCCGTTCCGTAGACTGCGCGTGGCTGTCCCGAGTACAGCTCGTCGGACTCCGCCACGACCGGCTTGTCAGGCTCGGTTGCGCAGCCTGCGAGCAGGACCCCCAGGATCGCGGGGCCGAGCGCCCTGGCGATCACCGTCAACCCACAGGCTCGATCCGTGCGGCTCATGATTCGCTCACTTCGCCATCTGCCCGAAGACATCGATAAGGCGCAGGACGGCCGGGCCGATGGCCACCAGGAAGAAGGCAGGGAACATGCAGAAGACCAGCGGGAAGATCATCTTCGTACCGATCTTGGCCGCCTGTTCCTCAGCCGCCTGCATGCGTTTGTCGCGGAACTCCTCGGAGTAGACCCGCAGCGCATCGGCGACACTCGTGCCGAAGCGCATGGTCTGGGTGAGCAGTGCGACCAGCCCGCGGATGTCCTCCAAGCCCGTGCGATCGGCCAGGTTCTTGAGCGCCTGTGAGCGTTCCACGCCGGCGCGAACCTCCGCGTTGACCAGCATGAGCTCGGCGCCAAGCTCCGGGTGGCTCACCGCCAGCTCGTCCGCCACCCGCTGCAGCGCCGGCGCGAGCCCGAGTCCCGATTCCACGCAGACCACCAGCAGGTCGAGCGCATCGGGGAACGCAACCCGCAGGGCCCGCTTGCGCCTCGCAACCAGGCGGTCGAGCAGCGCCCCGGGGATGATCGAACCGACGAAGGCTGCCACGGCCGTGTAGAAAAGGATCTTCGCCGTCGGTACCTCGGGCATCCAGTAGGATGCGATCAGCACCGCGGCCGGCAGCACGATCAGCAGCAAGGCGCGCGCCGCGTAATAGAAGGTCACCGAATGCGGCGAACGGTAGCCGGCGTGCACCAGCTGTCGGCCGACCTGCGAGCGATCCCAGTCCTTCTTCGGCAGAATGTACGCCGACAACGGCTGAAGCAGGGCCGCCACTGAGTCCGCGCGCGAGGTGTCATCGCGCTCCACGCCGGCCAGTCGATTGAGGCGTCGGCGCATCGGGTCGGCCAGCCCCAGGACGATCGCGGACACGCCGAGGCTGAACACGAAGACGGCGACCGCCGCGAGGCCCACGAAGACCGTGCTCGTGAGCGCGTTGTCGCCGAGGGTGGCGCGCAGGACTTCGAGTAGTGTTTCCATGTTGAGGTCCCGCTCAGACTTCGATGCGGATGATGCGACGTATCCACAGGATGCCGACGATGCACAAGCCGACGGCCGCGAAGATCAGCCCGTGCCCGTCCGGGTCCTCGATCAGGCGCGGGAGGTAAGTCGGCGTCGTGAACCAGATGACGACGAACAGCACCAGGGGCACCAGGGAGAGGATCCACGCCGAGAGCCGGCCCTCCGCCGACAGGGTCCGCACCCGGCGGTAAAACTTGAAACGGGCCCGTATGACGGAGCTGATCTGGTCGAGGATCTCGGCGAGGTTGCCGCCCGTTTCCTTCTGGACCAGCACCGAGGTCACGAGCGCCATGACGGTCACGCTGGGGACGCGTTCGAGCAGCCCGAGCATGGCCCGGCGCACGTCGTTGCCGTAGTTGACGTCGGCGAAGGTGAGGTCGAATTCGTGCGCGATGGGCTCGTCCATGTCCTCCGCCACGAGCTTGAGCGACTGGCTGAAGGGGTGCCCCGCCTTGAGCGCCCGCTTCATCACGTCGATCGCCTCCGGCATCTGCTCCTCGAATTTCGCCAGTCGCGCGGCACGGTCCCGGGAGACCTTGAGGTACGGTGCGACGAAGCCGGCCAGCGCAGCGGCCACGGCAACCGGCAGCAGGCGCGTCATGGCCCAGCCGCCGATGCCCAGGCCGGCCGCGAGCGCGAGCGAGAGCAGCACCACCCGGTAGGCCCGGGTGTGCTTGCCGGACTGCTCGATCATGCGGCTCAGGGCTTCCATGAACGGGAGGGATTCCAGGCTTCGCTCGAGCGGCGAGAGCTCCGTGAGATATTTCGCGCGCAGCAGCGATGCGAGTGGAGCGTCGCTGGAAGCCGTCGAAACCTGCTGCAGTCGCGCCTGCAATCGCTTGCGAACCTTGCGTCCCTCGCCGAAGACCGGGACGACCGTGCCCTGCGCCAGCAGGAAGACGGCGAGGAAGACCAGGCCGACAAATATCCAGATGCCATTGCTCACAGGCAAATCTCCTACCGACGCCGGGAACCCGAATCCGTGCGGAACAGATCCACCGGGAGGTCGATGCCGCGCTCGCGGACACGCTTGACGAAGGCCGGGATGATGCCGGTCGCGCGGAACTCGCCCAGCACGTTGCCCTTCTCGTCCAGCCCCCGGCGCTCGAACGTGAACAGCTCCGACATCGTGATGATCTCACCTTCCATGCCGTTGATTTCCTGCAGGCTCACGACGCGCCTGCGACCGTCCTCGCTGCGCTCGACCTGGATAACCACGTCGATGGCCGAGGCGATCTGGCTGCGCAGCGCCTTCACGGGGAAGCTGATGCCCGTCATCGACACCATGTTCTCGACGCGCCCCAGCGCGTCGCGCGGCGTATTCGCGTGGATCGTCGTGAGGGATCCATCGTGGCCGGTGTTCATCGCCTGGAGCATGTCGAGAGCCTCCGCGCCACGCACCTCGCCGAGTACGATCCGGTCCGGCCGCATGCGCAGGCTGTTGCGCACCAGGTCGCGCTGGGCCACCGCACCGCGCCCCTCGATGTTGGGCGGGCGCGTCTCGAGGCGAACGACGTGCGGCTGCTGCAGCTGCAGTTCCGCTGAGTCTTCGATCGTGACGATGCGCTCGGTCTCCGGTATGAAGCCGGAGAGCAGGTTGAGAAGCGTGGTCTTGCCTGCGCCGGTGCCGCCCGACACGAGCACGTTCAGGCGCGCACGCACGATCGCGCTCATGACCTGCACGACCTCGTCGGTCAGGCTGCCCAGGCGGATGAGGTCATCCATCGTGAGCAGTTCGACCGCGAAGCGGCGGATCGACAGGGACGGCCCGTCCAGTGCCAGGGGCGGAATGATCGCGTTCACACGCGATCCGTCCTTGAGGCGGGCGTCCACCATGGGCGACGACTCGTCGATGCGACGGCCGACCGCCGAGACGATCCGGTCAATGATGTTGAGCAGGTGTGCGTCGTTGTTGAAGCGCACGTCGGTCAGCTCGAGCTTGCCGCGACGCTCGACGTAGACCTGGTCCGGCCGGTTCACCAGGATGTCGGACACCGTCTTGTCGAGGAGCAGCGGCTCGAGTGGGCCGAGGCCGAGGACCTCATCCTCGATGCAGCGGATCACGCGCTGGCGAGCGCTCAGGCTCAGCGGCGCCTGCTCGTCCCCCATCAGGCGCTCGGTGATCTCGCGGATCTGGCGCCTGGCCTCCCGGTCGTCGAGTCCCCCGACCAGCGACAGGTCCATGACCTTGAGCAGCCGCTGGTGCACGATGTCCTTCCACTCGCGCTCCACCGCGGTCATCGGGCGCGCGCGATCGTCGACTTCTTCTGCTTCCGGGCCGGCAGTCCGCAAGCGCTGCGTGCGCTGGAACAGGTCCTTCAGTTCACTTGCCATGTCGGCGACCTCGACTTGAGAATTCCGGAGAATGTGCGACCGAGGAGCCCCCGATTCTCGTCGGGCGGTGCGCCGGTCAGCCGGCCCTCGAGCGCCATCAGGGCCCGCGTCACGGCCGCGCCTCTGGAGTATTCGTACAGGGGCGTGCCGGTATTGACGCATTCGGAGACCGTGCGGAAGTCGTTCGGCACCGTTGTCAGGTCGCTGCAGTTGAGCGTCTTGCCGATGTCCTCGAGGGTCACGGGCGCGTTCTTCTCGTAACGGTTCACGACGACGCAGATGCGGTCGCGCGGCACCGCGACGTCGCGGCGCAGGATACGCAGGAGGCGCGTGGCATCACGCAGTGTCGTCACAGACTGCTGCACGACGACCACCACTTGCGACGCGCGCTCGAAGACCGCCACGGATGCGGGATCGATTCGGCGCGGAAGGTCTATGACCACGTTGTCGTGGCCGGCACTCAGGAGATCGAGCAGCCTCTCGACGTCGCGCCCCTTGACCTCGCCGAGCTGCAGTGATTCGTCGCCCGAGTGACCGAGCACCTTGAGACCGCTGGAGTGCCGCGTCAGGTAGCCGTCGAGCGCGACCACGTCGAGTTCGTCGAGGTTGGTGAGCGCCTGTCCGAGACCGCGCTGGGGATACAGGTCCAGGTAGAGCGGCAATGTACCGAACTGCACGTCGAGGTCGACCAGGGCGACCCGGCGCTGGGACACCACGGTCAGGAGGTGAGCGAGGTTGCAGGCCAGGAGCGTGGCCCCGGAGCCGCCCTTGGAATTGACCACGGCCGTCACGGCCGCCCGCGCGTTCTGGGCCGCGCTCAGCCGATCGCGCACGATTTGTTCCAGTGCCTCGAGCAGGTCGGTCTGAACGAACGGTACCGGGAGGAAGTCCCGTGCTCCGGCCTGCATAGCCATCCGCATCGCATTCATGTCGGTGGCGGGACCGAGCACGATGAGCGTCGGCCGCTGCTCGGCGGGTCGCTGCAGCAGCGCCGCGAGTTCCTCCCTCCAGTTCTGGCTCAGGTGCAGGACCAGTACGTCCGGCACGGCATTCACCCCGTGCAGCGGATCGACGTGACCGTTCACGATGAGCTGGCGCTCGAGCACGAACCCGGCCTGCCCGCGCAACGTGGCTTCGAGCTGGTCGAGCATCTCGCGGCTGCGCGAGACCAGGAGAATGTTGAAGTTGGTGTCCATGTGTACCTCGCCTCGCCAGCACGATGTCAGCAGGGGTTGACCACGCCTTCGCGGGGGATGCCGAGACTCTCGCGCGGCACGGTCGTCGCGAACCCCGGCATCGCCAGGGACGGCATTACGAAGGGAATGACGAGCTGGTGCGTGAAGTTCACGATGCGTGCCCTGACATAACGTATGTTGCCGAAGCCGGCCACCGGGTCGGCCACGACCGAACCCGCCTGGTCAAGGTATTCGATGACGACATTTCCCGTTGTGAGCCCGTTCACAACGGTGCTGCGGCCACCGCCGTCCGCGAACACCGCGGCCCTCGGACCGGCGGGATCGTTGACCGGGCAGACCGTCGCCACGCGCGCACCGCGCCGCGTGACCTCCGTGAGCGCGTTCATCACGAACAGTGTCCGACCAAACTCGATCACGGCGAACAGCACCGTCATGACCAAGGTGCCGATGATCGCGAACTCCACCGACGTCGTGCCCGATTGGTTGCGGCGCATCAGAGCACCCTCATCACGACCGCGGCGCGCATCGGGATCGCCAGCGAGATGGGGGCGCCGACGCCGAACGTCGGCAGTTCGGGGCCGAGCAGCGGGGTGAAGTTGTAGACCGCCGACACCGTGACGTAGCCGCCGCCAGTGTCGGTCACCGTGACGTCCCCCGGCGCCAGGCCCGGGAGCAGCGCCGGTCCGGCGCCGCCGGCATTGCCGTAGACCGCCAGCCGCTGTGCCGCGTCGCGGATCTCGTTCGTGAGATTGAAGACGCCGGTGCTGCCTGGACGTGCGCCGGACACGTAGCGAGCGGAGTCGCGCAGTGACTTCGTGAGCGTGTTGTACTGGAAAAGAGCGCGGCCGATCTCCGCTGTCGCCAGCAGCAGCAGCATGAGCAACGGCAGCGTGATCACGAACTCGACGATGGCCACGCCGCGCTGCCGGTCACCATGCTGCCGCTTGCCGCGCATCTCAGGAATCCTTGCTGTCGGGGTCGTCATAGAGCTGGATCCGGTAAGGCTCGGGCCCCGTGCCGGGATTCACTCCGGGCACGCCGTTCACGGTGCAGTCGCCGACGAACTGGCCGAAGACGTGGGCCTCGTTGCCCTTCTGTTCCGCGGGCTGCAGCAGGAAGAAGCAGGCGAAGCCGAGCAGAGGCACGAAGCCGTGACCGTTGGTCGTGGTGCTGCAGTCGCCGACCGGAATCGTGACCTTGCGCCGCTCGTATTCCCCGATGCCGCCCAGCTCCCTCGGCTGATAGTCGTAACTCGAGACGTCCTTAAGATCTTCCTTGTATTCGTCGTAGTCGTAGAGCAGCTCGCCCGCGTTCTCGATCGTGACCAGCTGGCCGTTCTGGAGAACCGTGTCCTCGCCGGTGACCGGGTCCTCGCCCGCCACCAGCTTCGGTGCCTGCGCGTCGGTGATGACGTCCGGCGGGTACTGGCCGTCGGTACCGCCCATGGGCCCGGCGTACTGGCCGAAACGGGTGTTCAGGCCCTGCGCCACCGGTCCGACGGAATTGCCAGGCTCGGTTTCGATCGTGTCGCCCATGCTCAGGCACCCGGGGTAGCCGCCCGCCAGGTTCTCGCGGACGACGGCCGCGCCCGAGCCGCCGAGCCGGATCAGCTGGAAGTTGCCCGGGCCTGGCGTGCCTTCCCAATGCCCGCTCGCTGCAGTCTTCAGGACATCCGGCGCGCCCTGCTCGTAGCCCCAGAAGTTGTTCGGGCCCTCGGCGGGATCCTTGGAGGGGTCGCCGCAGACCATCATGGGGGCGAGGTTGCAGACCTGCCGGTCGAGCGTCGGGCTCGGGCCGGCCACGGCGGTCGCGGCGACGGTCTTCTCCGCGACACCTGCCAGGCTCACGAGCCAGGCCGGCATGGTGAAGCCCGTGGCGATGACACGCACGTACGGACCGTTGGGCGCGCCCGGCGTGAACGGCCGCAGCGTCGCCGAGTACTGCACCGTGACCGAGAGGCTGCCAGAGCCGCCGCCATAGGATCGCTGCAGCTCCGCGTTGCCGTAGGCGGCCGCGTTGTTGCTGAACGCCGCCATCGCTGCCGTGGTCGCCTCGCTCGTGCTGCCCTTGGTCTCGTCGATGGTCTTTGCAGCCGACAGCGCCGCGGCGTCGACGGTGTTCTGCAGTCGCGTCTTGTTGAGGAAGATGTGACCGCCGTCGAGCGCGAGTCCCGCCATGAGCAGCAGCGCCACCATGCCGACGGCGACGAGGATCAAGGCGGCTCCGTGCTGCCGCTGCCGCGCGCCGAATTGTCGTCCACGGTACATCTCAGTCCCCCGCTGCCGGTGTGACTCTTGGGGCGCCGCTATTCGCCGACGTTGATGACGATGTCGCGCCGCACGTCCTCGACGCCGCGCGCCACGTCCTTGCGGTAGCCACCGACCACGTTCTCGAGCCGCTGACCGTCACCCGCGGCGGGCGCCGCCTCCGGCGGGTTCCGCGCCGCCTCGGGATCGAAGGTCTGGGCCTCGACCATGGCACGCACCGAGTTGCCGAACTCCGGGTCCTGGCGCGGGTTGTCGGCGCAACCAGCCAGCGCGGCCGTAAGGGCGCCGGCGAGCATGCAGACGGGCAGTTTCATTGCGAGGCTCCTTGTCTGGAATTGGAATTCAGCGTGTGACCGAAGGCACCCACGGCGCCGCCCGCAGCATCTTCGTCGCGGGCGACCGGAACGTCAGCCGGCGCATCGCCGGAGGCGGGGCTCGCCTGGCTGCTCTTGCCGTCGGCTGCGGGTGCAGTGCCGGCTGTGCCCGAGGTGGCGGTCGAACCCGACCCCCTCCCCTCCATCCGGCCGAGAATGTAGAACTCCGCGTCGCTCGGCTCGATCACGCTGTCGGTGGGCAGCCTGATCTCCGAGGGCTTCAGCGGCTTCGCGAGCTTGGGCGTCACCAGGATCACGAGCTCCGTCTCGCCCTTCTGAAAGGCCTGGCTGCGGAACAACTGCCCGAGCACCGGGATGTCGCCGAGCCAGGGGAACTTGTCGATCGACTCGCGCAGGTTCTCGTTGATGAGTCCCGCGATCCCGATGGTCTGGCCGTCGGACAGCTCCACCGTGGACAGGGCGCGGCGCTCGCTCAAGGCCGGGATCGAGAACACGGAATTCGCCACGCCGGAGGTCGTGATCGGGGCAACGACCAGCGAGTTCGTCGGCAGAATCTCGCTTACGCTGATGTTGAGCTTCAGGTTGATGCGGCCGTCGTCGAGGATCACCGGCACGAACAGCAGCTTCACGCCGAAGTCCTTGTAGTCGACCTTGATGCCGTCGTTGTCCGCCACCGGGATGGGGAAACTGCCGCCCGAGAGGAACTGCGCCTCCTGCCCGGTCAGCGCCGTCAGCGTGGGCTCGGCCAGGATCTTCGCGAGCCCGTTCTGTTTCGCGATATCGAGCACCAGGCTCGCCATGAACTCGCTGCCGAGGTAGCTGGCGAAGATGCCGGTGTCGCTGATGGACTGCGGATTGGGCAGGAACTCGTCGAACACCGGCCCGATTGGATTGCCGCCGCCGGGCGTACCATTGCCGAAGATCGGGATCCGCACGTCGTCGGGCTCGAACTTCGCATCCGGGAACGTCGCTCCGCCGCTCACGCCGCCGTAGACCCACTCGCCATTCTTGTTGGTCAGCGTGTGGAGCTGCGCATCGAGCTTGCGGCTCAGGTTGCGCTGCACCTCGGCCACCTTGACCTGCAGCATGACCTGCTGGGCACCGCCGATGCTCATGAGGTTGATGACCTGGCCGACCTTGCGCTCGCCGCCGCCCCCGCTGCCCGACTTCTGCTCAAAGAAGATCTTTTCCTTTGCCGTGGCGGCCTGCTCGAGGTAACCCTTTGCGAGTTGGATCGCCGCATCCATCCTGACGGGGCTCGAAACCTGGCCGGACAGCACGACGTTGCGCTGGACGCTGTAGACCTGGATCGCCTCGCCAGGCAGCACGGTCGCGAGCTGGCGCTTGAGACCGTCGAGGTCATGTGTCACCTCGACCGCGATCGTGCTGATCAGCGCGTCGTTGCGGTCCCACAGCATCACGTTCGTGGTGCCCAAGTCCTTGCCGAGCACGTAGAGTTCGTCGGAGCGCAGGATCAGCACGTCCGCGATGTCCGGGTTGCCGATCGACACCCGCTTGGCCGGGGCAGACAGTGCCACGGTCCGGCTCTTGTAGATCGGGACGGTAAGGTTTCCGCTCCCGCCGACGCGGATTGCCTGGCTCGCCTCGTCCGCGACCGCCGCGGTTGTCGCCAGCACCAGGCAGGCCAGTCCTGCCAGGAGGCACCACGCGCGCCGCAGAATGCTTGAATGAGACATGGAGTGCTCCCTCTGTTTGCCGTGTGCGGTCAGCTGCCCGCTCTGGTTGTGTCGACGTTCGTGCCCCGGATGATCGTCACGGTGTCTTCCACGGCCGGCTTGGGCCGGTATGCACGCACCGCCTTGGGCTTCGGCCTGGGGGCCTCCTGCACGAGGACCTCGGGGTCTTCCTCGAGCGGGTTGCGGAGCGTCAGCTGGATCTCGCCCTCCTCGCGCGCGCTGACGAGGACCTCGGCCTGCTGCGGCGTCACCTCGAGCGTGACCGCACGCACGACGACCGGCTCGTCCTTCTCGGTCCTGGCCTTCTGGTCCACCGCCAGCACGTTGATGTCGCGCAGGATGGTCTCCGTGATTGCACGCCGATCCACCATGCGGGCGCTGACCACGTCCACTCGGTTACCCGGCAGCAGGAAGCCCGCAACGCCGACCACGTCATTGACCCGCACGGTCACGGCCCGCATGTTCGGCTTGATGATCGCGGCCAGGGTGCTGCCACCCATGTGCTCGGAGAAGCGCTCCTTGATGAGCACCTCGCCTGGCAGGATCTTCTGCGTGGCGATCTGCCCGACCACTTCCTCAGCGGCGTTGAAGTGATTGTCCGGCACGGAGCCCGGAGGCATCTCGATCAGCCGGATGTGGCGTGCCTCCACCTTGATCCCGAACGGGATCTCCATGGCGGCCACCACGACGCTGGACCCGGCCGGCCTCGACTTCGCGGCGGCCGTCATCTGCGCCGATATCCAGTTCCGCGCCAGTGCCGCCGCACCGATCGCGAGCAGCAGTGATACGCCCAACAGCACCAGACCTCTTCGCTTGAACATTGCAGCCACCCTGATGTAACCCGTTAGTTGAATTCGGACGGCGGGGCGTCCAGCCTGACGAAATAGTTTTCCCACGCCCACAGCAGCGAATCGCGCGTGAGGCGGTCTGCCGCGCCGAGATAGTCGGCTCGATCGAGCGCGATGCTGATGAGGTCCCGCGGATGGCACGGCAGGAGCGGTACACCGCGGCGGCCGTGCAGGTCGTGGATCACGAACTGGCAGACGTCGGGATCGCAGGGCACGCCGCGCGTCGCGCAGACCTGGCTCCAGATCGCCTGGTACTGCGCCGGGGCCAGGTGGTCGAAGCGCAGCTTGTAGCCGATGCGTCGCAGGAACGCCTCGTCCGCGAGCTTGAGGGGGTCGAGGTTCGTCGAGAAGATCAGGATCACGTCGAACAGGACCGAGAAGTGCTGACCGGTCCCGAGGCTCAGGTAGTCCCGTCCCTCTTCCATCGGCACGATCCAGCGGTTCAGCACGACCTCGGGCGCCACCCGCTGCCGGCCCAGGTCATCGAGGATGAACATCCCGTTCGTGGCCTTGAGCTGCAGCGGCGCGCGGTACTGGCGCGTGGCGGCGTCGTACTGCACCTCGAGCATGTCCGGCCCGAGTTCGCCGCCGGTGATGACGACCGGCCTGCGGCATCGGGCGAAGCGCGGGTCGTGTCCGTCGCCAAGCAGCACGGCCGGCTCCGGGTGCTCGATGGGCTTGTGCAGCGTGGGGTCGAAGAGCTGGATGACCGTCTCACCCACCGCGATCGCGTGCGGAACGAGGGCAGAGTCATCGAACAGTCGCGCCAGCCGTTGCGTGATGTAGGTCTTGCCGGTGCCCGCCGGACCGTAGACGAAGATCGCCTTTCCTGAATTCATCGAGGGTCCCAGGCGATCCAGCAGCGCGGGATCGAGCACGACGTCCGCGAAGGCGTCGCGCATCAGGCCCTGGGTCACACGTCGGTCGCGCACCGACTGCGCAGCCGCCACCTCCAGGTACCGTGCCAGCGGCACCGGCGCGGGTCCCACGTAGCCGCCGCGCGACAGGGCATCCATTGCGCTCGCGCGCCCGCGGTCCGTCAGGCCGTAGCGGAGTCCCTGCTCGTCCGCCGGCCTCGCGCGCACTTCGATCCGGCCTTCCTTGCGCAGGAAGGCGAGCAGGTCCTCGATGATCGCGCCCGTCAGCGCCGTGCGGCGCGCGAGTGCGGCGATCGTGAGCACGCCGCCGTCGAACAGGTGCTTCTCGATCAGCTCACCGAGAAAGCTCTGGCCGAGCCCGGTGTCCGCCACGGTCCTCGGTCGGGGCGCGATCCTGGCCGCGAGATCGTCCGCAGCACCCTCCAGTGCGGCGGTTCGCCGTGCGAGACCGTCGTTCATTGCAGGCCTCCCGCGAACAGAGCCTCGAACCGCCCCGTCCACCACAAGGCAGCCAGAGCGCCGCCGGCAATCGCCATGCCATACGGGAATCGGCGCGCCGCGGCTGCGCCCGGGCCCGGCTGGATGGACCTGGATGAGCCGCCGGCCCGTGCCAGCAGGACGTTGGCGTGCAGCCGCTGCGCGGTCGGCACCAGTTCCCCCGCGAACAGCAGCACCGCTATGGCCGCGATTGCTCCGCCGACCAGCGTGAAACCGATGGCGATGAAGACCCCTGGAACGCCGAGGCAGGCTCCTACGGCCGCCATTGCCTTGACGTCCCCGGCGCCGAGCCCGCCCGCCAGGTACATCGGCAGGAATACGAAGAGTGCTGTCGCCAGGCCGAGGCCGGCGCTCGCGAGCTGCGTGGATGCGCCACTCATGGCGCTCAACAGGAGCCCGGCCGCTGTAGCGACCAGCGTGAAGCCATTGGGGATCCGCCGCGTCGCGAGGTCGACAGCGGCCACGGCACATGCGTAGGCGGCCAGCACGATTGTCAGGAGTTGCTGCGGATCTTCAGGCATCGGAGTCGAGCTCGCTTGGATTCAGATCAGGAAGAAAGGGGGCGTCTCTCGACGCCCCCTACGCCATCACGGCCCACCGAGTTCCGTCACGATGCCGTCGATGACCCGGCCCACGGCCGATCCGAGATCCGTGAAAGCCAGGATCACGGCCGCGCCCACGAGGCCGCCCGCGATCGCGTACTCGACCGTCGTCAGCCCTTCTTCTTCCTTCCAAAGCGCCAGGAGCGCGCTCTTGAACTTGCTCATCGTCGTCTCTCCCATGTTTGCCAATCAGTTCGTCCGTCGCTTCCGGACCGCCCACCAAACGTCCGCGAATGCGGCTTTGGTGGCGGCTAGGTTCCATGCAACGCTTCCGAGGGACTAGGACGATCTTGCGAACGACCAGCACGATTCCACGGCGGGTGACGCCGAGCGCGACGCGCGTCTCACTTCCGCGGCTCGCGAGCGGAGTCAACCCGGCCGCAATTCCCCGCCAGGACCGACGGGCCCGAGAACGGCGACATCTGTCACGGTGCACCCGGAGCATGACCCCTAGAGTCGGCCGTCGACCGCGCACGAATTCAGAGACAGCGAATGAGCCGCCACACCATGCTGTGGATCGACAGGTGCTTCAGTGCGCCCGAGGACCGGGCGCCTGAGTCCTTTACGGCGCATTTCGAACTTCACACGGCTTCATCGACCGAGATCATCGACACGGGCGGACCCGTCACCGCGCTCCGACCCGACGTCATCTGCTTCGACTACGATTACCCGGACATGGCCGCGCTTCGCCAGATACCCGAGACGAAGAGGCATCACCCCTCGATACCGATCCTCATGCTCACGCTCCAGCGCTCGGCGGACCTCGCCGTCTGGGCGCTGCGGGCACGCGTCTTCGATTACCTGATCAAGCCGCTCGATGCCGCCGACGTCGAACAATGCCTTGTGCGGCTGAAGTCCGTGCTGGAAGCGAGGCGCTCGCAGGGCCGTCGGCAGGCCATCTCCTCGAACCCGCGAGCGCCTCGCGAAGCGCGTTACTACGCACGAGAAGCGGCGCGCACTCGCGTGCAGCGGGCGATACCACACATCGCGAAGCACTTCGCGACTCGAATCGGCGAGCCGGCGGTCGCCGAGCTATGTGGAATGTCGCCGTTCCGATTCAGCCGCGAGTTCCGCGCAGCCTTCGGCGTGAGTTTCCAGGAGTACCTGTGCAATCTGCGCCTGACCGAGGCACGACGCCTGCTCGAGAACTACGCCATGCCCATCGCGGACGTCGGCGCGGCCGTCGGGTTCGAGGACCCGTCGTACTTTGCGCGTGTGTTCAAACGCGTGGTGGGCCTGTCGCCGAGCGATTACCGTGCCTCGCTTGGCCGCGAGGAATCCGAAGCGGCTGTAGCTGCTGTCCGCCGCGAGACTCGCTCCGCGCGTCAGGAGTAACGGCCCATCCGGTTGCCACCTGGATCCGGCAGTCTCAGTGGGCCTCTGTGCCGCTGGCCGATTTCCAGCATGAGGCCTGCTGCCATCCATCGTTGCACGGGTCCTGGGCGGGACGGTCGCTGGCGGAGGCCTGCGCCTCATCGTCAGCGGTAAGGCGGGTCTTGATTTGTCCGCCGGCTTCGCCTCGAACGGCTGCGGTGATCATTCACCGGGCGGGTACAGGCTGGCGGCAGCGCTTACCGCTGAGGTCATGACCACCATGACGTTCCTGCTGGTGGTGAATGCTGCGCGCAGGACGGGCGCTGCGCTGTTCGTCGGCGGCTGGGCAGTTGCGCAACTCTGGCTGTTCCGGGTAGCCCTGAACATTGGCGGCGCGGAAACCGATTTAGGACCGAGGACGGAACGAGCCATTCGCGATAGGTCTTGAAGTCCTCTTTCCATTCATAGTCAGCAATAAGTTTGGTCGGAATGGCTATCTGAAAGACCGTTGCCTCTCGGAAGCCGCACTGAGCCAGCAATGGCTCACTTGATACCCAGACACCTTCATGTTCGGTGTCGGTAAGGTAATTTCCCCGCCCATCGCGAAAACCGGTCTTTTCGATGGAGTCGGCAATTTCAGTTCTGCAGACGTGATACACGCGCATTGCTATTTTCCCGTCATGGAAGAGACCAGCTTTTAACGCCACTCCATTTGTTGACTACGTTAGCTCGCCTGTCGGTGTGTTTTCCTCGCTAAAGCGGGAAGGTGCTTGAATTCGGGACGGACTTGGACGTATTTGCGTCAGCCTGGACGTCGTAGCCCGCACGACATGACGGACCAGCCGGGAGTGGAGGGTTAGGCACACCGTGCCGTGAGGTTCTGCGTTAGCGAGCAGGTCGCCGAGGAACTCGGGGAGCCAGCGCTGGCCCTGTTTGGTAAGACCTGGTCGCTTCTAGACGGTCCGGCCTGACACAGACGTCTCTGTTTCTAAGTGTTGCCACCCCCCGCAATTGCGCGGGGCCCCGCAACCCAGCCAGGCACTATCAATGTGTGACGGCCGACATCTCGGAGTTCGGCGAGGTCGTGTGTCTCACGCGCTCTTATGTGCAAACCGTCGAGAACATCCGACGCGCCCAGGGCCGCACTAATTCAAAGACTCGCCAACTGCTCAGCAATGCGACACTCGGCCTCGCAGTCCCATTGCAGGGGGTCACCGGATGCGTTCGCATCCCAATGCGGTAAGGACGTCAATGCCTCGAGCAACCGCTCGTCTACATCCAAGGCCATCACAGCGAAGTTTGCGGCTCGGTCGAGGTGCTCGTGAACGAGCCAATCGACAGGGCCAGGAAGGCCCGCGGGATCCCAGGTCAGAAGCGCTTCCAAAATATCGCGCTGCTGCTCGGGGGTGATGTTGACACGAGCCTCGCGGGCGACGTTGAGCAACCGAGCCAGGCCTATGCGGGCGATTTCGCGCAGTCGCTTTTCCGATGCGCGGCTCGTCGAGTCGCAGATGGGGCAGTAGATAGTCATATGTCTTCCCGTCAAAGTTGCGAATCGGAGATCAGGGAGGAATCGAGCCTGGATCGACTCGTTCCCCGCATGCATCCTGTCGCTGTTTAGGCTAGCGCGCTCGGATCGACGGCGCTTACCCAGAGCGGGAAGGTGCTAGGCTGACTTAGTCAGAGTCAGGTCGCGGCCGGTGGCTGCATTTGCGCTGCGTAGGCCTGCCGGTTATCGGTGACACAAAAAAGCTTTCCGGGTGGTCCATCTGGCGGCCGTCAAGGTTGGCATCTGACTATCGCCGCAGACTCCAGCAATCGACCTTTGGACCAGCGTATCTGTCTGCGCGGAATCCGATTTCCGTCGCTGATACCGTGCAAAGTTTGAATCGATCTGTCCCCGAAGCGGTGTTATGTGGCCCGACGACGGGTGCCAAGCTTGGGGGTCGATTTGGGGGTAGCTCTTCTGGGTCGGACCAGTAAAGTTTCGCCGAAACAGATATTTAGTTGACTTATGGGGTGGTGTCCCTGCCCACCACTCCCAACTCGTAGAACCGCATTCGGTTTCCGGCATGACCATCGGACTTCCCGTCGCGAGGCCAGTTCTGACGGGAAGCCTCGGGCATGCTACGCGGCAGTCTCACGCCGTGTGATCGGTGTGGCACATCAGGCATTCCATGTGCCCCTGCTGGTTCCACTTGCGCGCTTTCTGCGCCGGGGTGTCCGGCCCATGGCACTTGATGCAGTGCTGAATCTCCGGAGAGGGATTCCAGACCGGCGCGACCCACTTGCCCTCGAAGAACTCGTTGAGTGCCGTCGTCACGATGTAGACAACCTCGCCGGCGACTTTTGCGCAGCGCTCAATCTTCGCCTGGTCATGCAAGTCCTTGACGCCCGCGGCTAGCGACCACTTCGACACCGAGGTATGGCACAGCGGCGACATGGCCTTCACCTTGATCTGTTTCGGCAGCGGCGAGAGGTCGTCGAACCGCTCGGTTGGGAAGTCCTGCTCCGCGTACCACCAGAACAGGCGGTCCACAATCGCATTGTTCTGCAGGTATTCGTCGCGCTTCTCGCCGTAAGTGACCATGTTGATGATCACGGATGCCCCGGCCAGTGCGCCACACAGCGTCCCGTGACCGCCAAAGCCTGCCGCCGCATGCACCATCAGCATGTCCGGCATCGTCGTCCATGGATAGCCGGCTTTCTCCTTGAGCAGGCTGAGTAGCGAGAGGTAGCTCGCTGATCCGCAGCCGCCTTTCTCCTTGTAGTAGCGATATGCGCGTCGTCCCGCCTCGAGCGGATCGAGCTTCACCCATTTCCAGGGCAGCGGAGGCCCGCTCACGGGTGCCTCGGGAGCTGCGGCAAGTGCCGTGATTCCGGAACCAACGCCACCGCCGGCCAGCAGAGCAGCGGACCCGGCGAGAACGCTGCGACGGGAGACGACTCCCTCGTCGCCTTGACGAGTTTCCATGTTGACCTCCGATCGAAGTGTTGCACCCGGCCGCTGTCGCTTGGCAGTCATCGCGCGGCATGGCCAAGGCGAATTATCGCCCCGGCACCGATCGTGCCGAGTCAGGCAAAACCACTACCTCGCTGGAGCGGAGCGCGGCTGCCTGGAGAGCGCCGCCGCAGGCGGATTGGCCCGGTGGAACGGAGTGTGCACGCGTTGGGTCAGCGTGTCGGTGGCGAAATCGTAGTCAGGCAGCGATCGGGAGCTCAAACAGGCCTTGGCAGTGCCGCCGCCAACCGTAGTGATCCAGTGCAAGAGGAGCGGGACAGAGTGCGCCGGCGCGCTGCGCTGGCGTGAACCCCGCGAGCGCGCGATGCACGCGATGGCCGTTGTAGTCGTCCCGGAATGCCTCCAGCTTTCGCGCCGGATCGTGCCGACCAGCGAAGGAAGCGAAGCGGCGGGTGAAGACATCGATGACCACCCGCACCCAATGACTGTGCAGGAGGATCGATTCGCAGCGGAAGAGGTCGACACTCCAGAGGCTAACCTTCGCTTGAGCGATGAAAGTCCGCCAGGACGGGCCGGGGGTGCCAGAGTCGCCTGGGCGGTAGTGTTTGGTGGGCACGCGCCGAACGACGTCCTAGTCGATCTCGACCCCGAAGGCCCGAGTGATCAGCTGGGCGATGCGCACGCAGCCAAAGCGTGGATTGCGACACTTCAGCGTGATGATGCGGCGACGGCGTGGACGCCACCGGGGCGGAGGAGCTTCGCGAGGGTGATCAGCAGGTGGATGGCAAGGATGAGGATTTCTCGCACCGGGCGAACCGTACCATGAGCGCCAGTACGTGCAAGGCTGCACGGCGCGTGCGGATTGCGTCACACTGCGAATTCGCCACTCACGGGCGACAAACCGGCGCAACGCTCGACGAAAGCGATACCGATGCGCCGGCAACGACACTCCAGGGCGTTTGGAGTAGCGCTGGCTGAGCGTGAAGCCTTCCCCGAATACTCGGTGCAAGACGGATACCGACGTCCGATGAGGCGGACGACCGCGCTTGCGCGGGCGGATCGCCCATGTGCCGCCATTGCATGCACTGTCGCCGACGTGGACCAATCCGTCGAACCCGAGCGCCACAACAAGGGAATTTCGCAGGCTTGCAGATCATGCATGCGACTTAGCTCAACCTGCCGCGCGGATCGCCGGAAAACAAGCCCTCCGCACGCTGAGCGTCAACAGAATTTCTTTACCCATCCCGAATTTCAGACACCCCCATGCGCGACCGGGCCGGCGACATCGCCGGCCCTTGGCCGCTGCTGACACTCGCTACGCGGGCCGGCAGCGGTCAATTGCAGGTCGTCGTGTCGCCGTACCTTACGACGCTGCCAGCGATGTCTTCTTCGCCGCCGAAGAACACCTTAGTTCGGGTCGGCAGGTCGAAGGCCATCATGGCGCCCGGATGTAACGATGTGAAGCATCCGGGCAGGTCCGGATCGGTTGCCCACTTGCCAGCCACGCCGTTCTTGAAAGTCAGGTAGTACGTCACTGGGCTTCGGGTGTCGCTCGTATCCGTGTAGCCGCCGGTCACGACCAGCCGATGGTCCGCGTCGTCCCAGGCCATGCTGTGACTGTGCAGGCACGGCGCCCCGGCAGTGTCCATCCGGATCCAGCTGTTGTTCCGCCACGTGAACATGTCGCAGAGCACCGCACGGCCCTGGTAGTCCTGCCCTCCGAGCAGAACGATGCCTACTCCGGGGACGGAAGCGGCCGCGGCCCG
>Ga0113563_10000173_pt1 | contig 26733 bp, 21 predicted proteins | sample Mud3Dept3metaG_FD_80117 | JGI IMG/M metagenome (GOLD analysis project Ga0113563, IMG submission 80117) | Freshwater wetland microbial communities from Ohio, USA, analyzing the effect of biotic and abiotic controls - Mud 3 Core 4 Depth 3... | ecosystem: Environmental > Aquatic > Freshwater >... | reverse complement strand
GGCGCAGGCCCGCGAGGTCGGTGTTGGTGCCCCACACCTCCACGCCGCGCGGCGTCTGGAGCGCGACGCCGAACACGAAGTCGCGGAGCGGCTGCTCGGCGCGCGCCTCGATCTCGAAGGTGATCGCCTCGCCCGACACGAAGTGGTAGCGCTCTGCGCCACCGCGATCGAACAGCCGCACCGAGACGATCTCGGCCGCGCGCGAGCCCCAGCGCAGCGGCTCCTCGGTCGGCGCCGGGGCCGACTCCTCGCCCGGCCCGACGCGTTCGCGATCCTCCTTCTCCTGCCGGTGCTCGCGGCCCTCGAGCTCGGCGACCGAGGCGCGATAGGCGTCCACTACCCGGCGCGGCTCGCCCACCTGCCGCGCCCGCCCGCGATCGAGCCAGAGCACGCGCGAGCACAGGTCCTCGACCAGCGCCAGGGCGTGGCTGACGAACACCACAGTGCGCCCGGAAGCGAGCAGCTCCTCGATGCGGCGCAGGCAGCGGTGGGCGAACGCCTCGTCGCCCACCGCCAGCACCTCGTCGACGAGCAGGATGTCCGGGTCGGTGTGGATCGCCACCGCGAAGCCGAGGCGCACGTACATGCCGGAGGAATAGTTCTTGACCGGCTCCTCGATGAAGTCCTCGAGCCCGGCGAACTCCACGATGCGCTGATAGCGGGCTTCGATCTCGCGCCGGGTGAGCCCGAGCACCGAGCCGTTGATGAAGATGTTCTCGCGCCCCGAGATCTCGGGGTGGAAGCCGGCGCCGAGCTCGATGAGCGCCGCGACACGCCCCTCGGCCTCGAGCCGACCCGCGTCGGGCTTCAGGATGCCCGCCACCAGCTTGAGCAGCGTCGACTTGCCGGAGCCGTTGCCGCCCACGATGCCGAAGGCCTCGCCGCGGGCGACCTCGAAGGAGACTCCCTCGAGCGCCGGGATGAGCTCGTCGGCGGCGGCGCCGGCGGCGAGCGAGCGTCCGACGAAGGCGCTCTTGAGGGTGTGCAGCCGGCGCCCGGGGGCGAGCCGCCGATAGCGCTTGCTCACCCCCTCGGCGCGAATGGCGACGCTCACACCGCCTCCACCAGCGTCTCGCGCAGCCGTCCGAAGATCCAGGCCCCGATCGCCCAGCCGACCAGCGCGACGAGCGCCATCTCGAGCCAGAGGACCGGCTCCGGGAAGCGCCCGTCGAACAGCGCACGCTGGTAGGCGAGCGTGAAGGGTGTGGCAGGCGAGAGCTTCACCACCCACCAGACCGCCGGCACCCGCACGGCGCTGATCGGATAGAGCACCGGGGTGAGGAAGAAGAGCAGCGTGAGCGCGCTGCTGAGCAGGTCGCGCACGTCCTTGAAGTGGGCGTGGAGCGCCGCCAGCGCGAGCCCCAGGCCGGCGATCAGGGGCATCTCGAGCAGGAGCACGAGGGGCACCGCGAGCGCGCCCCAGCCGCCGACCGCGAAGCCCTGCGCGCGGCCGATGGCCAGGCCCAGGGCCAGGACCGGCAGCGCGAGCAGGAGGTGGACGAGATTCGAGAGCACCGGCACCACCGGCAGCAGCTCGGCCGGGAAGACCGCGCGCCGGATCAGTCCCGAGTTGGCGACCAGGGCGACCGTCGACTCGGCGAGCGCCGAGGAGAACCAGATCCAGGGGAACAGGCCGCAGACCAGGAACAGGGGATAGGGCTCCGCTCCCTCGGTGCGCGGCTGGAAGACGTGTCCGAATACGAAGCTGTAGACCGCGAGCAGCAGGAGCGGCTGCACCAGCGACCAGAGGAAGCCCAGCACCGAGCCGCGGTAGCGCCCCTTGAGCTCGCGCTCGACCAGAGTCGCGAGCAGGCCCCGGTGGCGCAGGAGCTTGCGGGCCGTCGCGATCAACGGCGGCGGCGTGTCAGTTGTCTTCGCCTGCGGTCTGCAGGCGACGCAGCTCGTTCTCGAGCTCGATCATCTTCTGGCGCGCGATCTCGATCTGGCGCTGGCGCTCGGCTTCGACGTCCACCGCCTTGCCGCCGGTGACGATGTAGACGTGCGGGAACTTGGCGACGTCTCCCTTGTCGTCGAACTGCAGCGTGCCGGTCACGCCCGGGAACTCGTGCACGCTGCGCATGCCCTTCCAGAACGCGGAGGCGCTGTCGCCGCCCTGTCGCATCGCCTCGACGAGGACGAGCACCGCGTCGTAGCCGTGGGCGGCGTAGAGGTCGGGCGCCTCGCGGTACTTGGCGCGGAAGGCATCGACGAAGGTCTTGACGTTCTCCGGCACCTTGGCTCCCTCGGTGTCGAAGGAGGTCTGGGTGAAGTAGGCGCCCTCCGCCGCCTCGCCGGTCTTGGCGATCGTGGTCGCGGCGGCGATCGAGGAGGTGGTGAGGATGAGTCCGGGGTACTGCTGCCCACGCAGATCGCGGATCATCGCCGAGACCTCCTCGGCGTAGCCGGCGAGGTAGACGAAGTCCGGCTTGAGCATCGCGGCCCGCTCGGTGAGCGCCTCGAAGGCGCCGCCGCTGGCCGGGAATTCGATCGCTTCCAGGATCTTGCCACCCTTGCGCTGGAACTCCTCGGCGAAGACCTGCTGGATGCCCTTGGCGTAGGTCTCCTGCTTGGCCAGGATCACGCCCGTGCGCAGGCTCAGGTTGTCGTAGGCGTAGCGCGCCATCACCGTGCCCTCGGAGAAATCCGAAGGGAAGATGCGGAAGAAGTTGGTCGAGATGCCGGACAGCTGCGGCAACGACGCGGAGGGCGAGAGCAGGATCCGGTTCTGATCGTCGGCCACCTCGACCAGGGCCAGCGCCTCGGCGCTGGTCACGCCGCCGATCGCGGCGAGAGCGCCGGCACCGATGACACGGGTGAGCTCCTTCTTGGCGCGCTCGGGATCACTGGCCGTGTCGCCGACCAGGATCTCGATCTTCGGCCCTCTCGGGTCGCGGTTGACCTGCTCGGCGGCGAGATCGATACCCTTGCGAATGGCCTGTCCGTAGACTGCCGCGGAGCCGCTGAGCGGCAGCACGGCACCGAGCTTCGTCGGCCCGCCACCGCCACAGCCGAGCAGCGTCAGTCCGAGGCCGAAGAATGCGAACCGGGAAACGGATGTGTGCATGAGGAACCCCCGAAAGAGGCGCGCTTGCGCCACGCTTCCTATGTTACCCCTTGGGGGGTGTCAAGCGGACTAGAATCCCCGCGTGACGCCCTCCCGAAAGTGGACCCTGGTCTGTCCCGACTGCGGTTCGACGCTGGTCGTCGACGCGCAAACCGGTGCCGTCGTCGCCCATCAGAAGGCCAAGGAGCCTTCGGGGGCGGACAAGGACTTCGACGCGTTGTTCGCCGACCTCGACGCTCAGAAAGCGCGCGCCGAGGGGTTGTTCGAGCGCGAGCAGGCGGCCTTCGCCGACCGCGACCGCCTGCTCGAGGAGAAGTTCCGCGAGGCGATGAAACGGGCCGAGGCAGAGCCGGACCTGCCGCCCAAGCGCCCCTTCGACCTCGACTGAGCCGCGCCGCCCGGCGTCTCGCGCCGCGTCCATTTCGCCTCTCCTCGCCTGCTTCGACCCGCGGACCGACGCGCAGGCACCCGTGCCGGCGTGCCCACCCCGGCGGGTGGCCGGTCCCGAGCTCGCGCGCTTCGCCCGGAGGCATCGCGTAGACTCCGTCCGGTCTCGCGACCCTGCCCGGGACCGGCTCCGCTCCGGCCCACGCGAGACCGGCGCTTTCCGCACTCCGAGAGGAACGTCATGAGCGAGATCCGCGACCAGGTCCTCGAGCGCTTCCTGCGCTACGTCCAGATCGACACCCAGTCCAGGGAAGACTCCGACACCTACCCGAGCACGCCCAAGCAGTTCGACCTGCTGCGCCCGCTCGTCGAGGAGCTGCGCGCGATCGGCCTCGCCGACGCCACGCTGGACGAGTGGGGCTACGTCATGGCCACCATCCCCGCGACCTCCGCCCGGTCGGACGTGCCGGTGATCGGTCTCATCGCCCACGTCGACACCTCACCCGAGATGCCGGGAGCGGGGGTCCGGCCGATCGTCCACCGCGGCTACCGCGGCCAGGACCTGGTCCTGCCCGACGACCCGACGGCCGTGCTGCGGCTGGCGGACAACCCGGCGCTCGCCGAGCAGGTCGGCAACGACATCGTGACCGCCTCCGGCACCACGCTGCTGGGCGCCGACAACAAGGCGGGAGTGGCCGAGATCGTCACCGCGGCCCAGTACCTGGTCGAGCATCCCGAGATCCCGCACGGCACGCTCCGCGTCGCCTTCACGCCCGACGAGGAGGTCGGACGCGGCACAGAGCACTTCGACGTCGCCAGGTTCGGCGCCAAGTACGCCTACACGCTCGACGGCGAGACGCGCGGCGAGGTCGAGATGGAGAGCTTCTCGGCCGACTCGATGCTGATCACCTTCCAGGGTTTCAACACCCACCCCGGGTACGGCAAAGGACGGCTCGTCAATTCGATCAAGATCGCCGCCGATTTCATCCGCCGGCTGCCCAGGGACACCCTCTCGCCCGAGACCACGGGCGGTCACGAGGGCTACGTCCACCCCTACGTGGTCGACGCCAGCGTCGAGAGGACGAGCGTCAAGCTCCTGATTCGCGACTTTCGCACCGCCGCCCTCAAGGAGATGGAGGAGATGCTCGAGCGGATCGCGCGCGCCACGGTCGCCGACTGGCCCGGCGCCTCGCTCGCCACGCGCGTCGAGGAGAGCTACCGCAACATGCGCGAGGTGCTCGACCAGCACCCGGGCGTGGTCGAGAACGCGCGCGAGGCGATCCGCCGCGCCGGCCTGGAAGTGCGCGAGCGCCCGATCCGCGGCGGCACCGACGGCTCCCGCCTCTCCTTCATGGGCCTGCCGACGCCGAACCTCTTCGCCGGCGAGCACAACTTCCACTCGCGGCTCGAGTGGGTCTCGGCCCAGGACATGGAGAAGGCGGTCGAGGTGATCGTCCACCTGGCCCGGGTCTGGGAGGAGCGCGGCGCGCCCTGAGCCCTGCGGCTCGCGGAGCCCCCCTAGAGCGGGAAGTTGAGGTTGTAGGCGTAGCGTCCCCGGCCGACGACCAGCAGGAGGCTGCCGCGGTCGAGACCGCGCAGCACCTCGTGGCCGAGCTGCTCGGTGCCCTCGAGGCGCTGCCCGTTGGCGGCGAGCAGCCGGTCGCCGGGCTCCAGGCCGGCGCGCTCGGCGAGCGAACCGCGCGTCACGCCCTCGACGATCGGGCCGCGGGCGCCGCTGGTGACGGTCAGGCCGAGCGCGTCCTCGAGCACCGCCAGGCCCAGCCCGCGCGGCGGGCGCACCGCGACCAGGGCGAGCGGGAATGCGCGCGCGCCCCGCCGCACCTCGACCTTCAGCGGGGTGCCGACCGGCACCGAGTAGATCGCCGTGGTCAGGTCCTCGCGCGCGCCCATCGGTTTGCCGTCGATCGCGGTCAGCACGTCGCCGGCGGCGATCCCTGCGCGCGCCGCGGGCGAATCCGGGAAGACCCTGACCACCAGCGCGCCGCGCGCGACCGGCAGCTCTTCGCGCCGGGCCAGCTCGGCGTCCACCGTCTCCAGGCGCAGGCCGGTCCACAGCGGCTGCAGCTCGCCGAAGCGCAGCAGATCGTCGACCACGCGCTGGGCGCGGTCGGCCGGGATTGCGAAGCCGATGCCCGAGCCCTGGATGATCGCGGTGTTGATGCCGATCACCTGGCCGGCGAGATTGACCAGCGGGCCACCCGAGTTGCCCGGGTTGATCGTGGCATCCGTCTGCAGGAAGTCGGTGTAGCGCGCCTCGCCGGACTCCGATGGCACCGTGCGCCCGCGCGCCGAGAGCACGCCCGTGGTCACCGTGTGGGAGAGGCCGAACGGGTTGCCGATCGCGATCACCGTCTCGCCCATGAGCAGGTCCGCGCTGCGCCCGAGCGGCGTCGCGGGAAGCCCCTTGGCCTGCACCTTGAGCACGGCGAGATCGGCGTCGCGATCGGCGCCCAGCACGTCCGCCTCGAGCTCGCGCCCGTCGAGCGTGGTGACCAGGACCCGCGAAGCGCCCTCGATCACGTGCGCGTTGGTCACCACGAGCCCCTGCGCATCGACGATCAGGCCCGAGCCCAGGGACTGCGCGCGGCGCGTGCGGCCGCCGAGGATCCCGCCGAAGAACGGGTCGGCGGCGCGCACCGTGGACTCGGCCGAGATGTTGACCACCGCAGGCGCGACGCGCTCGACGACCTGGACGACCGGCGTGCGGCGCGCTCCGGGCGCGGCCTGGGCGTGAACGGGAGAAGGGAGCAGCAGGGTACCGCCGAGGACCGCAGCGAGGGCCGAGCGTCGGATCATGGCGACCGGAATCCTAAGCGTTTCCCCGCTCCGTCGCGGCGCCGGACGCCGCCGCAAAGCGCACGTAGAGCGGCGACGAGCCGACCGGCACGACGACGCCGCGGGGAGCGGCGACCGCTTCGCCGTCGCGCCCGACGAGCGCGGCCGGCGGCGCCGGCAGCGGGAGCGACGCAACGCCCGCGAGCGACCAGGCGACGTGCGTCTCGCCCCCGCCGCGCCGGCGGAAGCGATAGCCGGCGAGCGGCGCGCCGAGCGCGAGCGGGCCCAGACAGGTCGCGCCCGCCAGCTCGCGCCCGAGCGTCGCGAGCGCCGCGAAGGCGGGGCGCCGGCGCAGGCCGGTCCCGGCGCCGGGATCGATCAACCCGTAGCCGCGCGCCACCAGCTGCCACCAGTAGGCCCGCTCCACGTATCCGGTGCCCAGGGCGGCCAGGTAGTAGCGCACGAGGTAGTCGGCCTGCGCCGACTCGTCCACCGCAACGCTGCGTCCGGCCGGCGAGTGCGGCCCCTCGCGCAGCGGCCAGTTGAACTCGGTGATCCACTGCCGGCGCCGCCCGATCAGGAGCGAGGTCTCGGCGATCGCGGCCATCAGCGTCGCCTTGTCGGCGGTGTCGTACCCCAGCTGGCGGTTCTCGGGCGCGCCGCGGCGATCGACGTAGAGCAGCGCCGCCAGGGCGTCGAAACGCAGCCCCGCCCGGCGTCGATTGAGCACCGCCGCCGTGGCGTGCGCTTCGAAGTCGATCACCGCCGGCCCGGCGAGCTCGACCTCGCCGCGCCGGCGCAGGATCGCGGCCGCTTCGGCGGCGAGATCCAGGTATTCCCGGTAGCTCCAGACTCCCCACTTGCTGCGGTTGATCGCCTGGCCGATCTGGAAACGGCGGCCGTACTGGAGGAAGCGGTCGGCAATCTCCTCGACGCTCGCGCGCCAGCGCGCCGGATCGCGCACCAGCTCCCGGCTCTGGGGCAGCGCGAAGGCGAGCTCGACGCCCCGCCCGGCGAGCTCTCGCGCCAGCATTTCCTCTTCGTCGTGGCGCTCCTGCCAGGGATGGAGTCGGATCAGGGCCTGCCCGAGCCCCAGCGCGTCGAAGGCCGCGAGCAGCGCTCGCGGGTCGGCCGGATGGGGGCGCAGCGCGATGCCTGTCCCCGGCCACGCGAACGGCTCGCGGTAACGCGCCGCGACGAGCTCCCGATAGCGCCGCCGCACACGCGGCGCAGCCGCCAGGACCGCGCCCCAGGTGCGCACATGGTCGGGCAGGTCGGCGGCGCGCACGAGCAGGCGCTCCCACCTCCCCGCGTGCGAGTGGGGCTGATCGGAGAGCGCGTCCCAGACGATCTTGTCGCGCGCCGACGCCCCCGCCGGCGGCGGCGGGATGTGGGCGTGCGCGCCGCGCGGCACCAGCCACGAGCGCGCCCGCTTCCACGCCGCGCGCGCCCGCCCCTTGAAGCGGTGACGGCCGTGGAACGAACGGCGCGCCAGCTCGTAGACGAGGCGCGCGCGCACCGGCACGCTCGCGCCCGCGCCGAAGTAGGCGGCGAGCAGCCGCGCGCGGTCGTCGGCCCGCTCGAGCGGCAGGCGCGCCAGGTCACGCATGCGTTCACCGAGCGTGACGCGCGCCTGCACCCGGCAGCGATTGAGATCCACGAGCGCGATCTCGCCCGGTTCGGTCGGCGTCGGGCCCGGTGCGACCAGCAGATTGCCGACCGAGAAGTCGCGGTGCCAGAAGCCGCAGTCGTGGAGCCGCCGCGCCAGCCGCGCCGTCGCTTCGAGCACGGCCGCCGCGTCGAGCCCCGGGAAAGCCTCGCGTTCGCCGCCGGTGTTGCGCGCGCGCAGCAGGTAGCGCAACTCCACGCGTTGCGCGAGGTGGCGGCAGACGTAGAGCGCGGGACCTCCCGCCACCCTGGACTCGACCAGCAGCAGCGGCTCCGGAGTCGCGATGCCGGCGGCGGCGAGCGCGTTCGCCACCCGCCAGCTCCTGGCCGCCTTGCCCTCGCGCCCCAGCCGGTGACGCCAGCGCTCGCGCAGGGAGCTGCCGCGGAACTGCTTGACCACCACGTCAAGCGGCCCGCGCGCGGTCGCGAGCCGCGCCCGGTAGAGGTAGTTGCGCCCCCAGTGCACGGTCTCCAGCGCCGAGGCCGGATCGAGCAGGCGGCGCGCTTCGCCGGCCGGGTCGGCGACCTCGAGCCCCGCCGCGACCTCGCCGCGGAAGCCGTCGAACGCGAACGCCGTCGCCGTCACACTTCGAGGATATCGAAGCCGGCGCGGTGGAGCGCCGGGTCCTCCTGGACGAGCACGCGCGTGCCGAGCTCGCGCTCGAGCTCGTCCAGGACCGCGCTCTCGTCGCCGCGCAGCGCGCGCGCCACCTCCGGGTGCACGCGGAGCATCAGCTCGCCCGGTCCCGTGGTGCCCGCCAGGCGCAGTGCCGCGCGCCGGATGCTCAGGCAGGTGGTGGCCGCGGAGAGGATGCGCCCGCTGCCCTCGCAGTACGGGCAGACCGAGGTGAGCTGACGCTCGAGATTGGCCCGGGAGCGCTCGCGCGTGATCTCGACCAGGCCGAACTCGGAGATCGCCAGCACCTTGAACTTGGCGCGGTCCTTGGCCAGCTCGCGCTCGAGGGCGGCGAACACCTGTTCGCGGTGCTCGCGCTCCACCATGTCGATGAAGTCGACCACGATGATGCCGCCCAGGTCGCGCAGGCGGATCTGGCGCACCACCTCGACCACCGCCTCGAGGTTGGTGGCGAGCGCGGTCTCCTCGAGATTGCTGCGTCCCACGTAACGTCCGGAGTTGACGTCGATCGCGACCAGGGCCTCGGTCGGATTGATCACCAGGTAGCCGCCCGAGGGCAGCCACACCTTCGGACGCAGAGCGGTCTCGATCGCGTGATCGATGCCGAAGCGCTCGAACAGCCCGCGCTCCTCGCGGTCCAGCTTGACGCGTGCGACGAGCTGCGGCTGAACCTGGTCGAGGAACTCCACGATCCGGCCGTAGGTCTCCTCTCCGGCGACCCAGAGCACGGAGAAGTCGGCCGAGAAGCGGTCGCGCACGGCGCGCAGGGCGACGTCCAGGTCCTGGTGGACGAGGGCCGGGGCGGTGAGCAGGTCGGCCGCCTCCCGCACGCGGCGCCAGAGGCCGGCCAGGTACTCGCGGTCGAGGCGGAAATCCTCGGCTCCCCGGCCTTCGCCCGCGGTGCGCACGATCAGGCCGCCGTCGTCGCCCGGCAGCTGCTCGAGCAACGCGCGCAGCCGCGCGCGCTCCTCCTCGCCCTCGATCCGCCGCGAGACGCCGAGATGGCGCACGGTCGGCAGCAGGACGAGGAAGCGCCCGGGCAGCGTGACGTGGGTGGTGACGCGCGCTCCCTTGTTGGGAAGCGGGTCCTTGGTGACCTGCACCAGCAGCTCCTGGCCGGGCTTGAGCAGGGCGTCGATCGACGGCACTCCGGCGGGCGGCGTGGCGTCCTCGAGCTCCTCGTCGCGCAGCTCGCCCTCGACCTCGGGCGAGGCCGCCGGCGCGACGTCGGCGACGTAGAGGAACGCGTCGCGCTCGAGACCGATGTCCACGAACGCCGCCTGCATGCCCGGCAGGACGCGCGTCACGCGCCCCTTGTGGACGTTGCCCACCAGGCCGCGGTGGTGGCGCCGCTCGAGCAGGAGCTCGGTCAGCCGGTCCTCCTCGAGCACCGCGACGCGGGTTTCGTGGGGATCGCTCTCGACCAGCATCTTGCTCGTCACGCGCTCCTCCTAGCGGTTCACGTAGCGGCGGAAGTCGACGCCCAGCACGAGGCCGACCGAGACCCAGTTGGCGAGCGTGAAGGAGCCGCCGTAGGACAGGAACGGCAGCGGGATGCCGGTCACCGGCACGAGGCCGATCACCATCGCCGAGTTGTAGACGACGTGGAAGGCGAAGGTCGAGGCCAGGCCGGTGACGAGCAGGATCCCGGCGCGGTCGCGGGCGCGCGTCGCGACCGTGGCGCAGCTCGCCAGGTAGGCGGCGTAGAGGCCGAGCACTCCGGCCACGCCCAGGAAACCGGCCTCCTCGGCGATCACGGCGAGGATGAAGTCGGTGTGGCGGGCGGGCAGGAAGCGCAGCTGGCTCTGCGTGCCCTGCCCGTAGCCGCGTCCGCTCAGCTGTCCGGAGCCGACCGCGATCTTGGACTGCCGGACCTGGTAGCCCGCGCCGAGCGGGTCGTGCGCGGGCGCCAGGAAGGTGAGCACGCGCTGGCGCTGGTAGTCCTTCATGCCGAAGTTCCAGACCAGTCCCGCCACCAGGATCGCCGCGGCGGCGCTGCCCACCAGCAGCCGCGGCCGCACCCCCGCCACCAGGAGCATGCCGGCGACCATGGGCACGATCATCGCCGCACCGCCCAGGTCGGGCTCGACCGCGGTCAGCAGCATCGGCGCCGCGGCGATCGCGAGCACGACGAGGATGTGACGATTGCCCAGGCGTTTCTCCGCCAGACTGGCCAGGTAGCGGGCGAGCATCAGCGCGGTGGCGAGCTTGGCGAACTCCGAGGGCTGGATGCCCACCGAGCCGATCCGGAACCAGCCCACCGCGCCACCCGCTTCGTGCCCGACCAGCAGCACCGCCACGAGCGCCAGCAGTGACGCTCCGTAGAACAGGGGCGCCAGGCCGAGCAGGCGGTGGTAGTCGAAGCCGAACGCCAGCAGGAGTCCCACCAGGCCGAGCGCCGACCAGACGAGCTGGCGCGCGAAGTAGTCGGCGCCCGCTTCCTCGGAGGCACTGCGCACCGCGAACACGCCTGCCGCGGCGAGCGCCAGCGCGGCAGCGAGCACGCCCCAGTGGACGGTCGCGAGGCTCGCCAGACGCGGCCGCTGCTCAGGAAGCGGCAGGCGTCCCGAGATCGACCCGGAAGTAGTGCGCATGGAGGGCCCGAGCGAGCGGCGCGGCGGCTCTCGATCCCTGCCCGCCGTGCTCGATGAAGACGACCACCACCAGCTCGGGACGCCCCGCGGGGGCGTAGGAGGCGAACCAGGCGTGGTTGCGCATCTCCCACGGCAACGTGCTGGTGTCCTGCCAGGCCTCGTGCGAGACGACCTGCACGGTGCCCGTCTTGCCCGCCACCTCCACACCCGGCACGCGCGCGACCGCGCCCGTGCCGCCGGCGTTGACGACGCGCCAGAGGCCGCGCTGGACGGGGCCGAGCGCGCCCGGCGGCAGTGCGACGGGGCGCGGCGCGGCACGCCCCGGCGCGTCGACCAGGTGCGGCGTCACCAGACGCCCGCCGTTGGCCACCGCGGCCGCGAAGACCGCGACCTGGAGCGGCGTCGTGAGCAGCGCGCCCTGGCCGATCGCCACCGAGATCGTCTCGCCCGGGTACCAGGGGTGCTTGCGCACACGCCGGCTCCACTCCTCGTCCGGGACCAGCCCGGTGCGCTCGCCCTCGAGGTCGACCCCGGTCGGTGCTCCCAGCCCGAACGCGCGCGACCAGCGGGCGATGCGCCCGATGCCGAGCTTCTGGCCGAGGGTGTAGAAGTAGACGTCGCAGGAGACCTCGAGCGCGCGCTCGAGATCGACCCAGCCGTGACCGCCGCGCTTCCAGCAGTGGAACCGACGGCCGTAGAACTGGGCCGACCCGTTGCAGAAGACGCCGTCGCCGGGAGTCACCGTGCCCTCGGCGAGGCCACCCGTGGCGACGACCATCTTGAACACCGAGCCGGGCGAGAAGGCGCTCTGGATGGCCCGGTTCTGGAGCGGATGGCGGGGGTCGTCGGCCAGCCGGCGCCAGTCCTCGACACCCAGCCGGCGCGCGAACAGGTTGGGGTCGTAGGAGGGGGCCGAGACCAGCGCGCGGATCGCGCCGTCGCGCGGGTCGAGGGCGACGACCGCGCCGGCCTGGCCCTCGAGCAGTCGCTCGGCCTCCTGCTGGAGGTCGGCGTCGAGCGTCAGGCGCAGCTCCCGGCCGGGGCGGCCGAGCGCGCGGCCGTGCTCCTCGATCGCCAGGCCACGGCTGTCGACCACCACGATGCGCTCGCCGTCCTCGCCGCGCAGGCTGCGGTCGTAGGCGCGCTCGACGCCGCGCCGCCCCACCCAGTCGCCCGACTTCAGCGCCCCCGGCAAGATCTCCTCCGGACGCGCTTCGCCCAGGTAGCCGAGCACGTGGGCGGCCTGGCTGCCGAGCCGGTAGAGGCGCCGGTGGGTGACCTCGACGTCGAACTCCGGGTGCTCGAGCTCGCTCAACCGGAAACGGGCGACCTCCGGGAAGCCCAGCCCCTCGGCGAGAAGCACGGGCTGGAAGAGGGCGACGCCGCGGTAGCGCTCGAGCACGGCGTCGAGCTCGGCGCGCGGCCGCGCGACGACCTCGGCCGCGAAGGCGAGGCTCGAGCCGAGGTCGCGCGCCCGGCTGCGGTCGAGCAGGAGGTTGTAGGACGGGATGTTCTCGACCAGCACCCGGCCGTGACGGTCGACGATCGTGCCGCGCGGCGCCTCCACCGGCAGCCGCCGCAGGCGATTGTTCTCGGCGAGCTCCCGGTAGCGCGCGCCCTCGACCACCTGCACGAAGAAGAACGCCCCGGCGAGCCCGGCGAGTGCCGCCCAGCCGACGCGCGCCAGCACTCGCACCCGTTGCTGCAACGCCTCCTTGTGCTCGCCGATCTTCATGCCGGTTCCCGCTCTCGAGCCCTCAAAGGTAGCACGGTCGGCGACTCCGGCACGCGCTCCCGGCGAGCCCGCGATCCCGCCCCCGCCTCACCGCCCCAGCGTCAGGGTGCCGCTCGGGCGGCGGCGGCGGCGGGCGGCGAAGCGGCGGGCGACGGTGGCCGCCAGGGCGGCCCAGGCGAGACCGGCGAGCGCGGTCGAGGCCACCTTGACCGGCAGCCAGACCAGCGAGGGCAGCCCGCCGCCGGGCACGAACACGGCGATCAGCACCGCGAGCAGGGCGCTCTGCGCCGCCGCCGCGGCGGCGAAGATCGAGAGCAGGGAGGTACGGCGCTGGACGACGAGCTGCTGAGCGATGCGCGCGGTGCCGTAGCCGACCATCGTGTCGGCCAGGCCGTGCAGGCCGAACGGCAGCCCGGACAGCGCGTCCGCGGCCCAGCCGCACACCAGACCCCCGAACATCGCCTCGACCGGCCGTCCCGAGCGCGCCACCAGCACGGTGACCACCAGGAACAGGTCCGCCGCGAGCGGGAAGAACGAGGACGCACGCGCCCCCGCGAAGTGGAGGAGCGCCGCCGCGGCGAGTCCGAGCGCGAACCTAACGAGGCGCATCGCCCGCTCCCCGCGTCAGCGCCGCCGGCGGCACCGCGGCCTCCAGCAGGTAGACCAGCGAGAGATTCGCCAGATCCACCGCGGGCTCGACCTCGACGCGGTGGAACATCTCGTTGCCGGGCTCGACCGACGCCACGACCCCGACCGCCAGCCCGCGCGGATAGACGCCGTCGACGCCCGCCGTCACCACGCGGTCGCCGACCGCGACCTCGACCTGACGCGGCACGTAGTCCACCTCCAGCCGACCCGGACCGGCGCCGTGCAGGACGCCCTGCCGCCGCGCGGCCTCGAGCTGCACCGCCACCGCCGCCGCGCGGTCGGTGACCAACTGCACCTTGGCGTAGCGGCCGGCGGTCTCGATCACGCGCCCCACCAGCCCCGTTTCGGCGACCACCGGCTGGTCGCGCCGGGCGCCGCGCGCGCCGACTTCCAGCACCAGCGTGCGCAGGTCCGAGCGACGGTCGAGGTAGACGACGCGCGCCGCGCGCAGCTCGAGACCGCTCGCGGCCTCGATCCCCGCTCCGCGCGCGAGCTCTTCGGCCTCGAGCGCGAGGCCAGCCAGGCGCAGCCGCTCGCGGCGCAGCTCCCGGACCACCGCACGCAGACTCCGGTTCTCCGCCTCGAGCGCCGCGCGCCCGCGCAGCGCCTCGCGCGCCCCGCCGACCGTCTCGCCGCCGGCCGCGACCAGACGCCCGAGCGGCGAGAGCGCGCGCAGGAAGGCGCCCTCGAGGAGACTCGACGCGCCGCGCGGATCGCGCGCCTGGCCCGCCAGCAGGAACAGCTGCGCGACGACCAGGGCGACGAACAGGAGTCGCGTGCGGTTCGGGCTCAAGTCGCGGCTCCGCCCGCCCCCCGGCTCAGCGGATCGAGACCTTGCGCAGCAGGTCCATGTCCTCGAGCACGCGCCCGGCGCCCAGCACGACGCAGGCGAGCGGATCCTCGGCCTGCACCACCGGCAGCCCGGTCTCGTGGCGAAGCCGCTCGTCGAGACCCCGCAGCAGGGCGCCGCCGCCCGAGAGCACGATGCCCTTGTCCATGATGTCGGCGGAGAGCTCGGGGGGCGTGCGCTCGAGCGCCATGCGCACCGCTTCGACCAGGACGTTGATGGTGTCGGTCAGCGCGTCGCGGATCTCCGCGTCGCTGATCGTCAGCTCCTTGGGCACGCCTTCGATCAGGTCGCGGCCCTTGATCACCATCGAGAGCGGCTCCTCCAGGGTGAACGCCGAGCCGATCTCCCACTTGATCTGCTCCGCGGTGCGCTCGCCGATCAGCAGGTTGTACTTGCGCTTCAGGTAGCCGATGATCGCCTCGTCCATCTCGTTTCCAGCCACCCGCACCGAGCGCGAGTAGACGATGCCCGAGAGCGAGATGACCGCGATGTCCGTGGTGCCGCCACCGATGTCCACGATCATGTTGCCCGACGGCTCGGTGATCGGGAGTCCCGCGCCGATCGCCGCCATCACCGCCTGCTCGACCAGGTAGACCTCGGAGGCACCGGCCTTCTGGGCGGAGTCGCGCACCGCACGCTTCTCGACCTGGGTGATCTCGCCCGGTACGCCGATCACGATGCGCGGATGCACGTACATCTTGCGCCCGTGCGCCTTCTTGATCAGATAGTCGAGCATCCGCTCGGTGACCTCGAAGTCGGCGATCACGCCGTCCTTCATGGGGCGGATGGCCTCGATGTTGCCCGGCGTGCGGCCGAGCATCTCCTTGGCCTCGGAGCCCACCGCCTCGACCTTGCCGGTCAGCTTGTTGATCACGACGATCGAAGGCTCGCGCACGACGATCCCACGATTGCGCGCGTAGATCAGGGTGTTGGCGGTGCCGAGATCGATGGCGAGGTCGTTCGAGAAGTAGCGCAGCAGCGAGCCGAAGGCCATTCCGGGTCCTCTGGGTCAGGTTCTTGAGCGGGAGATTCTCACAGCACTTCGACGAAGATCCGGTGGCGAAGGCGCCGGGTGTTGCCGGAAGGGTCGGACGCCGCGAGCTCGAGGAAGCTCCAGCCGTCGCCCTGGACGAGCACGGTCTTGGCGAAGGTGCCGTTGGCGGCCACCGTGGCCCCCTCGCCGTTGACCGTCACCGTCGCGCCGGGCTCGGTGCGTCCGTTGACGATGAACACGTTGCCGTAGGCCTGCACCTGATCGATCTCGAGCAGCGGCGGCGTGGTGTCGCCGCGGTCCGCGGAGCGCAGCGAGCCGACGACGCGGAACGTCCGCGCCTCGCTCCACGGCCCCTGCAGACCCGCGCTGGTGCGCGCCGCGACCCGCCACTCGAAGGTTCCCTCGGCGCGCAGCCCCAGGGTGGCGCGGGTCGTGGTGCGGGAGGCGACGTCGATCAGATTGTCGGCGAACAGACGATTGCGCGAGACCTGCAGCGCGTAGTGCGACGCGCCCGGCACCGGATCCCAGGCGAGCACGAGCCTGCGGTCGCCGTCGAGCGTGGTACCGAAGCCGGCGCCGGGCTCGAGGGGCAGCGGTGCGGTGGGCAGCTTCTGCGCGTCCGAGAGCAGCGCGCCGGTCTGCGTCACCTGCTCGAGGGCTCCGATCCGGCGCACCAGGCCGGCTTCGGAGGTGACCTCGACCTCGCCGCGGAAGGCGGAGAAGCTCGCGGTCGCGGTCGCCTTGTCGACCGAGACCTCCGCCTCGGTGTCGCGCGCCACGCGCGCCTCGGCGCGCGGCGTGGTGACGCGCCCGCCGCGCTGGGCGGTGTTGAGGTTGACCCAGCCGTACTCCATCGAGATCGCCTGCTCGGTGGCCGTGCCGACGCCGGCGCGCTGGCGCGTGACCACGAACAGCGTGTTCGGGCGCACCGTGTAGAGCGTACCGTCGAGGAAGACCACCTCCGCCGAGCCGTTGGCTCCGGTCTTGACGAAGTCGTCCTGGCGCAGCACGTCGCGGGCGCGCGCGGGCTCCCACTCGCCCTGGTTCCCGCGCCGGAGCTCGACCGAGCCCAGGACGGCGATGAACTGCGCCTCGCCGCTCGCCGCGCGCGTGCCCGAGTCGAGCACCGCGAGCAGCAGCGCTCGGGCTCTCCGGCCTTCGTCCACCGCGGTGCGGAAGTCGCGCGACGCGAACGCTCCCTCGGCGGCCTCGAAGCCGCCGCGCGCCGAGGTCAGCTCCTCGGAGAAGGTCCCGCTCGAGCGCTCCTGGGTGGCACGCGCGAGCAGCGTCCGGACCTCGTCGAGCAGGAACGCCGCCTCGCGCTCGAGCGCCCGCGCCGACCAGGCGCGATAAGCGAGCCAGCCGCCGCCCGCCAGCACGAGCAGCAGGGCGAGGCCACCCAGCACGCGCAGGGTGTCGACCGAGACCGTGTACCAGCCGCGGGTGCGGGCGCTTCGCTTTTCCGAGACCTCCACCCCAGATCCCTTCCGGAGGCCGAACAGTGTAACAGGAAGGGCCTGATTCCGTTGGACTTTCGGCGCCGGCCCCGCCCCCGCCCGGGAGCCCGTCCTTGCCCCTTCGTGGAGCCAATTGGTACCATCCCGCGGCTTCGCCTTCCGCGGCCGACTTCCCGGGGTGCCCATGCTCAAGGTCCTGCGCGACAACCTGAAGTTCCTCAGCTGGATCCTCTGGCTGGTGATCCTCGTCTTCATCGCCTTCGTCTTCGTCGACTTCGGAGGCGTGCTGGGAGGGGCGGCCGGGACCGGCTCGGCGGCGGTCACCGTGGGCGCCGAAGCGGTCAGCTTCAAGGACTTCGAGCGCGAGTACCGGCGCCTCGAAGAGCAGTACCGGGAGGCCTTCGGCGGCCGCCTGACGCCCGAGATCGTCGACCAGCTCCAGCTCCCGGCCCAGGCGCTCGAGCGCCTGGTCACCCGCAAGCTGCTGGCCGCCGAGGCCGCGCGCCAGGGCCTCGTCGCCACCGACGAGGAGGTCCGCCTCGCCATCCTCGCCATCCCGGGCATCCAGGACCCGGGCGGCCGCTTCGTCGGCTCCGACGCCTACCAGGGCTTCCTGCGCGCCAACGGCTACACCCCGCGCGACTTCGAGGCGCTGGTGCGCGAGGACGTCGCGATCCAGAAGCTGACCGGCGTGCTGGGCAGCTCGATCCCGGTCGCCGACGCCGAGGTCGAGCGCGCCTGGCGCGAGGACAACGAGCGCGCCCAGGTGCGCTTCGTGCTCGCGCCGTTCGCCCGCTACGCCGGCCGCTCGCCGGCCACCCCCGAGCAGATCTCCACCTACTTCGAGGCCCACCGCGACGAGTTCCAGCTTCCCGACCAGCGCATCGTCGACTACCTGCTGGTGGACGCCAGCCGCCTGCGCGCCTCGCTCGAGGTGCCGGCCGCCGACGTCGAGCGCTACTACGCCGAGCACGGCGACGAGTTCGTGCGCACCGAGGAGGTGCACGCCCGCCACATCCTGGTCAAGATCGACGAGGCCCAGGGCGCCGAGCAGGCCGAGGCGAAGATGGCGGCGGCGCGCGCGCGGCTGGCACGCGGCGAGGCGTTCGAGCAGGTCGCGGCGGCGGTCTCCGAAGACCCGGGCAGCAAGGACCGCGGCGGCGATCTCGGCTACTTCGGCCGCGGGCGCATGATCAAGGAGTTCGAGGACGCCGCGTTCGGCGCGGCGCCCGGCACCGTGGTCGGCCCGGTGCGCACCACGTTCGGCCTCCATCTGATCGAGGTCCTCGACCACCGCGCCGGCGGCAGCCAGCCGCTCGCGGAGGTCGAGGCGCGCATCCGCAGCCAGCTCGCCGGCGAACGCGCCGACGCGGCGGCCCAGACGCGCGCGCGGGACCTCGCGGACCGCGTCGCGGGCGAGAAGCTCACCCTCGAGGCGCAGTGGCAGGCGCTCGCCGACGGCGAGACCGTGACCTTCGTGACGACGCCCGCCTTCGGCCGCGACGACGCCGTGGCGGGCATCGGCCGCAATCCGGAGTTCGTGGCGGCCGCGTTCGGGCTGGCCGAGCCGGGAGCGGCTTCGGCCCCGGTCCGCCTGCCGCGCGGCTGGGCGGTCGTCCGGCTGCGCGAGATCCGGCCCGCGCACGCCGCCGAGCTCGCCGAGGTCGAGGCGCGCGTGCGCACCGCGGCCGAGCGTGAGAACGCGCGCCAGCTCGCCCGCGCCGAGCTGGCGGGCGCGCGCGCCCGGGCCGCGGCCGGGACCCCCCTCGACGAGGTCGCCGCCGCGCTCGGTCTCGAGGTGCGCGACTCCGGGGAGTTCTCCCGCTCCGGCTCGGTGCCCGGCCTGGGCGCCGCGGCGCCCCTGGCCGAGGCCTTCTCGCTCGCGGCCGGCCAGCTCGGCGGCCCGGTCGACGCCGCCTCGGGCGTGGCGATCTTCCAGCTCGTCAGCCGCACGCCGTTCGACGCCGCCGCGTTCGCCGCCGGGCGGGAGGCCAAGCGCGACGAGCTGCGCCAGGCCGAAGCCCGGCGCCTGCTCGCCTCGCTCGTCGCCGAGCGGCGCAAGGCGACCGCGATCGCCTACGATCCCCGCCTCGCCGAGCAGTTCAAGCTCGGAGCCGGCAGCACGAGCTGAGGCGCGGCCCGGGGCGGTAGGCTGGCGGGCATGCGCTTCGAGACGCTCGCCATCCACGCCGACGGCGGACCCGACCCGGGCAGCGGCGCGGTCGCGCCGCCGCTCCACCTGTCGACCACGTTCGTGCACGGCCCGGCCAGCGAGCCCCTGCACGGCCACCTCTACGTCCGCGAGGGCAGCCCGACCCAGGTCCGGCTCGAGGTTGCGCTCGCGGCGCTCGAGGGCGGCGAGCGCGCGCTCGCCTTCGCCTCCGGCATGGCGGCCGCCGCGGCGCTGCTCCAGGCCCTGCCCGCCGGCGGCCGCGTCGTCTTCCATCGCGACCTCTACCACGGCGTGCGCGCCCTCGCCCTCGAACGGCTGCCGCGCTGGGGCCTCGCCGCCGAGTTCGCCGATCTCGCGGATCCCGCCGCCGCGCGCGCCGCGCTCGGCCCCGGGACCGCGCTGGTCTGGCTCGAGACCCCCACCAATCCGCGCCTCGAGATCGTCGACCTCGCCGCCGTCGCCGCGCTCGCGCGCGCCGCGGGGGCGTCGCTCGTGGTCGACGGCACCTTCGCCACGCCCGCCCTGCAGCGGCCGCTCGAGCTGGGCGCCGACGTCGTGCTGCACTCGACCACCAAGTACCTGGGCGGACACAGCGACGTGCAGGGCGGAGCGCTCGTCTTCCGCCGCCCGGGCGCGCTCGCCGAGCGCGTCGAGGAGCTGCGCAAGGAGCTGGGCGGCGTCGCCTCGCCGTTCAACTCCTGGCTGGTGCTGCGCGGCCTGCGCACGCTCGCCTGCCGCATGGAGCGGCACTCCGCCAACGCGCTCGCGCTGGCGCGCGCCCTCGCCGGCCACCCGCGCCTCGCCGCGGTGCTCTACCCGGGGCTCCCCGGCCATCCCGGGCACGCCACCGCCGCGCGCCAGATGAGCGCCTTCGGCGGCATGCTCTCGCTGCGCGTGGCCGGCGGGCGGACGGCGGCGCTCGCGGTCGCCGCGCGCCTCGAGCTGTTCACGCTCGCCACCAGCCTGGGCGGCGTCGAGAGCCTGGTCGAGCACCGCGCTTCGGCCGAGGGACCGGGCTCGACCACGCCCGACGACCTGCTGCGCCTCTCGGTCGGCCTCGAGCACCCGGACGACCTCGCCGCGGACCTCGCCCGCGCTCTAGACTCCTTGCCGTCGTGATCGGCCATCTGCGCGGAAGGCTCGCCGCCGCTGCACCGGAGCGCGTGCTCGTCGAGGTCGGCGGCGTCGGCTACGAGCTCCACGTCTCGCTCGCCACCTTCTCCGAGCTCGACCGCGCCGGCGTCGGCGCCGAGGTTTCACTGCACGTCCACACCCACGTGCGCGAGGACCAGCTCGCTCTCTACGGCTTCTGGAGCCCGCGCGAGAAGGAGCTGTTCGAGCGCCTGATCGGCGTCTCCGGCATCGGCCCCCGGCTCGCCCAGGTGGTGCTCTCCGGCATGGCGCCCGAGGACCTCATCGACGCGCTCGCGGCGGGCGACGTGGCGCGCCTGACGCGCATCCCGGGCGTGGGCAAGAAGACCGCCGAGCGCATGGTGGTCGAGCTGCGCGACGCGCTCCAGGCGCTCGCGCGCGAGGCAGCCCCGGCGCGCCCGGCCGCCGCCTCGCCGGACGACCTGGTGGCCGCCCTCGAGCACCTCGGCTACAAGCGCGGCCAGGCCGAGAAGGCGGTCGCCGACGCGCGCCGGGACGCGCCGGCCGCGCCGTTCCACGAGCTGCTGCCGCTCGCCCTGCGCCGTCTCTCCCGGGTGTAAGAATCCCCGCCATGACCGAGCGGCTGCTGTCGGGCGAGCGGGCGGGCGACGAGGAGGGCCTCGAGCCGACCCTGCGCCCGCGCGTGCTCGCCGAGTACGTGGGCCAGGAGAAGATCGTCGACAACCTGCGCGTCTTCATCCGCGCCGCGCGCGAGCGCGGCGAGCCGCTCGACCACGTCCTGCTCTTCGGTCCGCCCGGGCTGGGCAAGACCACCCTCGCCCACATCGTCGCCCACGAGATGGGCGCGCCGCTGCGCACCACGGCCGGCCCGGTGCTCGAGCGCCCGGGCGACCTGGCCGCGATCCTGACCAACCTCGAGCCGGGCGAGGTGCTGTTCGTGGACGAGATCCACCGCCTGGGCGCGGCGGTCGAGGAGATCCTCTATCCGGCGCTCGAGGACTTCCGGCTCGACCTCATCCTCGGCCAGGGACCGGCCGCGCGCACGCTCCGGCTCGAGCTGCCGCGCTTCACGCTGGTCGGGGCGACGACGCGCGCCGGCCTCATCTCGCCGCCGCTGCGCGCGCGCTTCGGCATCGTCCACCGCCTCGACTTCTACCCGCCGGCCGAGCTCGCCCGCATCCTCATCCGCTCCAGCTCGATTCTCGGCATCGCGGGCGAGCCGGAGGGACTCGCCGAGATCGCGGGCCGGAGCCGCGGCACGCCGCGCATCGCCAACCGGCTGCTGCGCCGGGTGCGCGACTTCGCCCAGGTCGCGGGCCAGAAGAGCGTCGATCGCGACATCGCGCGCACCGCGCTCGCCGCGCTCGAGGTCGACGATCACGGCTTCGAGGAGCTCGATCGCCGGCTGCTGTCGACCCTGATCGAGGTCTACGGCGGCGGACCGGCCGGCATCCAGGCGCTGGCCGCCGCGGTCGGCGAGGACCGCGGCACGCTCGAGGACCTGTTCGAGCCGTTCCTCCTCCAGATGGGGTTCCTGCAGCGCACGCCGCGCGGCCGGGTCGCCACGCGTCGTGCCTACGAGCACCTGGGCTACCCGCCGCCGGCGGGCGGCGGCGGCGCCGGCCCGCTGTTCTCCTGATGCGCCACGCGGCGCTCCTGTTCAATCCCCGCGCCGGCCGGCGCCGCGGCGCGCACGCCCTCGAGCAGGTCACCGCCCAGCTGGCGCGCGGCTTCCGGCTCGAGGTCCTGCCCACGCGCGGCCCGGAGCACTGCCGCGAGCTCGCGCTGCGCGCCGTCTCCGAGCGGCTCGACGCCGTCTTCGCGCTCGGCGGCGACGGCACGCTGCGCGTCGTGGCCGGCGCCCTCGCCGGCAGCCAGACCGCCCTGGGTCCGCTGCCCGGGGGCACCACCAACGTCCTGGCCGGGGCGTTCGGGCTGCCGGTCGGCGACCCGGCCGCGGCGGCACGCGCGCTCGCCCACGCCGAGGCGCGCGAGATGGACGTCGGCCGCTGCGGCGACGACGTCTTCCTGATGCAGGTCTCGGGCGGGCTCGACGCCCGCGTGATGGCCGAGGTCGACCCGCGCTGGAAGCGGCGCGTCGGCAAGCTGGCGGTCGCGGCGGCGGGGCTCGCCGCCTGGGCGCGCTACGAGTTCCCGCTCTTCGAGCTGGAGGTGGACGGCGCGCCGACCGTCGCCACCGGCTTCGTGGTCACCAACCTCGCCGAGTACGCGGGCGCCTACCGGATCGTGCCGCAGGCGCGCGCCGACGACCGCCAGCTCGAGCTGCTGCTGTTCCGCGGCCGGCGGCGGCGCGACGCACTCGCCTTCGCGCTCGCGCTCGCCCGCGGCCGCCACCTGGCGCGTGCCGACGTCGAGCTGCGCGCGGTCGAGCGCGTGACGCTGATCGGCCCGGGCGCGGCCCAGCTCCAGGCCGACGGCGATCCGTTCGTCGCCGACCCCCCGCTCGAGATCCGCCTCTCCTCCCGCCGCCTGCGCGTCCTCGCCCCTGCTTCCTGAGGCCTCCTGCGCCCGGCACCACCCTTTCGCGCGGCGTCGCCTTCGCCGGCGCTGGGATAGCGTTCCGGCGCCGCCATGAACGCGCCCGCCGAGGCTCCGCCCTCCCGCCCGCTCGATCCGATCTTCAACCCGCGCGCGGTGGCCGTGGTCGGCGCCTCGCGCTCGCGCGACACGATCGGCTGGTCGATCGTCCACAACCTGGTCGCCGGCGAGTTCGCCGGCGCCGTCTTCCCGGTCAATCCGAGCGCCTCGTCGGTCCACTCGCTCAAGTGCTACCCGACGCTCTCCGCCATCCCGGATCCGGTCGACCTCGCGACCGTCGTGGTGCCCCGGGGCCACGTCGAGGCGGTCGTGGACGAAGGCCTGGCGGCCGGCGTACGCGGCTTCGTGATCATCACCGCCGGATTCGGCGAGACCGGCCTCGACGGCAAGGCCGTCGAGCGCCGCCTGCGCGACCGGGTGCGCGCCGCCGGAGCGCGCCTGATCGGACCCAACTGCATGGGGGTCATCAACGCCGACCCGGCGGTCCGCCTGAACGCCACCTTCTCGCCCACACCCGCGCTCTCCGGCTCGCTCGGATTCGTCAGCCAGTCGGGCGCGCTCGGCGTCGCGATCCTCAACGTCGCCGAGACCCTCGGCGTGGGCATCAGCGAGTTCGCGTCGATGGGCAACAAGGCGGACGTCTCCGGCAACGACCTGCTCGTGCGCTGGGAGGACGATCCGGCCACGCGCGTGATCGCGATGTACCTCGAGTCGTTCGGCAATCCGCGCCGCTTCGCCGAGCTCGCCAAGCGCATCACGCGCAAGAAGCCGATCCTGGTGGTCAAGTCCGGGCGCACCGCCGAGGGCGCGCGCGCGGCCTCCAGCCACACCGGGGCGCTGGCCGGCACCGACCTGACCATCTCGTCGATCCTCGAGCACTGCGGCGTGCTGCGCGCCGACACCATCGAGGACCTGTTCGACACCGCACGCGCGCTCGATCGCCAGCCGCTCCCGGCCGGCCGCCGGGTGGGCATCGTCACCAACGCCGGCGGACCGGGCATCATGGCCACCGACGCCTGCGTCCACTACGGCCTCCGGATCGCCGCGTTCGCGCCCGAGACGGTGGCTCGGCTGCGCGAGTACCTGCCCGCGGCCGCCGCCTTCGACAACCCGGTCGACATGATCGCGTCGGCGGGGGTCGAGGAGTACGGCCGCACGGTGGCGGCCGTGCTCTCCGATCCGGGGGTCGACGCCGTGCTGGTGGTCAACGTCACGCCCCTGCGCCAGAACACGCGACAGATCTTCGACGAGATCGCACGCGTCGCGCGCGGCGCTCCGAAGCCGGTGCTGGCCGTGATGATGGCCACGGAGGATTTCTACGAGGGCCTCAAGGAGGAGCGCGACGCGCCGCCCGTCTACCGCTTCCCCGAGCAGGCGGCGCGCGCCCTGGCCCAGGTCGCGCGCTATGGCGAGTGGCGCCGGCGCGGCGCCGACGAGGCCCCGCCCCGCTTCGACTTCGACGAGGCGCGCCTGACCCGGCTGCTCGCGCGGCCGGGGCCGGATGGCTACCTCGAGCCGGACGACGCACTCGGCCTGCTCGAGGCGATCGGCGTGCCGGTGGTCGCCTATCGCCGCGCCGCGGATGCCGCGGGCGCGCTCGCGGCCGCGCGTGAGCTCGGCTTCCCGGTGGTGGTCAAGGCGATCGCCGGCGGCCTCGTCCACAAGAGCGAGCTCGGCGCCGTGGCGCTCGACCTGCGCGACGAGGCGGAGGCGCAACGCGCGCTCGCGGGCATGACGGCGCGCCTCGCGCGCGCCGCGCTCGCGCCCTCGGGCTTCCTCGTCCAGCGCATGGCGCGCGGCGGCCACGAGGTGATCTTCGGGCTGTCGAGCGACGAGCGCTTCGGGCCGGTCCTGATGTTCGGCCTCGGCGGCAAGTACGTGGAGGTCCTGCACGACGTGCGCTTCGGCGTGCCGCCCCTGACCCGCACCGAGGCGCTCGAGCTCGTGCGCGGCATCCGCGGCATCCGCCTGCTCGAGGGCGTGCGCGGGGACGCGCCCTCCGACCTGGGCCTGCTCGCCGACGTGCTCGGGCGCCTGGCGGCCCTGGCCGAGCGCTTCCCCGCCATCGTCGAGATCGACGTCAATCCGTTCCTGGCCGCCGACGCCGCCGGCTCGCTCGCGGTCGACGCGCGCGTGCGCGTCGCTCCCTAGCGATCAGTCCGGCACGACGTGCGACCAGCCGGCCGTCGCGCCGGCCTCGAAGCCGTGGACGAACACGAGGTCGGCCGGAATCGTGCCGGTCAGCCCGGCGTTGTTGCCCGGCGCCGGCGGGTTGGCGTCGAAGTCGGCGGCGCTGTCGTCGGTGTCGTCGAAGTTGGGCGTCACGCAGTCGAGCAGGTTGGGGTCGCCGGCGATCGAGAAGTCGCGGAAGGCGGCGTCGCCGGTGAGCGTGCCGAGGGGATCGAACGGGTTGCCCACCGTCGGGTCGGGCAGCGCCGAGTAGCTCCCCCAGGCGAAGCAGTCGATCGGCGAGAGCCCCGGATCGAAGCAGACCTTGCCCCCAGCGGGGTCGATCAGGGCGGGCATGCGCAGGTCGGCGGCGAGCCCGAAGGCGAGCTCGGCGGTCGAGGTGGCGATCAGGATCTTCGCCTGGCTGGCGCCGTTGGAGACACCCGCCGCGAAGGTCGCCGTCCCGGCCGGCGAGCCGTCGGCGGCGAACACCCCCACCACGTGCCCGCCCACGAAGTTCTGGCCCGCCACGCACATCTGGAGCACCACGTACTGCGCGTCGGGCGTGTCCTCGTCGCCGCCGTAGGCCTGGACGATGCGCATCAGGTGGAAGGAGGCCGCGGCGGGCGCAGCGGCGAGGACGGCGAGCAGGGGGACGAGGATGCGGGTCTTGCGCATGCGGCACCTCCGAAGCGGGGTGAGTCCCGGTGCCCGGCGGCGCGGTTCAGCGACCGCCCGCCCGGACCGGGGACAGGATCCTGGGAAGGCCCGGGATCCTGCGCCCGGCCTCGCCGCTCGTCAAGCCGCTGCGCGGCGCGCCGCCGGCCGGCGTCGGGCCCGGCCGCGGAACCGCCCGGGGGCGCGCCCGGCACGGCGCCCGGTCGCACCAGCTACAATGGCGCCGGTCGTCGTCGATCCGCAGAGGAGGAGGGCAGGCCGTGGCTGCCGTCATCGATCCCACCGCACTCGCCGAGATCCCGCTCTTCAAGGGTCTCCCGCCGGAGCGACTGAAACGCCTCTCCGAAGTGCTGCGCCGGAAGACCGTCCCCTCCGGCACGAACATGATCACCGCCGACCAGCCGGGCGAGGTCGTCTACGTCCTGCTCGAGGGCACGGTCAAGATCCTGATCGAGCAGATGGACGGCCGCGAGGTCATCCTGGCGTTCCTGGGCGCCGGCGACACGGTGGGCGAGATGAGCCTGGTCGACTCCGCCGGCCGGTCCGCGAACGTCATGACGATGGAGAAGTGCACCTTCCTCTGGATGGACCGATCGACCTTCCAGGACCTGCTCCGCAACGTGCCCGAATTCGCGCAGAACCTCGTCCGGCTGCTCTCCTCTCGCCTGCGCATGGCCAACGAGCAGATCCAGTCGCTCTCCTCGCTCGACGTCGCCGGTCGGCTGGCGCGCCAGATCCTCGCCTTCGCCGAGCGCTACGGCGCGGCGACCGAGGAGGGCACGCGCATCGGCCTGCGCCTGACCCAGACCGACCTCGCCGAGCTGGTGGGCGCCTCCCGCGAGCGCGTCAACCAGGTCATGGTGGACTTCCGCCAGAAGGGGTTCCTCTCGGTCGACAGCGCCCACCACGTCCTCGTCCACCAGGCTCCCGAGCTCGCCCGCTACTGCGGTTGAGCCGCTCGCGCGCTCGCGATCACTTCCCTTGCGAGGCCCGGAGGATGGGTCTAGCATTCGCCCACCAATTCGTGGATCCCCTTTCGCCGACCTCCCAGAGATCGGACAACGACCCACCAAGCCGGCGCGGTGCCGGCGCAGAGAGGAGCAGTGGATGAGAGAGGTAGCACGCACCACGTTGCGCGTCGTCGCGCTCGGGCTCGCGCTCGGCGCCCTCGCCGCGGTCCTGGCGCCGGCGCCGGCGAGCGCCGACATCGC
>Ga0113563_10000172_pt1 | contig 26771 bp, 26 predicted proteins | sample Mud3Dept3metaG_FD_80117 | JGI IMG/M metagenome (GOLD analysis project Ga0113563, IMG submission 80117) | Freshwater wetland microbial communities from Ohio, USA, analyzing the effect of biotic and abiotic controls - Mud 3 Core 4 Depth 3... | ecosystem: Environmental > Aquatic > Freshwater >... | reverse complement strand
GGTTCAGGAGGTTCGAAACTGGCGGTGAGGGAGGGATTCGAACCCTCGATACAGGTTTAGGCCCGTATGACGGTTTAGCAAACCGTTGCCTTCAGCCACTCGGCCACCTCACCGCAACGGTCGAACCGCGGGATTCTATCCGGAACCCCCACCCGCGCGAAGCGCCGAAGAAGACAAGGCCTTTCTGTTCAAAGACAAAGACACAAAGACAAGGACCGGAGAAGAGGCAGGGGCAGAAGCAGAGGCAAAGGCAAAGGCAAAGGCAAAGGCAGAAGCTCATCTAAGGGGGTGGCGGGCGGGGCGGCGGGGTCGAGCTCGCCGCGCCCCGGCGGCGGGAACGTCCCGGTTGCGCCGTCGCGCGCTCCGGGCTGCCGCCGGGACCCGCTGGCGCTCCGACCGGCGCTCTCCCTTCTCTGGAGCTTCTCGCTTCAACCGCCACGAGCCCTTCACGGACCCGCCCCCGCCGCAGCGGAGAGTCTTGAACCGGAAGGGCCTTTCAGCGCGTGGAGCGGCCCGGCGCCGGAGATGCCGCCGCCGGTGCTGCGATAAAGTCCGCGGCGCTCGTTTCCGACTCTCCATGGCCGAGTGAAAGAGGGTGCCGTGACGCTGCCGACCGACCGCGATGCGCTCGCCATCTCGACCCTGCGCTTCCTCGCCGTCGACATGGTCGAGGCGGCCAAGTCCGGGCATCCCGGCGCGCCGCTCGGCCTGGCGCCGCTCGCGCACCTGATCTGGACGCGTCACCTGCGCTTCGATCCGGCCGACCCGGACTGGCCGGACCGCGACCGCTTCGTGCTCTCCTGCGGCCACGCTTCGGCGCTGCTCTACGGCCTGCTCCACCTCGCCGGATTCGACCTGCCGGTGGCCGAGCTCGAGCGCTTCCGGCAGCTCGGCTCGAAGACCCCCGGGCACCCGGAGCGCGCTCACACGCCGGGGGTCGAGACCACCACCGGACCGCTCGGGCAGGGGCTCGCCAACGCGGTCGGCATGACGATCGCCGCGCGCGCCCTCGCCGCCCGCTTCGACCGGCCGGGCTCGCCGCTGTTCGAGCACCGCGTCTGGGTGCTCGCCTCGGACGGCGATCTGATGGAGGGCGTTTCGGCCGAGGCCTCCTCGCTCGCCGGACACCTCGCCCTGGGCGGGCTCAAGGTCTTCTGGGACGACAACCGGATCTCGATCGACGGCCCGACCGACCTCGCCTTCGGCGAGGACGTGCTGGCGCGCTACGCGGCGTACGGCTGGCGCACCCTGCGCGTCGAGGACGGCAACGATCTCGACGCGCTCGAGGCGGCGATTGCCGCCGCCGAGGCCGAGCCGGAACGGCCGGTGCTGGTCGCGGTGCGCACCCACATCGGCTACGGCAGCCCCAAGCAGGACAGCGCCGAGGCGCACGGCGCCCCGCTCGGCGCCGAGGCGGCTGCCGCCACGCGGCGCGCCCTGGGCTGGCCGGAGGACGCCCGCTTCCTCGTCCCCGAGGGCGCGCGCGCGGCCTACCAGGACGCTGCCGGACGCGGCGCGACGGCGCGCGCGGCCTGGGTGACGCGGCGCGCGCGCCTCGCGGAGAGCGACCCGGCCGCCGCGGGCGAGCTCGAGCGCCGACTCCAGGGCCGCCTGCCCGAAGACTGGCGCGGCGCGCTGCCGGCCTTCGCGGCGGGCGAGTCGGTCGCCACCCGTGCGGCGTCCGGCAAGGTGCTCAACGCGCTCGCCGCACGGGTGCCCGAGCTGGTCGGCGGCTCCGCCGACCTGACCGAATCGAACTCCACCCTGCTCAAGGGCGCGCCGGTGCTCGCCGCGGGACGGCCCGAGGGCCGCAACGTCCACTTCGGAGTGCGCGAGCACGCCATGGGCTCGATCGCCAACGGCCTGGCGCTGTCGGGTGCCCTGCGCCCGTTCGTCGGCACCTTCCTGATCTTCTCCGACTACATGCGGCCGGCGATCCGGCTCGCGGCGCTGATGGGGCTGCCGGTCACCTACGTCTTCACCCACGATTCGGTCCTCCTGGGCGAGGACGGTCCGACCCACCAGCCGGTCTCCCAGCTCGCCTCGCTGCGCGCCATCCCCGGCCTGGTCACGCTGCGCCCCGCCGACGGCGCCGAGACGGTGGCGGCCTGGGGCGTCGCGCTCGAGCGGCGGGCCGGCCCGACCGCGCTCGCGCTCTCGCGCCAGAAGCTTCCCGTTCTCGCGGAGACGGTCGAGAGAGCCGAGCGGGGGGTGCCGCGCGGCGCCTACGTGCTCTGGGAGTCGGCGCCCGACCGCCACGAGCTGCTTCTGCTCGCGACCGGCTCCGAGGTGTCGCCGGCGCTCGAGGCGGCGCGGCGGCTGGCGGCCCGGGGGCGGAGGGTGCGCCTGGTCTCGATGCCCTCCTGGGAGCTGTTCGAGCAGCAGGGAGAGGAGTATCGTGAGTCGGTGCTGCCCGCGGGAGGCAGGCGCCTCGCCGTCGAGGCGGCTTCGCCGCTCGGCTGGCATCGGTGGGTGGGCGAACGGGGCGAGATCGTGGCCATGACCGGTTTCGGCGCTTCCGGGCCGGCCGAGGAGCTCGCCCGGCGGTTCGGATTGACGCAGGATGCCATCTTGGCGCGGGCGGAGAGGGTTCTCGGGAGCCCCTAGGAGGCACGGTTTTGGCACGGTCGGAAGGCGTGTGTTAGAGTTGCACGGGTCCTGAGCGATCGACCTCCCACAAGACGCGGGCCCACCCAGGGCCCCGCCGGTCGACGCCGATAACGAGATCCACAGATCTTGAGCAGAAAAACCCCAGGAGGGAACGAAACGATGCGCAACAAGAAGCTTGCAGTGCTGACTGTCGCGGCGCTGACGCTGACCCTCGCCGCGGGCTGCGCCAAGCCCCCGCAGCAGGAGATCGACGGCCTCAAGGCGGGTCTGACCGCTGCCGAGCAGTCCGAGGCCGCCAAGTACGCTCCGGATGCCTGGAACGCCGCGCAGCAGGCGCAGAACGACGTCAATGCGGAGCTCGAGGCGCAGAACAACAAGTTCGCGCTCTTCCGCTCCTACACCAAGACGAAGGAGCTCGTCGCCGCCGCCAACCAGAAGGCCGAGGAAGCCAAGGCCGCCGCAGTCGCCGGCAAGGAAGCGGCCTCCAACGCCGCCAACGAGGCGCTCGCCGCCGCCAAGGCCTCGCTCGACCAGGCCACCGCGCTGATGACCGAGCTCGCCGCCTGCCGCCGTCAGCCCAAGGACTTCAAGAAGGACATGGAGATGATGAAGGGCAGCTTCGACGGCCTCGCCGCGGGTGTGGCGGGCATCGAGAGCGCCATCGCCTCCGAGGACTTCTTCGGAGCCAAGGCGCAGGCCGACTCGCTCAAGGCCTCGGCCGACACCCTGGTCGCCGACATGCAGGGGGCCAAGGAAAAGATCAAGTGCTGAAGAGTCGGTGCTGCTGATCGCACTTCGACTACGTTTCTCCCGACCGGCGGCGTCTCCGCGCCGCCGGTCGTTTCTTTTCCTCGCGCTGCTCGCAGCGCTCGGCCTCTCGGTCGCGGCTTCGGCCTGGCCGGCCGGCCCTTCCGCCGGCCCGGTGCTCGACCTCGCGGCGGTGCGCAAGGTCGCGGCCGACGCGGTACGAATCCTGCGTCCGGACGCGCCAGCGGCGGCGCGCCTGCTCGACCGCCTGATCGCCGACGCCGAGACGATCACCGCCCAGGAGACCACCGCTCCGTTCTGGCGCCGCGAGCCGGGCCGGGTCGAGGCCTCGTGGGGGCGGGTGCTGAATTCCGCGCGCGTCTCGCTCGCCGCGCGCGACCGCAGACGCCAGACCTTCGCCAGCCGGTGGGAGGCGCTGCGGCCCGAGGTCGCCGCCGAGGTCGAGCGCGCGCGCGCCGAATCCGAGGAGGCGGGTGTGGGGCGGCGCGAGTTCGCCGCCGCGCAGAGGGCGACCCTGAAGTGGGAGCTCGCCGAGCGCTACGCGAGCGAGGGGCAGCTCGAGCGCGCACTGGTCGAAGCCGAGCAGGCGCGCACCTTCTCGGCGGTGGTGCACACCAGCTTCACCGACCTCCACTCGCGCTTCCGCGACGCGAAGAACCTCAAGCTCTGGCGGCGCATGGTCGAGGAGACGGTGCGGCTCTCGCGCGACGAGCGCGTCACCGCCTTCGTGGTCGACAAGCTCGATCGCAAGCTCTACGTCTACTCCAACGGCAAGCGCGCCGGCGTGTACGCAGCCGAACTCGGCGCCAAGGGCCTGCGCCGCAAGATGCACTCCGGCGATCAGGCCACGCCCGAGGGCCGCTACCGCGTCGTCCAGGTGCGTGGCCCCGGGCGCACCAAGTTCTACAAGGCGCTGCTGCTCGACTACCCGAACGCGGAGGATCGCGCGCGCTATGCCTGGGGCCGGCGCACCGGCCAGGTGCCGCAGCGCGCGGGCATCGGCAGCCTGATCGAGATCCACGGCGACGGCGGGCAGGGACGCGACTGGACCGACGGTTGCGTCGCGCTCTCCAACCGCGACATGGACCGCGTCTTCGCCCAGGCGCGCGTCGGCACGCCGGTCACCATCGTCGGTACCTTCTGATCCTCCGACGTAGAATCGCGACGTGATCGTCCCGCCCGAATCCCAGTCGATCGCTCCCCGCCCGGCGTCGCCGGCCCGGCCCGCGCCGCCGCGCGTGCGGCGCCTGCCCGACGGCCTGCGCGCGCTCGGCGCCGGCCTGGCGGGGGCGGCGGTGGCCAGCGCCGCGGTGGCGATCGGGCTGGCACGCCTGGGCGGCGCCTACGCGCACGAGCCGTTCGCCACGGACGCCGTCGCGCTCGCAGCGGAGGACCTGGCCGCGACCGAGGCCGCCGAGCGCGCGGCGAAGATCGAGCGCCGGCTCGCGACGCTCGCGCCCGGCAACGAGGTCTACATCGTGGTCGACAGCTACGCCAACCGCCTGCGCGTCTACAAGGGGCGCGAGCTGCTGCGCGAGGCGGTCTGCTCGACCGGGTCGGGCGTGCGCCTGCTCGACCCGCGCAACGGCAAGGAGTGGCTGTTCGACACGCCGCAGGGCGAGCTCAAGATCCTGCGCAAGGTCAAGGATCCGGTCTGGGTCAAGCCCGACTGGGCCTTCATCGAGGAGGGCTACGAGCCGCCCAAGGGGATGCGCGACCGGGTCGACGACTTCTCGCTCGGCGACTACGGGCTCTACATGAAGGACGGCTACATCATCCACGGCACGATCTTCAAGACGCTGCTCGGCAAGCGCGTCACCCACGGCTGCATCCGGCTGGGGGACGAGGACCTCGAGTTTGCCTACAAGACGGTTCCGGTCGGCGCTCGCGTCTTTCTTTTCTAGCCTGCTCGTCGCGACGGGCGCGCTGGCGGCGGGCGCGGACGAGGTGCGGCTGCAGCTCGTCGAGCTCGAGGCCGGCCTCGCCAAGAAGCCCGACGTCTACCTGGTGCTCGATCCGGTGGCCGGCCGCCTGACGGTCAAGGCGCGCGGCCTCGAGCTCTCCTCGGTGAGCGTGAGCGAGATCGCGCGTCTCGAGTTCCGTCCGATGTTCGGCGAGGCGGTGGCGCCGCCCCTGCGCGCCCCGGCGCTGTGGACGGTCTCCCAGGGTCCGGGCGACACCGATCGCGAGACGATCGCGCCGACGACCCTGCGCCCCTACTCGGAGGAGGAGGAGCGCAGCGAACCGTCTCCGGGCGGTGCGAGCGCGCCCGTCAAGAAGCCCGGCGAAGACGAGCGGCCGTCGTCGTACCGCGTCTCGCTCGACAACGGCTGGCAGCTGCTGTTCGTCAACGAATCGCCCCGGCTGGGCTGGTTCCGCCGTCTCGGCGCCGCGGTGCGCGACGGCTGGCAACGCCTGCGCGGCGAGCAGCCCGCGCATCCGCCGCTGGTCGCGCTGGTGGTGGCGCCCGACGACGCGCGCCGGCTCCACCATCTGTTCCGGAGCGGTCGCGCAATCCTGGTCGTGCCGCCCCCGGCGTGAGCCGCCCGGCGAGACGCCGGAGGTCCGCTCCCGCCTCGCCGGGCAGGGCGCCCGGGCGGCGCTTCTGACAGGCTCTCCCGAGCTGGCGCGGACGGGAGGTGGCGTTTGAGCGACCCGCTGTTCTGGCACCGCCTGCAGTTCGGCTTCACCATCACCTATCACTACCTGTTCCCGCAGCTGACGATGGGCCTGGCGCTGCTCATCGTCGTCCTGAAGGCGATCGCCCTGCGCACCGGCAGGGCGCCCTGGGACGACGCGGCGCGCTTCTGGATCCGCATCTTCGGAGTCAACTTCGCGCTCGGCGTGGTGACCGGCATCCCGATGGAGTTCCAGTTCGGCACCAACTGGGCCGAGTTCTCGCGCCGGACCGGCGGCGTCATCGGCCAGACCCTGGCCATGGAGGGCATCTTCGCCTTCTTCCTGGAGTCGAGCTTCCTGGCGCTGCTGGTGTGGGGCGAGCGGCGGCTGGGGCCGCGCCGTCACTTCCTCGCGGCGCTGGCGCTGTTCGTGGGGAGCTGGCTGTCGGGATATTTCATCGTCGCCACGAACGCGTTCATGCAGAGTCCGGTGGGCCACGAGATCGCGGCGGACGGCACGTTCCAGATCGCGCGGCTGGGCGCCTTCGTGTTCAACCCGTGGGCGATCGTCCAGTTCCTGCACAATCAGATGGCCGCGGTGGTCACGGCCTCCTTCGTGATGGCCGCGGTGGCGGCCTACTGGACGCTGCGCGGCGAGCACGCCGCGGTGGCGCGCGTCTCGCTGCGCACCGGCGTGGTGGCCGGGCTCGCCGCCGCGATGCTGGTCGCGTTCCCGACCGGGCACCACCAGGGCCGGATGGTGGCGGCCAAGCAGCCGGTCACGCTCGCCGCCATGGAGGGACGCTTCGAGAGCGGACCCCGCGCGCCGCTGGCGATGATCGGTCAGCCCAACGTCGCCGAGCGCAAGCTCGACAATCCGATCCAGCTCCCCGCCGTGCTCTCCTGGATCGCCTACGGCGACTTCTCGGCCAACGTGCGCGGGCTCTCGGAGTTCCCCGAGGAGGACTGGCCGACCAACATCGAGCTGCTCTACTACTCGTTCCACGTCATGGTGGGCCTGGGCACGCTGTTCATCGCGGTGATGGCCGTCGCCGCCCTGCTCGCCCTGCGGCGGCGGCTCGAGTCGAGCCGCTGGATGCTCTGGATCCTGGTGCTGGCCTTCCCGTTTCCCTACATCGCCAACACGGCGGGCTGGATGACCGCCGAGCTCGGCCGCCAGCCCTGGCTCGTCTACGGCCTGATGCGCACGGCCGCGGGCGGATCGCCGACCGTGCACGGCGGCTCGACCCTGTTCACCGCGCTCGGATTCGCCGGGCTCTACCTCGTGCTCGGCGTGCTCTTCCTCGCCCTGGTCGCGCGCGAGGTGGCGCACGGACCCCGCCGGCCCGGCGCCGGCGCGCACGCCTGAGGAGGTCGCCATGGCAGCGCTCTGGTTCGCGATCTCGGCCGTGATGTTCGCGGTCTACGTCGTGATGGACGGCTTCGACTTCGGCGCCGGTGCCCTCCACCTCGCGGTGGCGAAGAGCGACCGCGAGCGCCGCCAGGTGCTCGCCGCGATCGGGCCGTTCTGGGACGGCAACGAGGTCTGGCTGCTGGCCGGCGGCGGCGTGCTCTTCCTGGCCTTCCCGAAGGTCCTCGCCGCAGGCCTCTCCGGCTTCTACCTCGCCATCTTCCTGCTGCTCTGGGTGCTGATCCTGCGCGGCATCGCGATCGAGTTCCGCTCGCACGTCGAGGACCGCATGTGGCGCGCGTTCTGGGACGCCACCTTCACCGTCGCCTCGGCGCTCGCCCCGGTGTTGCTCGGCGCCGCGCTCGGCAACGTCGTGCGCGGCGTGCCGCTCTCGGCCGACGGCTGGTTCGCGCTGTCGCTGTTCGAGTCGTTCTCGCCGACCGGCGCGCTCGGCATCCTCGACTGGTACACGGTGCTCGCCGGCGTGCTGGCCCTGGTCGCGATCCTCCATCACGGCGCCCTCTTCCTGGCCTGGAAGACGGACGGCCCGGTGCGGGAGCGCAGCCTCCGGCTGGCGGGCGCTCTCTTCCCGGCCACGGTCGCGCTCTGGCTCGCGGCGAGCGCAGCGACCGCGGCGCTGGCGCCCGAGGTCGTGCGCGGTCTCGCCGCGCGCCCGCTCGCGTGGCTGTCGGCGGCGCTCCTGCTGGCCGGCCTGGCGACGAGCTTCGTCGCGCGCCGCGCCGGACGCGACCTCGCCGCGTTCCTGGGCTCGGCGGCCTTCCTGCTCGGGGTGCTGGCGGCGACCGCCGCCTCGGTCTTCCCCGTGATGCTCAAGTCCGCGGGCGATCCGGCGCTCTCGCTCACCGCGCTCAACGCCGCCGCCGGCGAGCGCTCGCTCCGGCTCGGGCTCCTCTGGTGGCCGCTCGGGCTCGCGCTCGCGATCGTCTACTTCGTGATCCTGTTCCGGCTCCACCGCGGCAAGGTCGAGGCCGCCGCGGAGGGCGAGGGATACTGAATCGAGCTCAGCCGGGCTCGACGCCGAGGTAGGCGCCCGCCATGCGCAGGGTGTTGTAGAGATTCGAGGGATCGAGCTGGAGCGAGCGGCCGAACAGCTCCTCGGCGCGCGCGCGATCGCCCGCGAGCAGGAACCAGGCGCCGATCTCGGCCAGCCAGTCCTCGTCCTCGGGCGCCATCCGGAGCACGCTCTCGAACAGCGGCTTCGCGCGCTCCCACTCGCCGGCCTCCCGGTAGAGGCGCGCGACACGCATGAGGTCGCCGGGCTTGGTCTTGCCGGCCATCACGCGGTCGAGGATCTGCTGCCCCTCCACCTTGCGCCCGCTCAGGTAGTAGACGCGCGCCACCGCGATGTTCTCGTAGCTGCCCGCCTCGGCCAGCGCGCGCGCGGAGTCGAGCAGCGCGTCGGCGGCCGCGGCCGGCTCGCGTCCCGAGAAGGCGGCGGGGGAGACCAGGACCTTCTTGGCGGCGAAGGCGCCGGCGGCGGCGCCGGCGAGGAAGACGGCGAGCAGGGGGACGGCGCGGCGGGCTCTCGGCATGGCTTCCTCCACGGTCGGGGACGGGGTGGCGGAGGGGGTGGGATTCGAACCCACGAGACCTCTCGGTCCACCGGTTTTCAAGACCGGCGCATTCGACCGCTCTGCCACCCCTCCGTGCCCGGAGTCTAGCCCGCGCCCACCGCCGGGCGGCGGCGCGGCCGGCTCAGGCGCGCGGGACGATGCGCTCGAGGCCGCGCAGGTAGGGGCGCAGCGCCTCGGGCACGAGCACCGAGCCGTCGGCCTGCTGGTAGTTCTCGAGCACGGCGACCAGGGCGCGGCCCACCGCGACCCCGGAGCCGTTCAGGGTGTGCAGGTAGCGCGCCTTGCCGCCCCCGCGCCGGCAGCGCAGGTCGGCGCGCCGCGCCTGGAAGTCCTCGCAGTTCGAGCACGAGGAGATCTCGCGGTAGGCGTCCTGGCCCGGCAGCCAGACCTCCAGGTCGTAGGTCTTGGCGGCGGAGAAGCCGAGGTCGCCGGTCGACAGGCTGACCACCCGGTAGGCCAGACCCAGGCGCTCGAGCACGCGCCCGGCGTGGACGGTCATCGCCTCGAGCTCGTCGTAGCTCGTCTCGGGCGTGGCCAGGTGGACGAGCTCGACCTTGTGGAACTGGTGCTGCCGGATCAGGCCGCGCACGTCCTTGCCGTAGGAGCCGGCCTCGCTGCGGAAGCACGGCGTCCAGGCCACGTAGCGCCGCGGCAGCGTCTCCTCGTCGAGGGTCTCGCCGCGATGGAGGTTGGTGACCGGCACCTCGGCGGTCGGGATCAGGAAGTAGTCGTGCCCCTCGAGCTTGAACAGGTCGGCCGCGAACTTCGGCAGCTGGCCGGTGCCGATCAGGCTGTCGCGGTTCACGATGTAGGGCGGCAGCACCTCGAGGTAGCCGTGCTCGGTCACGTGCAGGTCGAGCATGAACTGGGCGAGCGCGCGCTCGAGCGCGGCGCCGGCGCCGAAGTAGGCGGTGAAGCGCGCCCCGGCCACGCGCGCGCCGCGCTCGAAGTCGAGGATGCCGAGCTCGGGTCCCAGGTCCCAGTGCGCCCTGGGCTCGAAGCCGAAGCGCGGCGGTTCGCCGACCCGGCGCTCGACCCGGTTGGCGGACTCGTCGGCGCCGCGCGGCACGCTGTCGTGGGGCAGGTTGGGCAACGCGAGCTCGATCGCCGCGAGCTCGCCGTCGAGCCCGTCGAGGCGGGCTTCGAGGGCGGCGATGCGCTCCTTGACGGCCGCCACCTCGGCGATCGCGGCGTCGGCGTCCGCGCCCGAGCCCTTGAGCCGACCGATCTGCTTGCTGGCCTCGTTGCGGCGTTGCTTGAGGCTCTCGACCTCCTGGAGCGCCGTGCGCCGGGCGCCGTCGAGCTCGAGCCAGGCGCCCAGGGCGTCGGGGCTCTGGCCGCGATCGGCGAGCGCGCTGCGCACGCGGTCGGGAGCGCTGCGGAGGAGGTCGCGGGCGAGCATCGCGGCCGGGCAGTGTATCGGCGCGTTCGGGGGGCGTCAAACCGTGCTCGGGCCCCGTAGACTCCGCTCCACGGATGTCGAGGTCGCGTCTCGCTTCGCTCGCCGCCCCGCTGGCGCTCGCCCTGGCCGGCGCCACGGTCGCCCGGTTCGCCGTCGACCGCGCGAGCTCGGCGCCGACGCTCTTCTGGTCGCTCGTCGGCGCCGGCGTCCTGGCGTCGCTGGCGGCGAGCGCGCCGCGCGCGAGCCGCCTGGCGCCGGCGGCCGCCCTGGCGCTGTTCGGCGCGCTCGCCTTCCTGCCGGCCAGCTCGCCCCTGCCTTCGGCGGCGGTCGCCGCCCTGCTCGCGACGGCGCTCGGCATCGCGCTGGCCGAGCGCGTCGACGCGCGGACGCCGCCGGACGGAATCGCGATCCTCGGGCTGGCGCTCGGCGCCCAGCTCGTGGCGCTCGCCGAGCGGCTCCTGCTGGCGCCGCTCTCGGCCTCGACCTGGGCCGCGCTGACGCTGACGCCGCTCGCGGTGGCGCTGGTCCTGGCGTGGGTGGCCGGGCACTGGCCGGCGGCGGCGCTCGCCCTGGGTCTCTCGACCTTCGCCGCTGGGCCGGGCTGGCACGGGGCGGGCCTGGTCAGCGTCGGCGTCGGCGCGGCGGCGCTCGCCGTCGCCCGTGCGCGCGGCTGGCCCCGGCTGGGCGCCGCCGCGGTGGTCGTCGCCTGCGCGGCACCGCACCTGCCGGCGGCCGCGCCCTGGCTCGTGCTGGCGCTCGCCGCCAGCGCGGCGGCGGCGCTCGCGTCCGATCGCCTGCTCGCGCGCGCCGGCGCCGCCACGCTGGGCGCCGCGGCGCTCGCCGCGCTGATCGCCGGCGCCCTCCCCTGGCGCGCGGCGCCGGCGCTGGAGTCGGCGCTCGCGTCCGCGCTCGGCCGGCCCTTCTCGGCGGCGGCGCAGGCGCTGCCCGGCCGCGCGCTCGTGCTCTCCACCGCCTCGCCGCGCGCCGAGTTGCCCCTGGACCCCGCGCTCGGAGCGGCCCGCGGAGTCGCGGTGCGCACCTACCTGACCAACGCCGTCGAGCTCCCCTGCGGCACGGTCGTGGCGCGCGTCGCGCTGGTCAGCGGCGGCGCGGTGACCGGCGAGCTGGCGCTCGAGATCGGGCGCGACACCGCAGACTGGGCGGTCCAGCGTCCCGATGTCGCCGGGGTCCTCGCCTGCCCGGCGCCGCGCGCGGACTGGTCCTGGATCCCGGCCTCCGGCCGCTTCCTGGGCTCGACCTTCCGCGCACGTGCCGCCTGGCCGGTCGAGGTGGCGGTCGAGCGCGTCCGGCTCGAGCGCGCGCCGGGGCTCCCCGGCGAGGTCGCGATCGCCTTCTTCGACGTCGAGGTGGAGCGGTGAGACGCGCGCTCGTGGCGCTCGCGACCGGGGCCGCGGGCTCGGCGCTGGCCGCCGCCGCGCTGCCGCCGGGGCCCGAAGGGCTGCGCGGCACGCTGGTCGTGCTGCCCCTCGCGCTCGGACTGCTCGGCGCGGTCGGGGCCGCGCTGGGTGCGCGACCGTGGCCGCTCGAAGAGAGGGTCGCCGCGCTGTTCGCGGTGCTCTTCGCGCTCGGACAGGACCGCCTCGGCCTGCCCGCGACCGCGCCGCTCGCCGCGCTGGCGCTCTTCGCGCTCGCCTTCGTGCGCGCCGTGCGCCTCCTGCCGGCGCTGGCGCGCGGGCTGGCGCGCCGGAGCGGCCGCGCGCTCCCGTTCGGGGTGGTCGCCTTCGCGGTCTATCTCGCGCTGCTGCCGTGGGCGGACGCCGCGCGCGCGCCCAACGGCGACGAGCCCTACTACCTCCTGCTCACCGAGAGCCTGGTCTCGGACCTCGACATCGACCTCGCCGACGAGTACGCGAGCGAGGCCTGGCGCGCCTTCTCCGAGCGCCCCGTGGCGCCCCAGGCGGGCGACCCGACCGGTCCCGCGGGAGAGGTGTTCTCGCGCCACGAGCTCTTCCTGCCGCTCCTGCTCGCGCCGTTCTGGGCGGCCGGCGGGCTGCTCGGCGCGCGACTCGCCATGCTCGGCGTCGCCGCCGCGCTGACGGCCGCCACGCTCGAGGCCGCGCTCGCGCTGGGCGCGTCGCGCCGGGGGTCCCTGCGCGCCTGGATGCTGGTGGCCCTGGCGCCGCCCGTCGTCACCTTCTCCTACCAGGTCTGGGTCGAGGTGCCGGCGGCGCTCCTGGTCGCGCTCGCGCTCGTGGCCTGGGGACGCATGCGCGCCGAGGGCGGGCGCTGGACGGCGCTGCGCGCGGCCGCGTTCGGCGTGCCGCTCGTCCTGCTGCCGCTGCTCAAGCTCCGCCTGCTGGCGGTCGCGGTTCCGCTCGCGGTGGTCGGCCTCGCGGGTGCGCGCGTGCGCCGCGGGCTGGGCCTGGCGGCGGCCGCCGCCGTGGCGCTCGCCGGCATCTCGCTGCTGGTGGTCAACGGTCTGGTCTGGGGCAATCCCCTGCGCATGCACGGACTCGCCGACCTGGCGCTGTTCGACGTGCCGCTGTCGCGCTTCGCGCACGGCGGCATCGGCCTGTTCTTCGACGGCGCCTTCGGGCTGTTCGCGGCGGCACCGCTCTGGCTGCTGGTGCTGCCGGGCGCCGCGCGCGCGGTGGCGCGGCGCTCGCCGGTCGCCCTCGCGCTCGCGGCCTTCGCGCCCTACCTGGTCCTGGTCGCCTCGCGGCGCGAGTGGTACGGAGGCTGGTCGCCTCCCTTCCGCTACGGGCTGGTCGCGTTGCCCGCGCTCGCGGCGGCGGTCGCGGTGGCGATGGCGCGGCGGCCGTCCGGGGGCGCGCGCGTGGTCGTGGCGGGGCTCGCGGGAGCGACCGCGCTGCGCCTGGCGGCGCTCGCCGCCGAGCCGGGCTGGGCGTTCAGCTTCGCCGACGGACGCTCCGCCCTGCTCGACCTCGCCACCTCGCGCTACGCCGCCGACTTCGCGCGCCTGCTGCCGAGCGCGGTGCGCGCGCAGCCGGCGCTGTGGATCGTGCCGGCGGTGACCTGCTGCCTCCTGCTCGTGGCGTGGCGCTGGCCGCGCCGGCGCCCGCGCGACGCGGCCTCCGCCGGCGTGGCCGCGCTGCTCGCCGCCTGGGTGCTGCTGCTGCTCGCCGCCCACCGCCTGCCGACCGGCGTGGCCGAGCTCGAGGATCCCTGGATCTCGAAGTCCCGGGGCGCGTCCTGGCCGGGGCGATGGGTGCCCGACCGCACCCGCTTCCCGGGCGGCTGGTACCTGCCCGCGGGTGCGGAGGCCCGCTTCGTGCCGCGCGCCGGTGGGGAGCGGGTCGTGATCGACGTGCGCTGGCGCGCGGCGGAGGGTGGCGGCGAGCCGGTGCGGCTCGAGCTGCGCTCGCGCGGAGAGCTGCTCGGCAGCTTCATGGCGCGCCCGGACGGCACCTGGCGCGGCGACCGGCTCGCGGCGCGCGACTGGCCGGCCGGTGCGCCGCTCGAGATCCGCTGCGCGCAGGACGCGGCGCGCCCGGCGGGAGCGGCGATCGTCGACCGAGTGGAGCTCGCGTGGCGATGAGCGTCCGCCTGGCGGCCGTGGTGCCCTCGCTCGGCGCGCCGGCCTCGGCCGGACGCACGCTCGCCCGCCTGCGCGCCGAGCTCGAGCCGTTCGCGGGCGAGCTGTTCTGGGTGCACCAGGGCGAGCGCGCGCCGCCGGCGCTGGGCGGCGCTGGCGAGCGCCTGCTGCGCTTCGCGCGTCCGCTCGGCTTCGCGTGCGCGGTCAACGCCGGCCTCGCCGCCGCGCGCGCCGCCGAGCTCGTCGCGGTGGTCAACGACGACCTCGAGCCGATGCCGGGCTGGCTGGCGCCCCTGGTCGAGGCCCTGCGCGCGGACTCCGGCGTGGGCGCGGTGCAGGGCGTCCACCTGCGCACGGACGACCCGGGGCGCGCCGACGGCTGCGGGCTGGCCTGGAACCGGTGGCTGCAGGCCGTGCAGGTCGGCCACGGCCAGCCGCCGCCGGCCGCCGCGGCGCCGGCCTTCGAGGTGTTCGGCGTCTCGGCGACCGCGGCGCTCTACCGGCGCTCGGCGCTCGACGGCGTCGCGCGCCCCGACGGCACCGTCTTCGACGAGCGGCTGGACAGCTGGTACGAGGACGTCGATCTGGCCGTGCGCCTGCGCGCGGCGGGGTGGGCGGCGCTCTGCGTGCCCGCCGCGCGTGCGCTCCACGCCGGGGGATCGACCGGCGACGAGCGCCCGTTCCGGCGCGCGCGCCGGGTCGCGGGCAACCGCTGGCTGGTGGTGGCGCGCCTGCTCGGCCGGCGTTTTCCGGCCGCGGTGCCGCGCCTGCTCGCGCGCGACCTGGCCGACCTCGCACACGCGCTCGGCGCGGGCCGGATCGGGGGCGCGGCGGCGATCCCCGCCGGCTGGCTCGCCGCCGCGGCCCGGCTGCCGGCCTTCGCGCGCGCCGGCGCACCGCTCGTCGCCGGCCCGGAGCTCAGCCGGTTCCGGGTAGGCTCCGGAGCGTGAGCGCACCCGAGCTCTCGGTTGTCGTGGTGGCGTGGCGGGCGCGCGAGGACGCGCTCGCGCTGGCCGGGGCGTTCCCGTCGGACCCGCGCTACGAGCTCGTCGTCGTCGACAACTCGGGCGAGTTGACCGGGGCGGGCGCGGCGCTCGGGCGAGCGCGCCTGCTCGCGCCCGGACGCAACCTCGGCTTCGCCGCCGGCTCGAACCTGGGCGCGCGCGCCGGGCGCGCGCCCCGCCTGCTCTTCCTGAACCCCGACGCGCGGCCGACCCCGGGCGCTCTCGACCGCCTGCTCGAGGCCTTCGCGCGCCATTCCAAGGCGGCCGGGCTGGTGCCGCGCCTGGTCGGCGAGGACGGCGCGCCGCAGTGGGCGTGGCAGCTCAAGCCGCTGCCCTCGCCCCTGGCGCTGCTCGCCCACGCCTTCTTCTGGAGCCCGACGCGCGGACCGCGGCGCGAGCCGGCGCCGGGCACGGCCGTGGCGCAGCCGGCCGCCGCCGCGCTGGCGTTGACGCGCGAGGCCTTCGAGGCGGTGGGCGGCTTCGACGAGGGCTACTTCCCGGCCTGGTTCGAGGACGTCGACCTGGCGCGCCGCCTGGCCGCGCGCTCGCTCGCCCTCGTCTACGCCCCGCAGGCCGTGTTCGTGCACCGCGGCGGTGGCAGCGTGCCGGCGCTCGGCTACGGCGGCTTCCTCGCCGCCTACGATCGCAATCTGGCGCGCTACCTGCGCCGGCACCACGGCCGCGGCTGGGAGCTCGCCTTTCGCACCCTCGTGCCGCTGGGCGCGCTGGCGCGCCTCGCGCTGCTGCCGGTCCGGCGGCCGCGCCGCGCCGCCAGCCGCGGCGAGGCCGCCGCGGCGCTCGTGGCCGCCGCGCGCGCGGCGCTGGCGGGGTGGCCGGCGGGCGGGGCGCTGCGATGAGCGCGGCGCGGGTCACGGTGGCGATCGTCAGCCACGATTCCGCGGCGGATCTGCCCGGGTGCCTGGCCGCGCTCGGCCGCCAGACCCTGCCGTCGCTCGAGGTGGTCGTCGCCGACTGCGCGAGCGCCGACGAGTCGGTGGCGGTGGCGCGCGCGAGCGCGCCGGCGGGCCTGCCGTTCCAGGTCCTCGAGCTGGGCGAGAACCGGGGCTTCGCCGGCGGCATGAACGCCGTCTTCGCCGCCAGCCGCGCGCCCTACCTGCTGACCCTGAACCCGGACGCAACGCTCGCCCCTGACTACCTCGAGCGCCTGGTCGCGCGCGTCGAGCGGTCGCGCGCGGCGCGCCCGGGCGCGGCCACCGGCCGCCTGCTGCGGGTCGGGGAGCCGCCGGTCCTGGACGCCTGCGGCATGTACCTGTTCTGGACCTGGCGCCATCTCGACCGCGGCGCCGGGCGACCCGACCGCGGCCAGTACGCGCGGCCCGCGCGCGTGTTCGGCGCCACCGGCGCCGCGTCGCTCTGGCTGCGCGCGGCCGCGGAGGACGCGGCGGTGACGCCGGGCGAGCTGTTCGACTCCCGCTTCCATACCTTCCGGGAGGACGCCGAGCTGTCGATGCGCCTCCAGGAACGAGGCTGGTCGGTCCTCTACGAGCCCGGGGCGGTGGCGCGCCACCGGCGCGCCGCGGTGCCGGGCCGGCGGCGGCGCCTGTCCGCGGCCGCCAACGCGAGCTCGCTGCGCAACCGGTACCTGCTGCGCGCCGATCACCAGACCCTCGCCAACCTGCTCTGGACGCTGCCGGCGACGCTCTGGCGCGACGCCGCGGCGCTCGCCTGGGTGCTCGTCGCCGAGCGCTCGTCGCTCGCCGCCTACGCCTGGCTCTGGCGCCACCGGCGCGAGATCCTCGCCCACCGGCGCCAGGTGCGCGCCCGCGCGAGCCACGCGCTCGACCGCTGGTTCCTGCGCCGCGAGGAGCCGCTGCCGGAGGACCCTCCTTGAGCCGGCCGCGCGTCGCCCTGATCGGCAGCCGGGGCATCCCCGCGCGCTACGGCGGCTACGAGACGCTGTTCGACGAGCTCGCGCCGCGCCTGGTCGCGCGCGGCTTCGAGGTCACCGTCTACTGCCGGTCGCACTACACGCGCGGCCGGGGCCGCGAGCGCCGCGGCGCCCGGCTGGTGGTGTTGCCCACGCTGCGCACCAAGCACCTCGACACCCCGGTGCACACCCTGCTCGCCTGCCTGCACGCGAGCGGCGAGCGCTACGACGCCGCGCTCGTGGTCAACTCCGCCAACGCGCTGTTCGTGCCGCTGCTCGCGGTGGCCGGGATCCCGGCGGCGCTCAATGTCGACGGCATCGAGAAGCGGCGCGCCAAGTGGGGACGCTTCGGGCGCGCCGTCTACGCGCTCTCGGAGCGGCTTGCGACCGCGGTGCCGGCGGAGCTGGTGACCGACGCCGAGGTCATCCGTCGGCACTACCTCGAGCGCTACGGCGCCGGCTCGACGGCGATCGCCTACGGGGTCGAGCCCCGCGCCGCGCGCGGGACGCGCGCGCTCACCCGCGTCGGGGTCGAGCCCGGCCGCTACCTGCTCTACGTGTCGCGCTTCGAGCCCGAGAACAACCCGCACCGGGTGGCGGAGGAGTACCGCGCCGTGCCGGGCGCGATGCCGCTGGCGATGGTCGGCGGCGCCCCCTACGCGTCACGCTTCATCGCTTCTTTCCGGGATGGCGCCGACGCACGCATCCGCTTCCCGGGCCCGGTCTACGGCCGCGGCTACCGGCAGCTGCTCGCCCACGCCTTCGCGTACGTGCACGCCACCGACGTGGGCGGCACCCATCCGGCCCTGGTCGAGGCGATGGGCTACGGCAACTGCTGCGTCGTCCACGACACGCCGGAGAACCGCGAGACCGCGGGTGACGCCGCCGCCTGGTTCCGGGCCGACGTCCGGGGCTCGCTCGCGGCGGTCCTCGCGCGTCTCCTCGAACGGCCCGAGGAGGCCGCCGCGCTGGGGCGCGCGGCCGCGACACGGGCCCGGGTGCGCTTCGACTGGGAGTCGATCGCCGACGCCTACGCCGCGGTCCTGCGCCGGGCCGCCGGCCTCGGCTAGGCGGTTTTCCGCTCTTCAACGGCGGCGGAGGTCGCGCTCGGCGCGTGCGGAGTCCGTGCGCTGCCGGGCGCGCGGGGACGATACAATCCGGGTACCCCGGGGGAGAATGCTCAAGCAGCGGGCTCGACTCGTCGCCGCATCGGTCTTCACGCTCGATCTCGTGCTGGTCGCGGCGGCCTTCTTCCTCGCGCACGCCGCGCGCAGCCGGGGGCTCCGCGCGCTCGGCATCGACCTCGACGTCCCCGCCCTCTACCCGATCGAGCGCTACCTGCCGCTGCTGCCCCTGGCGCTCGCGATCTGGGGCGTGCTGCTGTGGAGCTCGGGACGCTACCGCTCGCACCGGCGCGTGACCCTGATCGAGGAGGCCTCCGGGGTGGTGAGCGTCACCGCCACGGCGACGGCGCTGTTCGCGCTCGCCGTGTGGGGCCTCCGCCTCGACGAGCGCCTGCTCGGCAGCGACCGCATCAGCCGCGGCTGGATCGCGATCTTCGCCCTGCTCGCGGGCGCCCTCGTGCTCACCGAGAAGCTCGCGCTGCGCCTGACCGCGCGCCGGGTGCGCGCGCGCGGGCTGAACTTCCGGACCGTGGTCGTGGTGGGTACCGGCTCGACGGCCGCCGCCATCGGCGAGGCGCTGCGCGAGCATCGCTGGTGGGGATACCGGGTGCTCGGCTTCGTCGAGGTCGAGGATTGCGAGCCGGCGGCCGCGGCGGCGCGCCCGCGGCTGGGCGGGCTCGCCGACCTGTCCCGCGTGCTCGCCGGCCAGGTGGTGGACGAGGTCGTCTTCGCGGTGCCGCCGCGCGACCTCGGACGCTTCGAGGACCAGGTGCTGGCGCTCCAGGACCAGGGCGTGATGGTCCGCCTCGCGCTCGACGTCCTGCCCCACGCGCGCACGCAGGTCCACCTCGAGGAGATCGAGGGCGTGCCGCTGGTCACTCTCGCCACCGCGCCGACCTCGCCGCTCAAGCTCGCGATCAAGCGGCTGCTCGACATCGCGATCGCCAGCGCCATGCTCCTCGCCGGAGCGCCGCTGCTCGCCCTGGTGGCGATCGCGATCAAGCTCGCCGACGGCGGGCCGGTGCTGTTCCGGCAGCCGCGCTGCGGCCTGAACGGGCGCGTCTTCACCCTCTACAAGCTGCGCACGATGGTCGAGGGCGCGGAGGACCGGTTGGGCGAGGTCGCCCACCTCAACGAGATGAACGGCCCGGTGTTCAAGGCCAAGGCCGACCCCCGGGTGACCCGGCTCGGGCGGCTGCTGCGCCGCTTCAGCCTCGACGAGCTGCCGCAGCTCTGGAACGTCCTGCGCGGCGACATGAGCCTGGTCGGGCCGCGGCCGCCGATCCCGGAGGAGGTCGCGCGCTACGAACGCTGGCAGCGGCGCCGGCTGGCGATGAAGCCGGGGCTGACCTGTCTCTGGCAGGTGCGCGGCCGCAACGCGATCGACTTCGAGGAGTGGATGCGCCTCGACCTCGAGTACATCGACAACTGGAGCCCCTGGCTCGACCTGAAGATCCTCGCGCGCACCGTGCCGGTCGTCCTCTCCGGCCGCGGCGCCTCCTAGGCGAGCGCTCCGGCCGGGCAGCGACTGCGGCTCAGCCGGCGGGGGTCTGGGGGCGGGCGCCGATGGCGACGACCAGATCGCGGACCAGCGCGCGCAGCTCCGACGTGTAGTCGACGAGATCGCGCAGGCGATCCTCGACCTGCTCGGCCGAGGCCCGCGAGGGACCGCCGCGCCCGCGCAGGCGGTGGCCGAGGCGGTCGTCGAGGAGCTCGAGCCGTTCGTAGACTTCCTTCATGCGCTGGGGATCCATGTCACGACTCCCGGTGGAGGCGGAGGACGAAGTCGACCAGCAGCTCGAGGTCCCCCCGCTCGAGCTTGTGGGCGAAGCCGGGCATGGTGCCGTAGCCCCAGGCGATGCGCTGGTAGATCAGGCCCGAGGCGCGCGCGGCCACCATCTTCGACTGGCCCAGGTCGACGCGCGGATCGAGCGAGAGCTGCGCCGGGTTGCCGCGCCCGTCGGCGCCGTGGCAGCGCACGCAGTTCTCGGCCCACAGCTGCTCGACCGGCCGGCCCGAAGTGGGCGCGCCGCAGGCGAGAGCGGCGGCGGCCGCGGCCGCCAGGGCCGCGTCCCGCAACCGGCTCATCCGCGCTCGCCCCGCAGCCGGTAGAGGTAATCGAGCAGCGCCCGCATCTGCGCAGCGGAGAGCTCGTCGTGCGCCGGCATCTTGCCGAAGATCCCCTCGCGCACCACCGTCTCGAGCGAGCCCCGGTCGCCGTCGCCACGCCAGGCGCCGTCGCGCAGGTCCGCGAACGGATCGCCCATGTAGCGCGGCGTGTTGCCGGAGCCGTCCACGCCGTGGCATTCCGCGCACAGCTTCCGCCAAAGCTTCTCGCCCTCGGAGCGCGGCTGGAACAGCTCGCACGCAGTCAGCACCGCCAGGGCGGCGGGCAGCAGCACGAACAGGGCGGTGGCTCGGCGCACGAAATCCCCCTCGTCTCCGTCAGTCCGGTCTCCGGCGGTGGACCAGCATCGCGGTCGCCTGGTCGCGCGGGCGGATCACGAGCTCGTCGATGTCGACGTGCGGCGGCCGGCCGGCGACCCAGGCGATCGCCTCGGCGACGTCCTCGGCGGCGAGCGGCGTCATGCCCTCGTAGACCTTGCGCGCGCGCTCGGCATCGCCGTCGAGGCGCACCAGGGAGAACTCGGTTTCGGCCATGCCGGGCGCGATCTCGGTCACGCGCACCGGCTTGCCGAGCAGCTCGAGGCGGAGCGTACGGGTGAGCGCGCGCAGGGCGTGCTTGGAGGCGGTGTAGCCGGCCCCGCCGGGATAGACCTCGAAGCCGGCGATGGAGCCGACGTTGACGATCAGGCCGTCGCCCGAGGCGAGCAGCCGGTCGAGCAGCGCGCGCGTCACGCGCAGCACGCCCATCACGTTGAGCTCGAACATGGCGCGCCACTTCGCCTCGTCGGCGTCGGCGATCGACTCGGCGCCGAAGGCGTTGCCGGCGTTGTTGACCAGCACGTCGCAACGCGCGACCGAGGCCGCGAAGGCGGCCACGCTGGCCGGGTCGGTGACGTCGAGCGGCAGGGCACGCGCGCCGATCGGCGCCGCCACCGCGCGCAGGCGCTCGAGGCGGCGGGCGCCGACCACGACTTCGAAGCCGTCGCGCGCGAGCGCCCGGGCGGCGGCGGCGCCGAAGCCCGAGGAAGCGCCGGTGACCACCGCGACCCGTTTCGCGTCCGGCATGGCGCGAGTCTAACCGAAGCCCGGCGCGGCGACCGTTAGAATCCTCGCGTTGTCCGCCCCCGTTCTCGATCGCCTGCTCGCGCGTCCGCTCGGCGCGCTCGCGTTGCTCGCCTGCGCGGTGGCCGCGGTCCGGATCGGCTACCTGACCGCGCCCGAGCCGCTCTGGGACGAGCGCGTCTGGCTCGAGGCGGGCGAGCTCCTCGCGGGAGGCGAGTCGCCCTACGCTCACCGCCTCTACAACTACCCGCCGCCGCTCGTCCAGCTCGCGGCGGCGGCGGAGTCCGGGGGCTGGACCGCCGCTCTAGTTGCCGCGCAGCGCGCCGTGAACCTGGCCGGCGTGGTGGCGGTGGCGGCGCTCGCCGCCTCCTTCGCGCCCTGGCGGCCGCGCGGGCGCCTCCTGCTGGCGCTGGCCGCGGCCTGCTCGCCGATCGTCGGCCACGCGCTCTCCTTCGGCAACCTCTCGCCGCTGATCGCCGCCGCGGCGCTGGGCGCGCTCGCGCTCGAGCGCCGCCGGCCGGCGGCCTCGGCGGTCCTGCTCGGGGCGAGCGTGGCGGTCAAGCCGCTCGCGCTGGGCGCCGGGCTGTTCCTGGCCGGCCACCGGCTGGTGTCCGGACCGCGGCGGCCGCGGCCGTGGGCGGCGCTCGGCTGGCCGCTGGCGACCGCGCTCCTGCTCGTGCCCGGGCTCGCCCTGCTGCCCGGGATGCTGGCGCGGGTCGCGCCCGCCTACTACGACCCGCACCACCTCTCGCTCAAGCGCGCGCTCTCCGGCCTCGGCCTCGAGGTGCCGCCGCCGGTGATCGCCGCGGTGGTCGTGGTGGCGGCGGTGGTGCTGCTGCGCCGGCGCCCGCTCGCGGAGCGCGAGACGATGCTGGTGGCGCCGGTGGTCTCGCTGCTCGCGTTGCCGATCGTCTGGGCGCACACGCTGGTCTTCACCCTGCCGCTCCAGGTCGCGGCGCTGGCGCGGCTGGTCGAGCGCGCGCGAGCGCACGGCGCGGAGCGCCGGCTCGAGCGCCGCGTCGCGCTCGAGGTGGTGGGCGTGGTGCTCGCGCTCGCCGCGATCCACGGCAGCGCCGCGGCGGGCGTGATCAACGACTGGCCCGCCGGCGTCCAGGTCGTCGTCTCGCTGCTCCCCACCCTCGCCCCGGCCGCCCTGCTCGCCTACGTGCTGGGCGCGCGGGCGCCTGCGGCGCCCTGAGCGCCGGGCGCTCAGGGCTCGGCGGAGGGGCAGAGGTCGGCGAGCGCGCACTCGGCGCAGCGCGGGCGGGGGGCCTTGCAGACCGCGCGGCCGTGGAAGATCAGGAGGTGGGCGAGAAGAGCCCATTTCTCGCGCGGGAAGAGCGGCATCAGGTCGCGCTCGACTTTCACCGGGTCGTCCTCGCGGGTCAGCCCCAGACGCTTGGCGAGCCGCCCGACGTGGGTGTCGACGACCACGCCCTCGTTGATGCCGAAGGCGTTGCCGAGCACCACGTTGGCGGTCTTGCGGCCGACCCCGGGCAGCGCGGTCAGCTCGTCCATCGTCGCCGGCACCCGGCCGCCGTGGCGCTCGACCAGGGCTTGCCCCAGGCCCTGGAGCGAGCGCGCCTTGTTGCGGAAGAAGCCGGTCGACTGGATCAGCGCCTCGAGCTCCGGGGTCGGGATCGCGGCGTAGTCGGCTGCGGTCGGGCAGCGGCGGAAGAGCGCGGGCGTGACCTGGTTGACGCGCGCGTCGGTGCACTGGGCCGACAGGATGGTGGCGACCACGAGCTCGAGCGGGTCGGCGTGCTCGAGCGCGCACTTCGCCTCCGGGTACTCGCGCTCGAGCCGCCCGAGCAACTCGCCGGCGCGCGCGCGGCGGGCCTCGGCGCTCTCCCGCGCCGCGCGCGGGCGCGCGCGCGTCTCGCGGCCGGCGCGCGCCTTCGCGCGCGCCGGTGTCGCCACCCTGCGGCCCGCCGGGCTCATGCCTTCGAGTCGCTCGACTCGAGCAGGGGCTTGAGCAGCAGGTTGAAGACCGCCAGGAACAGGCCGCCCGCCATCGCCCACAGGAAGCTGTCGATGCGGAACTTGTCGAGCAGGGCGTCGGCCAGCCAGAGCATGGCGCCGTTGATGACCAGGTAGAACAGCCCGAGCGTGAGCAGCAGCAGCGGGCAGGAGAAGAAGGTCACGATCGGGCGCACGAAGACGTTGATCAGGCCGATCACGAAGCCGGCGACCAGCAGGTAGAGCCAGCCCCCCTCCCAGTGCAGGCCGGGCAGCAGCTGGCACGCCGCCCACAGGCCGGCGCCGTTCAGCAGGATGCGCAACAGGATTCTCATTGCTCGTCTCCTCCGGACTGCGCAGCGGTGGCGAGCTCGCGCGCGCGCTCGGCCACCCTGCGCTCGTTGGCGTGGGAGAGTCTGGAGAGCGCCTCCTCCCACGGGAACCAGCGCGCGCCGTCCACCTCGCCGGGATCGTAATCCGCCTCGTCGCCGCCGGTGTAGTCGAGCAGGAAGTAGTCGACGTGCTTGCGCACGCGCCGTCCGTCCTTCTCGACGAAGAAGTAGTCGATGCCCGGCAGCTCGGCCACGACCCGTCCCGAGATGCCGGTCTCCTCGCGCACCTCGCGCACCGCGGCCTGCCGGGTGGACTCGCCGCGCTCGACGTGCCCCTTGGGCAGCTGCCAGCGCCGGCCGCCCGCGGTGGCGATGAGCAGGACGTGGCCGTCGCGCACCACCAGGCCGCCCGCGGAGTGCTGGCGCTCGACCGGGCTGCGCCGCGGGCGCGGCGGGGCGGAGGCCTCGTGCTCGCTCACGGCTGGAGCCGCTCCCAGCGCTCGCCCTCGGCGCCGCGCGTCCATCTCCGACGGTCGTGGATGCGGCTCGGGCGCGAGCGCCAGATCTCCAGGCACTCGGGGCGCAGCAGGTAGCCGCCCCAGTGCGGCGGCCGCGGCACGGCGCGCCCGAAGTGCCGGGCCTCGGTGCCGGCCACGCGCCGGAGCAGGGCGAAGCGCGAGGCGAGCGGCGCGCTCTGCTGCGAGGCCCAGGCGCCGAGCTGGGCGCCGCGCGGGCGGCTGGCGAAATAGGCATCCGACTCCGCCTCGCCCAGCCGCTCGACCGCGCCTTCGACGCGCACCTGCTCGTCGATCCAGGGCCAGTAGAAGCAGAGCGAGGCGCGCGGGTTGGCGGCGAGCTCGCGTCCCTTGCGGCTCTCGTAGTTGGTGAAGAAGCGCAGTCCGCGCGCGTCGGCGCCCTTGAGCAGCACCATGCGCACGCTCGGCAGCCCGCGCTCGTCGGCGGTGGCGAGCGCCACCGCGGTAGGGTCGAAGGGAGCCGCCCGGCTGGCGCGCGCGAAGACCTCTTCGAACTCGGCGAGCGGCCAGGCGGCGGCTGCCGGGTTCAATTGGCGCCCCCCTCGGGCTCGGTGTCGGTCCAGGCGGGCAGCGATTGCGGGTCCACGCCGACCGCGCGCAGGCCGCTCTCCCAGGTCGCCTCGGTGTCGGTGCCGAAGATCAGCTCGGCGGCGACCGGCGCGGTCAGCCAGTCGTTGCGCAGGATCTCGGAGACCAGCTGCCCGGGCCCCCAGCCGGCGCAGCCGAGCAGGAGCCGGAAGCGCGCCGGGGGCGCCGCCGAGAGCCGCTGAAGGCCGGCCAGGTGCTGGGTGAGGTGGATGCCCGGCAGCACCTCGTTGGCGCCCGGCAGCTCGGGGGGCGGCGCCGCCGCCTCGAACAGCACCGAACCGACCTGGGGCTGGACCGGTCCGCCGAAGGAGGCCAGCTCGCCGGGGTCGCCTCCCCACTCGATCCCCAGGTCGCGCAGGATGTCGGCGACCTTCAGCTCGGTGCGCCGGTTGACGATGAACCCGAAGCTGCCCTCCTCCTCGTGCGCGAGCAGGAGCACCACGCTCTTGCGGAAGAACGGGTCGGTCACCTGCGGCAGGGCGAGCAGCAGGACCGGCGCGACGAGGTCGGAGGCCGCCATCGGAGCGGAGTCTACCGCCGGCCCCGCGCGGGTCGTGCGATATCTTCGAATCTCCAGGTGTCCTCCCCGGAGTCCTCGCCCATGCTCGACAGCTTCGGAAGTCACGGCAGCTTCTCGGTCGGTGGCACCCGCTACCGCTTCGCCCGGCTCGCCGCGCTCGAACAGCGCGGCCATTCGCTCGCGCGCCTGCCCTACGCGCTCAAGATCCTGCTCGAGAACCTGCTCCGGCGCGAGGACGGCCGCATCGTCACGGCCGCCGAGATCGAGGCCCTCACGCTCTGGCAGGCGCGCGCCGAGCCGTCGCGCGAGATCGCGTTCATGCCGGCGCGTGTGCTGCTCCAGGACTTCACCGGAGTGCCGGCGGTGGTCGACCTCGCCGCCATGCGCGACGCCATGAAGGCGATGGGCGGGGATCCCGAGCGCATCAACCCGCTGCAGCCGGTCGAGCTGGTGATCGACCATTCGGTGCAGGTCGACGAGTACGGCTCCGAGGCCGCGCTGCTGCTCAACTCGCGCCTCGAGTTCCAGCGCAACCGCGAGCGCTACCTGTTCCTGCGCTGGGGCCAGAAGGCCTTCCGCAACTTCCGTGTCGTGCCGCCCGCGACCGGCATCGTGCACCAGGTCAACCTGGAGTACCTGGCGCGGGTGGTGATGGCCGACAACGGCTGGGCTTTCCCGGACACGCTGGTCGGCACCGACTCGCACACCACCATGATCAACGGTCTCGGCGTCCTGGGCTGGGGCGTGGGCGGCATCGAGGCCGAGGCGGCGATGCTCGGCCAGCCGGTGTCGATGCTCATCCCGCAGGTGGTCGGCTTCCGCCTCACCGGCGCCCTCGCCGAGGGGGCGACCGCCACCGACCTCGTGCTCACCGTCACCCAGATGCTGCGCAGGAAGGGGGTGGTGGGGAAGTTCGTCGAGTTCTTCGGGCCGGGCCTGGCCCAGCTCCGCCTCGCGGACCGCGCCACGATCGCCAACATGGCGCCCGAGTACGGCGCCACCTGCGGCCTCTTCCCGGTCGACCAGGTCGCGCTCGACTACCTGGCCTTCAGCGGGCGCGCCCCGGAGCAGGTGGCGCTCGCCGAGGCCTACCTCAAGGAGCAGGGGCTCTTCCACGGGCCCGGCACGCCCGAGGCCGAGTACACGGACACCCTCGAGCTCGACCTGGGCACGGTCGAGCCCTCCCTCGCCGGGCCGCGCCGGCCCCAGGACCGGGTCGCGCTGCCGGCGGTCAAGGGCAACTTCCTCGCCGAGCTGCCGGGCCTGCTCGCCGGCAAGGGCTCGAAGCCCCTGCCCCGGCCCGAGACGGTGGGCCGCTGGGAGGCCGAGGGCGGCGGCGTCTCGGTGGCCGAGGAGACCGCCACCGAGGTCGCCGCCGAGATCGACGGCGTCGCCTGCACCCTGCGCCACGGCTCGGTAGTGATCGCCGCGATCACCTCGTGCACGAACACCTCGAACCCGGCGGTGATGATCGCGGCCGGCCTGCTGGCGAGGAAGGCCGCTGCGCGCGGGCTCGCTACGCGGCCGTGGGTCAAGACCAGCCTGGCTCCCGGCTCCAAGGTGGTCACCGACTACCTGCGCGAAGCAGGCCTCCTGGCCGACCTCGAGGCGCTCCGCTTCCACGTTGTCGGCTACGGCTGCACCACCTGCATCGGCAACTCGGGGCCGCTGCCGGTGCCGGTCTCGAAGGCGATCGCCGAGGGCCAGCTG
>Ga0113563_10000171_pt1 | contig 26780 bp, 22 predicted proteins | sample Mud3Dept3metaG_FD_80117 | JGI IMG/M metagenome (GOLD analysis project Ga0113563, IMG submission 80117) | Freshwater wetland microbial communities from Ohio, USA, analyzing the effect of biotic and abiotic controls - Mud 3 Core 4 Depth 3... | ecosystem: Environmental > Aquatic > Freshwater >... | reverse complement strand
GCCGCGGTTCGTGTCGTGCGTGCTCGTCGTTCGCGACGAGCTGATCGCCGAGCATCCGGAGATCGTGCGCGACCTCGTGCGCGGGATCGCCGAGAGCGGCGAGTGGGCGGAGCGCAACCGGCTGACGGCCGCCCGCGTCGCCGCGCCGTACTTCCGCCAGGATCAGAAGCTGCTCGAGTTCGTGCTGACCTCGCCGACGGATCGCGTGAGCTACCGCCACCTGACACCGACCGACGAGGATCTCCAGCAGATCATGAAGTACGCGATCAAGGCCGGGATCCTGCGCAAGCCGATCGACCTGTCGGACCTCGTCGACCGCCGGTTCATCCCGGCCGACATCCAGCCCGCGAACATCACCGCGCCCCCGCCGAGCTGATCCCGCGCCCGGGGATCAAGGCCCTGATCGCGGCGGGTTACCCCGCCCCGGCCCCGAGCCCGACCGCGCCACGCGAGCTCGCGGGAACCGATCACCCGGCCGGGTGTCCCATCTGCCATGCGCCGCCTCGTGCTCGCCGTGCTCCTGGTGTCCTCGGGTGCCGCCGCGCGCACCGTGATCCACGCCGACGACACGGGGGCGAGCATCGACGTGGTGGCCGTGCAGGGCGAGCTGGCCGGGGCCGTCGCGACGTTCCGCGTCCGCTACGTCGCTACCGTCGAGACGCCCGGCTACGGGAGCCTGATCGAGACCCTCGAGCTACCGGCGACCGCCCTGGTCACCGCGGCCACCGTTCGCCGCGACGGCGTCGCGCATCGCCTCGGCCTCGTGCGCGCCGAGGACGCGACGCGGAAGTGGGGAGAGCTCGCGAACAAGGACCAGGACGAGGACCAGGCTGCGCGCCACGCTGCAGCCGCGCGGCGAGCCGCCGTCCTGATCGAGGGCGGCCCGGGATCCGTGACGGTCTCGATGGCGTCCCCGCGGGCCGGGCGCGTCGAGCTCGAGCTCGAGCTCGCGATGCAGACCTGCTTCTTCCGCGATGCGCGGTACGTCGTCGTCCCGGCGACGTGGGCGGGCCACACCCGTGGTGGGCCACGGACCGTGGCGAAGCCGAGCGACGAGCTCGCCGCGGCCTGCACGTTCACCACGGACGGCGTGTGGCTCGCGTTCCCGGCGCCCGAGGTCGCGCGCCGGCGCTCCGGTGATCGGATCGGGGCGTTCGCCGGTCGGCTGGTCGCCGGGGAAGATCACTTCGTGCGGGTGGAGGTCGATCTCGCCGCGATGCTCGCCGACATCCCGCACGATCTCGCCACGGTGCTGGTCGTCGATGGTTCGCGATCGATGACCATCGACGAGCGCGAGGCGCAGCGCGAGCTCGTCGTGTCGTACCTGCGCAAGGCCGGTGCGACGCGCGTGCAGGTGATCGCGTTCGCGCGCACGGCCCGACCGCTGTTGCCGAGCTGGACGGCCGCATCGCGCGCGGTGGAGCGCGTCGATCGCGAGCTCCGTGCCCTCGCGCCACGCAACGGCTCGAACCTCGACGTCGGGCTCGCCGAGGCCGGCGCCTGGCTCGAGCGAATCGAAGGAACGCGCCGCGTGGTGCTCGTCACCGACGACCGGATGGCATCCCGGCTCCAGGAGACCCAGCCGGCGACGCTCAAGCGGGCGCTCCCCGCCGGCACGCTCGTCCACGTGGCGTCGGCGGGAGGCGGTGGGGGCGGGGTGACGCGCGACGACGGCACCGTGCTCGCGCCGCTCGCCGCGGCCACCGACGGGATCTCGGTGCGCGTCCAGAAGGGCGACGATCGGACGATCGACGCCACGATGCTCGTCCGGCCGATCTCGATCGACCAGCTCGTCGTCACCGCGCCGGGCTGGACGCAGCTGGAGCCTTCGACGGAGCTCGCGGTCTGCGGCGCTCCGAGCGACGTCGACCTCGGCGAGGGCCGTGCGTGCTCGTGGTGGGGACATGGCGACGTGACCTCGGGACCGGTCGCGATCGCGGGCCTCGTGTGGGGCCGCCGGATCACGCGCGTGCTGCGGCCGGATCCTCTGCACGGGCTCGAGGTCGCGCGCGAGCTGTCGATCGCGTCGACGTCGTTCGAGCCGGCGCTGAAGGAGCGGCTCGACAAGATGGCGCGCGGCGTGAACGCGCAGTGGTCGATGTACGGCGAGTGGGGCGGGACCGGCGGCTACTTCGAGGGCTTCGGGATCGGAATCAGCGGAGGCTGCTGCGGAGGCGCGAGCTCCTCGACGATCGATCACGTCGGCATCGGCACGCTCGGGGTCAGGAACCGCGAGCCGGAGAACCTGAGCGCGCAGCTCGCACCCGCGGTCGCCGCGTGCAAGCTCGAGGGTGCGACCGCGCGCGCCGACATCGAGATGACGATGCTCGAGATCGTCGACGTCGTCGTCCGCCTCGACGGTCGCTCGCGGACCGACCCGAACGACCTGCGCCGGCTGCAGACCTGCATCGAGGACGCGATCTGGGATGCGTCGCCGATGCTCGCGCGCCCGCTCGCCCATTCCACGCACGTCGCGACGTTCGGCGCGCCGTAGTCAGCCGTTGCGGAGGCTGCGCCAGGTCGCGAGCGCCCACGGCTCGTCGGCCAGCGTGCCCTTGCATGTCAGGATCGCGATCTCCGGCGCCGCGGTCATCAGGCCGTGCACGACGTGGACGTCGCCCTCGTCGTACGCCTCCGCGCGCCCGCACCGCTGGGCCTCGCCGATCCGCTCGATCACGGCGTGCGCCTCGGGCGCGATGTCGAGCAGCTGCTGCGAGTCCTGCTCCGTGTTCGCGGTCAGGCTCGTGAACTCGAGGACGCGGTCACCGTCGGTCGCCCAGTAGCGCGCGCCATCGTCCTCCCACGCTCCGACGAAGCTCCCCGGGAGCTCGAGCGACCAGCCGCCGGAGAGCTCGACGTCCATCGGAAACCGGCGATAGCCGATCGTCGGGCCGGGCTCGCCCGCGCGGGCGCGCAGCTCGGCGATCCGCGCGTCGTCCTCGCCGAGCCAGTCGAGCAGCTCGGCCCACGCGGACCACGGCAGCGCCAGCGCCGGGTTCGCCGTGCGCGCCGCGCGCAGCTCCGCATCGACGCGCTCCATCACCGCGCGCTCCTCGGTGTCGATCGGCTCGCGCCACGCGACCTCGTGCCACATCGCGCACAGCGCGCGCGATCGCTCGCGCTGCCCCGGCCCCTCGTCCCACCACGGAAACGCATCTGCCGCGCGCTGCGGATCGGCGCGCACGGCGTCGCACCACGCGCGATCGCGCGGACCGAGCGCTGTCTGGACCGCGGCGTCGACCTTGAAGCTGCGATCCGCGGGCATCCCGATCCGCGTCGCGCCACGTACGAGCTCGGCCGCGAACCACGCCGCGATCGCGACGCGTGGTTCCGGCTCGTCGCCCTCCCACACGTAGTCGAGCTCCTCGAGCACGGGCGCGAGCTGGGCGAGGACCTCGGCGTGGTAGCCCGGGCCGACACCGCTGGTCTCGGCGTGCACCTCGAGATCTCCGTCGGGGAGCACGACGATCCGCACCGGGGACGCCGCGGGATGCAAGGAGAGTGTGACCCGCTTCGGCGATGCATCGGTGACAGAGCCACGCAGCATGCGCTTCGCGATCCGCACGAGGCGATCGCCAACCTCGCGCGCATCCGGGGCGCGGCCGATCAGCGCGCGCAGGCCGCCCTTCGCCTTGCGCGAGCGCGCGCGTCGATCGATCCCGAAGCCCACCCCGAGATGGTACGTGCGATAGTTCGCTCATGGCAGTGGCGAAGCCCAGCACCGGTGGGCGCCCGGCGTGACGACCTCGCCTGCCCTTCCCGGCTTCCGGATCGACTGGTCGACGCCCGCGGGTGAGCTGTGCGCCGTCGAGCCGCGCCTCGACGAGGTCGCCGCGCACGTGCGCGTCCTCGCGGAGGCCTACAACGATCCGCACAATGCCCCGCTGCTCGGCCACGAGGCGAAGCTCTCCGAGACCGAGGTCCTCGATCACTACGAATCGCTCCTCGGGCAGGGCGCGCATCCGTTCCTCCTGTACCGCGATGGCGAGCTCGCCGGAGACGGCGACGTGCGCGGGATCGGCGATGGCGCGGCCGAGTTCGCGTTCCTGATCGCGTCGGAGGCGGCGCAGGGCCAGGGCCTCGGGACGCGGTTCGCGACGATGATCCACGTGTTCGCGTTCACGCACCTGCCGATCGACCGGATGTATGCCTCGATCGTCCCGGCGAACGCGGCGTCGCGCCGGGTGTTCGAGAAGCTCGGCTACGCCATCGACGCCTCGCCCGCCGCGCGCGAGTTCGCGGACGCCGGCGACGTCACGATGAGCGTCGATCGCGCGACGTTCGAGCGCCTGCACGCGGCGGCGATGGCGCAGATCCGCATCGCGATGCGATAGTTGCGCATGATCACCGCGTCGCACGTGCTCACGGGCCTCGTCGCCTTCCTGCACGTCTACTTCCTCGTCCTCGAGATGTTCCTGTGGACGACGCCGTTCGGCATCAAGACGTTCAAGCGCAGCGCCGAGGAGATGCAGACGACCGCGTCGCTCGCGAAAAACCAGGGCCTCTACAACGGGTTCCTGGCGGCGGGCCTCGTGTGGTCGTTCGTCGCCGACGGGCCCGTCGCGTACCAGGTGCGCGTGTTCTTCCTGGTCTGCGTCGTGATCGCGGGCATCTACGGCGCGGCGACCGCGGCGAAGCAGATCCTCTACATCCAGGCGCTCCCCGCGGCCCTCGCCCTCGCCGCGACGTTCGCGGTTCGCTACGCCTGATCTTCTCGATCTGACCCGAGGCTGCCAGGTCATGCCACGCAGCGCGCGGCATCGCGCTCGCATGATCTGTGGACATGGTCGCCGTGCACGTCGTCCTCGCGCTCCTGGGTGTCACCGCGCTGCTCGCCGTGCTCTACCTGCTGTGTTACGGCGGATACAGTGGGCCGATCGACTGGCTGATGCAGACGGTGCGGCACGGCCCGCGTGACCGCCGCGTCGTCGCCCTGACGTTCGATGACGGCCCCGATCCGGTGCGCACGCCGGCGCTGCTCGACGCGCTCGCCGAGCTCGATGCGCCTGCCACCTTCTTCCTCCTCGGGGATGTCGTCGACGCGAACGCCGCGGTCGTCCGCCGGATCGCGCGCGAGGGTCACGAGCTCGGCAACCATACCTACTGCCATCGCTACCTGCCGCTCGCTCGATCGCGCAGCGTCGAGCGAGAGCTGCGCGCGACCGATCGGGCCGTCGAGCGTGCGACAGGTGTCATCCCCGCGATCGCGCGACCGCCGTGGGGCGGCCGGTCGCCGTGGACCGTGCGCGCGTTCCGCCGCGTGGCGAAGCGCCTCGTCCTGTGGGACGTCAACAGCTATGACTGGAAAGGCAAGCCGGCGGCCGAGGTCGTCGAGCGCGTGCTTGAGCGCGCCCGGCCGGGCAGCATCATCCTGATGCACGAGGCGCGCGAGGGCGGCGAGATCACCGTCGAGGCCGTGCGCCTGCTCGTGCCCGCGCTGCGCGCTCGCGGCTTCGAGCTGGTGACCGTCAGCGGCGCCGTCGCGTAGCGGCCCCTCGGCACTACGTCGCGGGTGTGTCGCGCAGGTGCGCGATCACCGGGCCGTGGTCACTCGTGCCGACGTCGCGGTAGTGCACGCAGTGCACGGTCTCGTCGACGAGCGCGCGGCTCGCGGCGATGTAATCGAGCCGCCAGCCGATGTTGCGCTCGCGCAGGTTCCGCCACGGTGCCCACCACGAGAACAGCCGGTCATTCGCGGGCTCGACGTGGCGCCCGACATCGACGAGACCATGGCCGAGCAGCTTCTCGATCAACTCGCGCTCCTCCGGAAGCTGGCCGACCGTGAGCTTGCGCAACGTCGGGTGGACGTCGATGAACGTCCGCGCGACGTTGAAGTCGCCGCACAGCACGAGGTGCTGCCCGGTCGCGTGCAGCGTCCCGGCCCACGCCTCGAGCTCGCGCAGGAACGTCATCTTCGCCGCGAAGTCCTTGCCGCCGTTCGGCACGTACACCGATGCGAACACGATCGAGCCGACGGTGGCGACCACGATCCGGTGCTCGAGATCGAACGGCGGGTGCATGAAGTCGGGCGCGTCGCCGTACTTCGCCGTGCGCAAGAGCAGCGCGACGCCCGAGTACCCGCCGCTGCCGTGGAAGTGCGCGTGGTAGCCGGCGATCGAGGACACCGGCTCGGGGATCTGCGCGGGCGACGCCTTGATCTCCTGGAGGCAGATCACGTCGGGCTCCTCGCGATCGATCCAGTGGACCAGCTGCGAGGACCGCGCGCGGATCCCGTTGACGTTCCAGGTCGCGACCTTCACCGCGATCGGGTACCACGAAACGCCGCGACCGGCAGCCACCGACGGTCCCTTGACCCTGGTTTTACTCGGTATTTTACCAATAAAGAAACAAACGTTTGTTTTCCTTCTGGCACTTTGATATCGATCTCGGGTGCCCGCCCCCCGCCGTGCCTTCAAGCCGAGCAGTGACGGCATCCTCGAGGCGGCCGAGGTCGCGTTCGCGCGCCACGGCTACACCGAGCTCTCGCTGCGCCAGCTGATCGCCGCCTCGCGGGTGTCGACGACCGCGTTCTACGCCCGCTTCGAGTCGAAGGAGGCCGTGCTCGCCGCGCTGACCACGCGGCTGTTCCGCGACCTGCACGCGGATGCGCCCGCCGTGCTGCGTCAGGCGCGGGACCTCGAGGCCGGCATCGATCACGGCGTCGAGCTGCTGTGCGAGCGGTTCGCGCCGCGCAAGGCGCTCGTGCGGATGATCCTCGCCGAGGCCGGCTCGTCATCCGCCGTGGTGACCGCGCGGCGTGACGCGTATCGGATGCTCGCGGCGTTCCTCGCGACGCGGTTCGCGGCGCTGACCGAGAAGAAGCGGATCGCTGTCCCCGATCCTGCCGCGCTCGCATGGGCGTTGATCGGCGCGCTCGAGATCCAGGTCGTGCGCTGGGCGGTGTGGGACGACATCGACCTCGACACGCTGCGCGCGCAGTTGCGGCTCGCCGCGCGCGCGATCCTTCCACGATCGGAGAAGCGTCATGGGTGAACGAACGGGTGTGATGGCGATGGGTGTGATGGCAATGATCGTGGCGTTCGCGGGTGCGCTCCCCGCGTGTGACGACGCAGCACCGGTCACGGTCACGATGACGGTATCCGACGACGCGCCCGGCTACGGCACGACGCCGTTCCCGACCGATGCGGTCCGCGACGGCGTCCGGCTCGGGCGAATCGCCGGTCTCGAGGCGATCGCCGGCCGCAACCCCGACCTCGTCGCGGCACACGTCGCCGCGCTCGATGGGTTCGGTGTGCGCCCCCTCGTCGAGCTGTTCGTCGACGGCGAGCTCGATCCGATGTCGGTGCCAGCGCACACGACGCAGCTCACCGATGCCGCCGTTCTCGTCGATGTCGATCCGACGTCGCCCGAACGCGGGCGCGTGATCGCGATGGACTGGCGCTACGACCCGGCCCGCCGCGTCCTCGCCGGATCGCCCGCGAGCGGCTCGGTGCTGCGCGAGGGAACGCGCCACGCGGCGTTCGTGACGACGCAGCTCCGCGCCGCGGACGGTGCTGCGATCGCCACGAATCCTGCCCTCACGGAGATCGCGGGCACGTCCTCGCCGCGCTGGGCGACCACGGCGGAGGCCTACGCCGGGCTGACGGCCGAGCTTGTCTCCGCGCAGGGCCCGGGACAGATCGCCGGCCTCGCCGTGTTCACGACCCAGCACGCGACCGCGCCGCTGATCGCCGCGCGCGAGCTGCTCGCCACCACGCCTGCGCCCGAGCTGGCGTTCGCGACGCCGGCGTTGATCTTCGCAGGGACGCCCGCGCTCGACCGCATCCTCGGGCGAGCGACCCGCGCGACCGACGGGCCGCGCGCCGGGCTCGAGCGCTGGGGCAACGACAACCGAACCGGGATCGCGCACGACCACGTCGGCGTCATCGCCACCGGCACGATCAGTGTCGTTCGGTTCCGCGGCGACGACACGGGCACCGACGGTCCCGAGGATGAGGCGTTCCAGCTCGACGCGAACGGGACACCCCGGATCATCGCGACCGACCGGATCCCGATCACGTTCATCCTCCCGGCCGAGCCGCCGCCCGCGAGCGGCTACCCGGTCGTGATCTACGGGCACGGCCTGGGCGCGGGCCGCGATCAGCTGCTGTCGTTCGCGGAGCCGCTGACGTCGCAGGGGTTCGCCGTCATCGGGATCGACATGTTCGGCCATGGATCGCGGTTCGATCCGATCGACGACGTCGCGAACATGTCGAACCAGCTGCGGGCGTTCTCGGGCGAGGCGAGCACGCCCGACGGGTTCGGTGATCGGACGGGGCTGGCGACCCAGCTCGACTTCTTCGAGGGGTTCCGCGCCGTCGCGGCGGTGCGCGACGCGATCCGGCAGTCGGCCCTCGATCTCTCATCCGTCACGCAGCTCGTGCGGCGCGCGGACCTCGACCTGTCCGCGCTCGCCGGGCCCGGCGGCGTGCCGCGACTCGACACGCGACGGATCGCGTACCTCGGCGAGTCGTTCGGCACCGTGGTCGGGACCCTGTTCGCCGCGATCGAGCCGGATGTCGACCTGTTCGTCCTCGACGTGCCGGGCGGCGGCATCGTGGATCTATTGATGCCGACGAGCGCCGAGATCGGAGCGGTCGCACTGCCCTATGTCGAGACGGTCTTCGATCCCCCGACGCCCCTCGACCGCTGGAATCCGTTGATCGGCCTGATGCAGGCGGTGATCGACGGCGGGGATCCGCTGACCTACGCGCCGCACGTGCTCCGCGATCGGTTCGCGATCGGCGGGCGCACGCTGCCGCCGCGCAACGTGGTCGCGATCGAGGTGATCGGAGATCAGGTGCTCGCCAACGTCGGTACCGACGCCCTCGCGCAAGGCCTCGGGCTCGACGTGCTCGCGCCGCACCTCGACCTCCCGGCCGGCCTGTCCGCGGTGTCGTCCCCGGCGGCCGGGAACCGCGACGGCCAGACTGCGGTGCTCGTGCAGTACGCCCCCGCAACGCACGGCGCGAACTGGAGCGCCGAGAAGGGAACCCTGCGCTACCTGCCGACGTTCCCGCTCGAAGGCGAGGTCCGGTTCCCCCTGTTGCCGGATCCGGTCACGATCGACAACCCGATCTACGAGACGCTCGCGCAGGTGTTCGAGGTGCTGCACTCGCACCAGGCGGGTGAGGCGCCCCGCGTCCGGATGACCAAGGTCCCGGTGCGCGACTTCGACGGCGACGGCACGCCCGACGACCAGGATCCGGCGCCGTACGATCCGGCCCGGCGCTAGGGCTTGCGCTCGCGCTCGCGCTTCTGGCGGTACTCGTCGAGACCGTCGAGCACGGGCCCGATCGGATCGATCTTCGCGCCGACGATCTCGCCGGTAACCTCGTGGAGCTCGGGGCGCTCGGGCGCGGGCGCCACCATGATCAGCGCGCGGCCGAGATCATCGAGCCCGGACAGCTCCGCGATCGCGGGGTTGGGCCGCGGCTGGAACGTCCGCACGCGGTACGGATACGCCATCGCGACGGCGAGCACCTCGCTCTTGCGGCCGAGCACCGGATCGGGCGGAAACCACGCGAACAGGATCGCGCCCTCGATCTCCGCGCCGTCGTGCTTCGCGTCGATCGGGCTCGCGAGGCGCGTGATCACGTCGTCGGACATCCCGCCGCCCGAGTCGACGGTGTCGACGTGCACCGGGATCAGCGTCCGCTCGAACTTGCTGCCGCGCTGCGTGATCGTGACGAGTGCAGCCGGTGCGCCGCGGGTGTCGACGGTTGCGCAGATCGCCGCGATCGGGACCGGTGCGACCTCGGCGCCCGCGGGGATCGGTGCCGCGAACTCGACCAGGCCGACGCCGGAGTAGCGCCCCATGCCCCAGGTCGACAGCGGCACGAGCTCCGAGCCATCGAGCTTGGTCGCGATCGACAGCTGCTGTGCTTCCCACGGGCGGAGGAGCTCCGCGCTGGTGACCGCGATCGTCTTCTGCCCGTTGGTCACGAGCATGGCGGGAGCGACGAGCTCCTTCGTCGCAGTGACGACCAGCGGGGCCACTGCGCGAAGCTGCAAGGCATCACGATCCCTGGCCGACACGCCGCACGAGACTGGCACGACCGGGACCGATCACTCAACTGCCACGGGCGTGCGTCACCGCCCATGGGGGCCCAGGGGGCCCTGATGTGGGTCGAGCGGCGATGCGTTGCACGGGCACGCGCTATGCAACCCGTGGCCTCCATGAGTCCCCCTCCACGTGAACCGAGCCTCCTCGGCCGCGTCCGGCGGTACCGCATCATCGTCGGGATCGACCTCTCGGAGTACTCCGACATCGTGCTCGAGCACGCGCTGGATCAAGCCGCGCGGCACGACGCCCCCGAGCTCCACTTCCTCACGGTGCGCGAGAAGCCGCGCCCGACCAGCGAGGAGCTCAAGCAGGCCTTGTGGGAGCGCGTCTTCCCCGAGCTCGAGACGTTCAACGAGCACGGCACGGACTGGCGTGCGCGGCTCCACGTGCGGCGCGGCGCGCCCGACGAGCAGATCGCGCAGCTCGCGGCCGAGATCCGCGGCGACCTGATCGTGATCGGACAGTTCGGGCTGCACAACCCCCGCGCGACTGCCGACAACGTCCCGAATCGCGTGCTCCAGGCGGCCTCGTGCCCGACGCTGGTCGTCGGCATGCCCGAGGAGGCGGACAGCTCGCCGCAGTGCGCGATGTGCGTCGTGGTCCGCGAGGACTCCGAGGGCGTCCGCTGGTTCTGCGCCGCGCACGCGGATCGGGGCGGCCGTGTCGAGCACGACATCACGCCGATGACCACGTGGTCGGGCGGCTCCCTCGTCTGGGGTTAATCGTGGCATCGTGAGGAGTGCAGCTTCCGTTCGCCGAGGAAGTCCATGATCCACGCGCGCTGCGGAGCGCTCTCCTTTCGACGTTCCGCCGGGTGATCCGCCTCTACTTCCGGACCATCGAGCGCCTCGGTGAGCCACCCGCGAGCGATACCCGCGGCCGCGTGTTCGTGTCGAACCACACCAACGCGCTGATCGATCCGGTCGTCGTGCTCACCGATGCGGCGTGCGAGATCTCACCGGTCGCGAAGTCGACGCTATGGTCGATCCCGGGCCTGAGCTGGCTCCTCGACCGCGCGGGCGCCGTGCCGATCGTGCGCCGCAAGGACAACGCGAGCAAGGACGCCACGGCGAACGCCGACGTGTTCGACAAGATCGCCACGCACCTCGGCGATGGCGGCAACATCCTGATCTTCCCCGAGGGCACGAGCCACAGTGAGCCGCACCTCGCCCCGCTGCGCAGCGGCGCCGCCCGCATGCTGCTCGCCGCCGAGGAGCGCAAGCGCGTACCGCCGACGTTCCAGGCGGTCGCGCTCGAGTTCGACGCGCGCCACGACTTCCGCTCGCGCTGCCTCGTGCTGTGGGGACCGGTCCGCGCGTTTGCCGACGTCCCGGGCGACGGCGAGGACCGGGTGCGCGCCGCGACCTCGATCATGGAGGCCGATCTCAAGGGGCTGCTGGTCGAGGGCGAGACGCACGAGGACCGGCTGCGGATCGCGCGCGTCGCCGAGCTCCTCGCGACCGACGCCGGCGATCGAACGCTCGGCGCGTGGAGCGACATCGGGCGCCAGGTCGGGCTCGCGAGCCGCACCCTGCGCTCGGTCGATGCGCGGATCGTCGCGCAGGTCGTGCAGCACGTCGACGCATACTATGCGGAGCTCGAGCGCGCCGGTCTCGACGATGCGCAGGTCGCCGGCCGCAGCGAGCTCATCGACGACCGCACTCCGCTGTCGGCCTGGAAGCGCGCCGCCCTCGCCCCCCTCGCCGCATCGGGTTTCGCGCTCTACGCGCTCCCGTACTTCCTCCCGCGCTGGATCGCGCGCAAGGCCGATCCGGATGCGACCTCGACCATCAAGCTCGGTGCCGCGCTCGTCGTGTACCCGCTATGGGCCGCGGGGCTGGTCGCGGGCTCGTTCGCGCTGTTGCCGCCGCCGCTGTCGATCGCGGCCGCCGCGATCGCGGTGACCTCGCCGTTCGCCGCGCTGCGCTGGCTCGACACGATCTATCAGCGCCGCACCGATGCCTCGCCCGACGTGCGGGCGCGCCTCTTGCGCCTGCGGATCATCGCGCGCACGGCGATCGACGAGGCGCGCGGCAAGCTCCCCTCGTAGCGCGCGCGAACGCGTGGCCCGCGCCGAGTATTCCGTGTAACTCCGGAGATCTCGGCGTGTCCTCGTCCACATGAGGATCGCCGTGCTGCTCGTGGTCACTGCCCTCGGCCTGACTTCATCCCCGGCCGCGTGGGCCGCGCCGTCGACCGAGGACGCCTGGCTCGCCGGGCTCACCGATCGCGTGATCGAGGACCTCGCGGCCGGCAAGCCGCTCGTCGTCGAGGTCCACGTGCCGCTGTGCGAGCAGACGATCATCGCGTGTGGCAACGCCAAGCTCGGCGACGGGGACAACCCGGACACCAACCTCTACTGGTCGACCACGCCCGGGTTCGGCTCGTGGTTCGCGCGGCGAACCAGCGGATGGAAGCGCGTGCTCGTCCAGCGGGCGGGCGAGACCGGCGACCCCGACGTGCTCGCGATCCACGTCTATCGCCGGAGCGTGACCGCGCCCCCCGCGTGGCGGAAGCGCGGTGCGCCGGCGAAGTTCGAGATCGATCTCGTCGTGCGTGCGTGGCGCGGCACCGCGATCGATCGCGCGCTCGCGGCCTATGCGGCGGATCTGTCGGGCGGGGCCGCGCACACGCTGACGCTCGCCGACAAGACGAACCTCGCGACCGGTGGCGCGGCGCAGATCGTCGCGTGGGTCGGACACAACCGCCTGATGGATCTCGCGCCGTACACGTGGCCCGCGCCCGGCGCATCGACGAAGGGCGCGATCGCGATCGCGTGCCACACGGCCGCGTACATGGAGGACACCGTGCCGGCGTCGACGCGCGTGCCCCTCTTGATGACGCGCGACTTCCTGTTCGCGAACGCGGCGCCGCTCGAGGCCACGGTGCTCGCGTTCGCCGCAGGTGGCAGCTACGGCAAGATCCGCGTCGATGCGGCGACCGCCTATGCCGGGGTGCGCGAGCGCACGGTCAAGCAGGTCGCGGGTGCGTTCACCAACCCCGCCGATCGGCGCTGGAAGAAGCGCTGATGCTCAGGGGTCGCGCGGACTGCGGGTGACCACTGGCAGCAGCGGCTCGAGCACGGTGTCGTCGTTCGCCGGCACGGCGCCGTGACGGGTGAGGATCCGCAGCGAGCCGAGGATCGCCTCGGCCGCGGGCCAGTCGGGCGTCGCGCTGCGCACGGTGACCAGCACGCCGCCATCGATCCCGTCGGGCGGTGCGAACGCGAACACGTGCAGGTACGGCAGCGGCGGCCGCGCGATCCCGCGGAGCTCGACGTCCGCCCGATACCCGGTCGCGCCGGGCAGCGAGACGGCAACGGTCGCCGAGACCTGGGCGTGCGCGGCATCCTGGGCGACGTCGCGCGCCTTCTCTTCGAGGATGCCGTCGCGGTCGATGATCAGGGCCGCCGAGAACACCGCGACCTCGAGCTCGCCGACGGTCTTGCCATCGGCGCGACGCTCGCAGCAGCGCACGACGGAGCTTCCCGAGTCGATCGGCGTCAGCTCGACCTGGCCCGGCGCCGTCATCTCGAAGCCGATCAAGGGCAGGCCCCGCTGGCGCGAAGCGGTCGGTGCGAGGCGATAAGCACGAGCGACCACGGCTACTCCCGAGTGTAGGGCCGGGAGTGCCGGATCGGGAGTAATCCTCGACGGCGCCGCGATCCGTCGAAGATCGCAGCGGATCTGGTCCGGACGATCGACGGGCCGGCGCGGTGCCAGCCCTGGGGGCGGTCGCGATCTCGCCTGGGTTCAGGCAGCGGCGGCCACCAGCCGGGGGGCGGGAGCCTGCGCCTGCGCGCGCTCGGGCTTGACCAGGGCCATCAGGCCGCCGACGACGCCGGCGACGCCGGTGACGAGGAGCAGCGTCAGGCCGATCCCGGAGTCACCCTCCGCGGCGCTCTTGAGCAGGCCACCGATCCCGAGTCCGACGAGGCCGAAGATCAGCGAGAACGCGCCCGCGACGCGGCCGAACTTCTTGCGCGCGACGCCGAGGCCACCGATCAGGAGCAGCAGGATCGCGGGCGCGAAGATCGCCATCACGATGCCCTTCATCCCGTCGACCGCCTGCTTCGCCTCGGCCGCGCTCGAACCGGCGCTCGCCATCGCGACGCTGACCTCCTGGCTGCCGGCCTGCACCGAGAGCTGATCGAGCCCCTTGAAGATCTGGAACGCGCTGACCGTGCCGCTGTAGTCACCCCGATCGACCGAGACCATCGGGAGGAAGAACGCGAGGATGCCGAGGATGCCGCCGGCGAGGACGATGAACTTGCTTGCCTTCATTGCTGTGCCTTTCGTTGAGTGGCGAGCCGTTGTGCAGCGGGCGGGCCACGATCGAACGCGAGGCAGTCCGCGCGGTTGGCGCGCGCGGCGGGTGCAGACGGACCCACAGGTCGACAGGCGCCTGGGCCCGCGCCGACCCGATCGGGACGAGGAGCCACGCGCACAGGCCCATCACCCGCTTGCGATACACTGTGCACGGATGCCGACCGCCGACGACGAGAGCACCGTCGCGGAACGACCGGTCCCGGTCGACCCGGTGGGGACGGAGGCGACGCGCGCCGAGCCGCCGGTGTTCGACGGCTCCGGCTTCGAGCCGGACGAGAGCGATGCCACGCGCGCCGAGGAGCCAGGCGACGACGCGACGCGCGCCGAGGCCCCCATCTTCGTGGCGGACCTCGCCGATCCCGATCCGGTCGCGGCCGGCGTCGAGACACCACCGACCGACGTGCCGCCGTCGGAGAGCTTGCCGTCGACCGAGGCGACGCTGCAGCTCCCCCCGTCACCGGGAGGCCAGCCCGCGGTCGTTCCTCCCCGCCTGACCCCCGCACGCCCGATCAGCGCGGCGCTGCCCCGCGCGCCGACGCCGCGGCCCATGCCCGCGCACCGCGGGCTCGAGCCCGCGAGCGGCCGGGGCGTCAAGACCGGCTCGCAGGTGCTGCTGACCACGGCGGCCGATGCGCTCCGCAACGAGGAGATCGATCGCACGCGGCTGTTCATCAAGCTCGGCTGGGGCCTGAGTGTCCTCGTGATCGCGACGCTGCCGTTCCTCGGCGCACCCCGCGTGACGAACATCGTGTTCTGCGCGGGGCTTGTGTTCGGGATGGTCTACAGCTACGGGCTCTATCGCGCGTTCGCCGATCCGGCCCGCTACGGCGACACGGCGCTGCTCAAGCTCGCCGTGCTGTGCGTCACCAACGCCAGCATCGCGGTGTTCTTCTTCGGCGTGTTCACCGCGACGCCCGGGATCATCGTGATCGGGATCCACTTCGCCGCGCGGACCGAGGCGGTGCGCACGGCCCGCTGGATCCTCGGGTTCGCGATCGTCGCGTACGTGATCCTCGCGGGGATCGTGATCAGCGGCGTGATCGGAGATCCCGGCGTGTTCGCCTCGGACCGCGAGCTCTCGCTGTCGACCCAGCTCACCGGCGTCGTGTTCGTCCTCGCGTCGTACGTGATCGCCTACGTCACCGCGCGCGCGCTGCGCCAGGTCTCGCTGACGTCGATCGCGGAGCTCCAGCGCGCGACCCGGCTCGCGTCCCAGCGCGAGGCGCTGATGGACGAGCTGCGCGCCGACCTCGAGCGGGCGCTGCGGATCGGCGGCCCCGGGCGCTACACCGATCAGGTCGTCGGCTCGTTCAAGCTCGGCATCATCCTGGGCCGGGGCGCGATGGGCGAGGTCTACGAGGCAGTCCACGTCACGACCGGCGAGCTCGCCGCCGTCAAGCTGCTGCGCCGCGAGCTGTTGACCGATCCGACGCAGGTCGCCCGGTTCCTCCGCGAGGCCAAGGCGACGAGCGCGCTCGACTCGCCGCACGTCGTGCAGATCCTCGAGGCGTCACCCGAGGACGCCGAGCTGCCGTACCTCGCGATGGAGATGCTCCAGGGCACGACGCTCGCCGAGATCCTGCGCGCCGATCCCAAGCTGCCACCGGTCGACGTGCTCCAGCTCGTGCGCCAGGTCGGGTCGGCGATCGACGCCGCCTCGGCGATCGGCGTCGTCCACCGCGACCTCAAGCCGCAGAACCTGTACCGGATCGGCGAGCTCGCGACCGTGTGGAAGGTGCTCGATTTCGGCGTCGCTTCGCTGTCCGAGGACACCGGCACGCTGACCCAGGGCGGCGTCGTCGGGACTCCGAGCTACATGGCGCCGGAGCAGGCGCAGGGCCGCCGCGTCGACAGTCGCGCCGATGTCTACGCGCTCGCCGCGGTCGCGTACCGCGCGCTGACCGGGCGCCATCCGTTCAACGCGCCGGATACCCCCGCCCTGCTCTACGCGGTCGTCCACAAGATGCCGACCCGGCCGCGCGAGCTCTCCGACGACCTCCCGGAGGACGTCGATCGCTGGTTCGCGCTCGCGCTCGCCAAGATGACCGACGACCGGTTCCAGACCGGCGAGGCGCTGTTCGAGAGCCTGCACGCCGCGCTGACCAGTGGCCTCGATCCGAAGGTCCGCAAGCGCGCCGATGCGCTGATCCGCAAGCACCCCTGGGATTAGGCCCCCTGGGGTACCATCGCAGCGGTCGTCATGCCCGAGCGCACCACCGCGACGCCGACGACGATGACGACCGCGGCGGATGCGCTGCACGACGAAGAGGTCGTCGGCACGCGGAAGTTCCTCCGCCTCGGGCTGCTGATCGCGATCGGCGTGGTGCCGATGATCCTGATCGTCCCCGGGGATCGCCGCATCGCCAAGGTGCTGCTCGCGGTGCTCGCGGCGACCTGGCTCGGCTCGCTGTGGATGTACCGCCGCCTCGCGCCCCCCGCCAAGTACGACGCGCGCCTGCTCAACCCGATCGCCCTCGGCGCGATCGCCGTCGGCGTGCTCGGGATCCTCTACGCTGGGATGTTCTCGGCCGCGCCGGTGATGGTCGCGCTCGGGCTGTTCTTCTTCTGCCGCACCGAGAGCTTCGCGAGCGCGCTCGGCGCGTTCCTGCTCGCGACCGGATCGCACACGTTGATCTGCGCGCTGGTGATCAGCGGCGCGATCGAGGATCCCGGCTTCTATCCCGTCCGCGAGGGGATCCCGACCGAGGCGCTGATCGCGACCGCGTTCACGATGCAGCAACTCTACGCGCTGGCCTTCTTCCTCGCGCGGCTCACCCGCAAGAGCTCGCTGCGTGCGATCGACCAGCTCCAGAAGGCGACGCGCCTCGCCGCCGTGCGCGATGCGCAGGTGGCCGAGCTGCAGATGGATCTCGATCGCGCGCTCAAGATCGGTGGGCCCGGCCGGTTCTCCGGGCACGTCGTCGGCTCGTGGGAGCTCGGCAACGTCCTCGGTCGCGGTGCGATGGGCGAGGTCTACGAGGCGACGCACGTCAAGACCGGCGCGACCGCCGCCGTCAAGATGCTGCGGCGCGAGCTGCTCTCGGACGCGCACCACGTCGAGCGGTTCTTCCGCGAGGTCCGGATCGCCGCGACGATCGACTCCCCGAACGTGGTCGAGGTTCTCGAGGCCAGCTCGCCGCAGGATCCGATCCCGTTCCTCGCGATGGAGCGCCTGCACGGGCAGACGCTCGGCGAGATCCTGCGCACGGGGCCGCTGACCGGCTCCCGGCTCGGGGCGATGGTCGCGCAGATCGGCGGCGTCCTCGAGCTCGCGCGCGCCGCGGGGATCGTCCACCGCGATCTCAAGCCGCACAACCTGTTCCTCACCGACGCGGGCGTGTGGAAGGTGCTCGACTTCGGCGTCGCGATCCTCGCGGACAACACCGGCACGCTGACCCAGGGCGGGGTGATCGGCACGCCCGCGTACATGGCGCCAGAGCAGGCGAAGGGCCAGCCGGTCGACCACCGCGCCGATGTCTACGCGCTCGGCGCGGTGATCTATCGCTGCCTGACCGGGCGCGTGCCGTTCATCGCCAAGGACACCCCCGCGCTGCTCTACGCGGTCGTCCACATCATGCCGCTGCGCCCGACGGCGTTCGGGCCGATCGCACCCGAGATCGAGGCGCTCCTGACGATCTCCCTCGCCAAGGAACGCGACCGGCGGTTCCAGACCACGGCCCAGCTCGCCGAGAGCTATGCGCTCGCCGAGCGCGGCATGTTCCCGCCGGCCCATATCAATCGCGCGCGCGCGCTCGTGCAGGCGTGCCCGTGGACCGAGCCCGAGCTGGCCGACCTGAAGCGTGAGTCGAAGAAGAAGCTCGCGTAGGCCCTAGCCAGCCGAGATCCGGCGGGCGAGCTCGGCGTCCTGCAGCTCGTGCGGCAACAGGCAGACCTGGACGAGCCAGTCGGTCGCGCACACTTGCTCGAGGCCGCCGCCTTGCTCCTGCTTCCAGCGCAGGAGCACGGCGGGTGACGCGCGGTCGACGACGCGGATCAGGTTGTTGACGTAGCCCTCGCTCTTGGCGAGCTCGCGCGCGATCCGAGGGCCGCTCCACCCCTTGTCGCGAAGGAGCTTGCACCACAGCGCCAGGTCACATGTGCCATCGAACCCGATCACGATCGAACCTCGACGTTGCGTGTCGCCAGGGAGACGCCCGCGGTGGGGCGTTCATTCCATGTAGGCGACCGAGCGCGTGTTCTTACATCCATCCGCGCGGAAGGCGGCCGACTCCCTGATCGTGACCCGCTCCGTCCTCGCCGCCGTCCTCGTCCTCGCCCCCACCCTGGCCGCCGCGGCGCCCTACGACGTCGTCGTCGGCGACGACACAGGCGCCGGCTTCGTGCTCGCCCGCCAGGAGGTGCCGACGCCGCCGCCGACGGGTGCACGCGCGCTATCGCGCATCATCTATCTCAACCGCCACGGCGTCACGATCACGCCGGGCTCGAGCGATGCCCGGATCAACCGGTCGTCGGTGGCGTCTCAACCGACGACGATCCCCGGCTGGGCCCCGCCCGCCGACGTGTGGGCCGACACGGTCGCGTGCCTCGAGGGGATGTTCGCGCCGTTCGACGTCGTGCTGACCGAGATCGATCCGGGCGCCGCGCCGCACGTCGAGGCGGTGTTCGGCGGCACCCCGAACCTACTCGGGCTCTCGTCGCGGATCGCCGGCGTCGCGCCGCTGTCGCAGTCGTGCGGCGTGGTCGAGAACGCGATGGTGTTCACCTTCGCGGAGATCCTCGTGCAGGAGGGCCAGGTCGTCTGCGAGACCGCGGCCCAGGAGATCGCGCACGCCTATGGCCTCGACCACGAGCTGCTCCCCGCTGATCCGATGTCCTACCTCCGTCATGCTGGCGAGCGCACGTTCCAGAACGAGATGGCGTCGTGCGGCGAGGCGACCCCGAGGCCGTGCGGGCTCGGCCCCACGTCGTGTCGTCCCGAGCAAAACTCGTACGCGCTCCTCCTCGAGCGCCTCGGCCCGACCACCGCCGAGCCGACCGAGGGCTCGATCAAGCCGGCGATCGCGCCGACGGACGACGCGCCGACGGAGGTCGGCTGCAGCACCGGTGGTCCGGGCGCCGGCCTCGCGATCGGCCTCGCCGCGCTGCTCGCGCGCGGGCGCCGTCGCGCTACAGCGCCCGCTTCGCGGCGGTGAACACCGCATCGAGCATCGGCTCGGTGAGGCGGCCCGTGAACGTGTTCTGCTGGCTGACGTGATAGCTGCCGAACAGCCGCCACGGTCCGATCGTCGCCGTCGCGCCGTGCCCGAACTTCGGCCGCGGCGTGCCGATCGGGTGGCCGAGCTGGCCGGCGGCGAGGAGGAAGCCGTCCCACGCGAACGCGCCGAGCGCGAGGATCACGCGGAGGTTCGGCAGCAAGGCGAGCTCGCGCCCGAAGAACGGGAGGCAGCGATCGCGCTCGGCCGGTGATGGTTTGTTGCCCGGGGGAGCGCAGCGCACGATGCACGCGACGTACGCATCGGTCAGCACGAGGCCGTCGTCCCGGGAGGTCGACGTCGCCTGGCTGGCGAACCCGGCGCGGTGGAGCGCGCCGTACAGCCAGTCGCCCGAGCGGTCGCCGGTGAACACGCGCCCGGTCCGGTTGCCGCCGTGTGCCGCCGGCGCCAGCCCGACGACGAGGAGCCGCGCCCGCGGATCACCGAAGCCCGGCACCGGCTTGGCCCAGTACGCCTCGTCGACAAACCGCCTCGGCGGATCGGCGGCCGCCGCCTCGCGACAGCGCACGAGCCGCGCGCACCTGCGGCAGCTCGTGATGTCAGCGGTCAGCGCGCGCAGGGTCGACACCCAGGGAGTGTAAGCGTCGCAGCTGCGAAGCGCGCGCCTCGCGAGACGCCGAGGCTTCGGATGCGATGCGACACGCCCGCGACTGTCGCACGCGGTGTGTCACGGCCCTTGATCATCGACACGTGTACGCGTGCGCGCGCGTCCGTTACTCGATGAGAGATGCATTCGAGAACGAGCTGGTTCATCGCGGCGGCGATCGCAAGCAGCGCGGGGAGCGCCTCCGCGCAATCCGTGACCACGGGCGCGGTCCAGGGTCGCGTGGTCGACAAGGCGACGAAGGAGCCGCTCGCCGGGGTCACCGTCGTCGCGATCGGTGCGTCGCCTGAGCCGCAGAGCGCGCTGACCGACGAGGAAGGGACGTACAAGATCACCGAGCTGTTGCCGGGCGACTACGCGGTGTCGTTCTACATCGGCGATCTCACCGTCACGCACTCGAACGTCCACGTCAGCGCGAACGACGTGACGCCGGTCCACGCGAAGATCCGGCTGACGGATCAGCCGGGCACGATCATCGATGTCGAGGATGTCCCGCCGCAGATCAACCCAGCGTCGACCACGAAGGGCAGCAAGTACGGCCGCAAGCACATCGAGGCGGTGCCGACCCAGGGGCGTGGCTTCGAGGGCACCGCCGGCAACCAGCCGGGCACCCACAACGACGGCGTCGGGCTCGCCGTGTCCGGCTCGACGTCGCTCGAGAACCGCTACCTCGTCGACGGCATCGACATCACGGGCCTGACCTACGGCACGGTCGGGACGCCGATCCTGTCGGAGTTCATCGAGGAGGTCGAGGTGATCGCCGGCGGCTACAACGCCGAGTGGGGCCGCGCGATCGGAGGCATCGTCAACGTGATCACGCGGTCGGGCTCCAACACGTTCCGCGGGTCCGTGTTCGGGACGATCTCGCCGGGCTTCCTCGCCAAGCGTGGGCAGTCGACGCCGGTCAACGCGTCGTCGATCGACGTCGAGGCGAACCGCGCGTACGCGGCGGACTTCGGCGTCGAGCTCGGTGGCCCGATCATCAAGGACCGGCTGTTCTTCTACGTCGGGTTCGCGCCGCAGCTCGCGCGCACCGACTACACGCGGATCACGAAGCGCCAGACCGATTGCCGCCAGCTCCTCCCGAGCGGCGAGCTGTCGGGCTGCGATCCGCGGCTCGGGTCGCAGGGCGGCTTCGCCGATGGCTCGGCCGATGTCGATCCGGCGACCGGCTTCTACATCACCGACGAGCTCGATCGCGAGACACGCTCGGCGGTGTCGCGGCAGTACTCGGCGCTCGGCAAGCTCAACCTCGCGATCTCGCCGAAGGACCAGGCGCAGCTCAGCTTCATCGCGGTGCCGTCGAGCGGCGAGTCGCCGGGCCTCTACGGCCTGCCGTCGTCGGGTGGGCGCTCGAGCGGGCTGACGACCGACGCCGCGCTGCGCTGGACGTCGAAGCTCAACCAGGATCGCACCGAGGTCGAGGCGCTGGTCGCCTGGCACCGCGCGACCTCGAGCTCGGGCTCGATCGATCCCTCTCTCGACGATCAGCCACGGCAGATCCTGCGCGGCGGCAGCCTCGGCACGTGGGCCGGGCTCGGCGGCGAGTCCGCGAAGACGGCGGCCGGCTGCACCGACGGCGGGGCCGGAGATCCCTACGCCGCGATCACGAACTGCCCGATGGAGACCGTGAGCTACGCGATCGGCGGCCCCGGCTCGCTCTCCCGCGACCGCGAGGATCGCCGGATGGCGCGCCTCACTGCGACCCAGCGGTTCCGCGCGGCCGGCACGCACGAGCTCAAGGCCGGCCTCGACTTCGAGGACGACACCAAGGAGACCGCGCGGCTGTACTCGGGCGGAGCGTTCCTCCAGAACGACGTCGGCTCGAGCATCCGCGTCACCCGCTGGGTCCAGCTCGCACCGCCGGGCGACAAGGAGCCGCGGTTCGATCAGGTGTGCACGACCCCCGATCCGACCGGCGGCAACGGCATGGCCGGCACCCGAACCTACGCGTGCGATCATCTGTCGGGGACGCCGGGCGCACCGGGCACGTCGATCATCGGCGAGACGATCAACTGGGCCGGCTTCCTCCGCGACTCGTGGGCGATCAAGTCGAACCTCGTGCTCAACGCGGGCATCCGCTACGAGGAGCAGCGCCTGCGCTACGCGTCCAACCTCCAGGGCACCGACGATCCGCTGACCGGCAACCGGATCGGCCAGGACGCGATGAAGCTCGACAAGAACTTCGCGCCGCGGCTCGGCCTGATCTGGGATCCGACGCGGGTCGGCGCCTCCAAGCTGTTCGGCTCGTGGGGTCGGTTCTACGAGTCGATCCCGATGGACATCAACGATCGCTCGTTCGGCGGCGAGGTCAGCTTCGTGCAGACGTACACCAATGGCAACGGCCGCCAGCCGTGTGGACCGACGGATCCGCGGATCGGCGGCCCCGACGGTGTCGGCTGCCTGACCCCGAGCGGCCCGGCGACCGAGGAGACGCTGCTCGGCTCGAGCGGCGTCCTCGTCGCGCCCGGGATCAAGGCGCAGTACATGGACGAGGTGCTCGCCGGCGTCGAGTACCAGCTCGCGCCCGACCTCAAGCTCGGCATCACCTACCAGAACCGCCGCCTCGGCCGCGTGATCGAGGACGTCTCGACCGACGGCGCGTCGACGTACATCATCGCGAACCCCGGCGAGTGGTCGCAGGCCGAGGAGGATGCGCTCGAGGAGCGGATCGCGCGCACCGACGACGCCGTGACCAAGAACCGGCTCGTGCGCCAGCTGAGGCTGTTCAAGGGCATCCGCGGCTTCGATCGCCCGCGCCGCAGCTACGACGCGCTCGAGCTCAACGTCGCGCGCCAGTTCTCCAAGGGCCTGTTCGCGCAGGCGTCGTACACGTTCTCGCGCACGATGGGGAACTACCCCGGCTCGCTGTCGTACGACAACGGCCAGATGGATCCGAACATCTCGTCGCAGTACGACCTGATCGAGCTGCTCGCGAACCGCAGCGGCAAGCTGCCGCAGGATCGCCCGCACTCGATCAAGATCGACGGCCACTACACGTTCGACTTCGGTGCGAGCGACGCGATGACCGTCGGTGGCCGGGTCCGCATGGTGTCCGGCGGCCCGAAGAGCGCGCTCGGTGCGCACTACCTCTATGGCCCCGACGAGTCGTTCCTGTTGCCGCGCGGCATCATGGGACGCAGTGAGATCGAGCACGGCATCGACGTCCACCTCGCCTACGCGCGCAAGCTGAGCAGGACGATGAAGGCCGAGGTCTTCATCGACGTGTTCAACCTCTACGACAAGCAGGGCTCGTTCGACACCGACCAGACCTACGCACCCGCGATCCGCCGGTTGGCCCCGGGCGCCGGTGGCGGCAGCGAGAACAACGTCAACCCCGTCGTCGGCGGCACCTACGAGGACCTGATGTGGGCCAAGACGATCGACTCGACCGGCAACGAGACGTCGATCCCGACCGCACGCAACCCGAACTTCGGCAAGACCACCAGCCGCTACGCCCCGACCTCGGCACGCGTCGGGTTCCGGCTGACGTTCTGAACCGCGCGCCCGACGCGCGCCCCGGTGCACGGACTGCGCGATCTCGCCACGCGGCCTCGGTGGTACGAAGCGGAAAGCCTTGTCCGGACGATCGACGGTCCGCGGTACGAGACTTGCTGGAGAAGACCGCCATGAGATCGATTCGCAAGATCGTCGTGCTCGGAGCCAACGGCGCGATGGGGTCCGGGTCGGGAGCGGTGTTTGCCGCCGCCGGGATTCCGACCGTCTTCCTCGCCCGCACGCGCGAGAAGGCCGAGGCCGGCTGGGCGCGCGCGGAGCAGCTGACCAAGGGCAAGGCGTCCGGCAAGATCCAGATCGGCAGCTACGCCGCCGATCTCGGCCCCGCGCTCGCCGACGCCGATCTGATCTTCGAGGCAGTCTCCGAGGATCCCGCCGCCAAGCGCGAGGTGTTCTCGCTGATCGACACGCTCCGCAGGGACGACTCGATCGTCGCGACCGTGTCCTCGGGCCTGTCGATCTCCGGCATGTGCGCCGGGTTGTCCGAGAGCCTGCGCAAGAACTTCCTCGGCATCCACCTGTTCAACCCGCCGACGATCATCGTCGGCTGCGAGCTCATCCCGCACGCGGGTACGGATCCCGGCGTCGTCGCGATCGTCCGCGACTTCCTGACGTCGGTCTGCGGCCGCGAGGTCGTCGAGACCGCGGACACGCCCGCGTTCGCGGGCAACCGCCTCGGGTTCAAGGTCCTCAACGAGGTCGCGCAGCTCGCCGAGGAGCACGGCGTCGCCTTCATGGACCAGCTCGTCGGTCCGCACACCGGGCGTGCCCTGCCCCCGCTCGCGACGATCGATCTCGTCGGCTGGGACGTCCACAAGGCGATCGTCGACAACCTGTGGGCCACCACCCACGACACCGCGCACGATCAGTTCAGGCTGCCGGCGTACATGCAGCGGGGCATCGATCGCGGCCACCTCGGTCGCAAGACCCGTGACAAGGGCGGCTTCTTCCGCATCGAGGGCAAGGGCGCCGACGCCAAGCACTTCGTCCTCGATCCGAAGACGGGTGACTACCGTCCGATCGCGGAGATCTCGCCGGCCGTGCCGGCGTTCGTCGACCGGATGAAGGCGGCGATCAAGAGCGGCGGCGGCCAGGGCTACCGCAACGCGATGGAGGTCCTGTCCACCGCCGAAGGCACCGAGGCCGAGCTCCTGCGCAAGATCCTGCTCGGCTACATCTCGTACGGCCTCGGCCTCGTCGGCAGCGTCGTCGCGCGGCCGCGCGACATCGATCGGATCATGGGCTTTGGCTTCAACTGGGCGCCGCCGTCGGTCCTGGTCGACGCGATCGGCGCGGCGCGGACGATCCGGCTGCTCGAGGCCGCCCGGCTGCCGGTGCCGGCTCCGGTGCTCGATGCGGCGACCCACCATCGCCCGCTGTTCAACGAACCATCGATCGACGGCAGCCGGTTCTTCGTCGTCGCAGCGTGATAGACGAGGACGTGGGCGACTCGCCGCGACACTTCACCGCCGACTACGTCGAGCACGCAACGCTGCGTGACGGGACGAAGGTCGTCCTGCGGCTGGTCGTCCCCGAGGACCGGAGGATGCTCGAGGCGGGCTTCCAGCGCTGGTCGTCGGAGTCGCGCTATGCGCGGTTCCTGTCGATGAAGATGGCGTTGACCGAGGACGAGCTGCGCTACCTGACCGAGGTCGATCAGGAGAATCACTTCGCGCTCGGCGCGATGCTGGACAACGGCGACGGCGGCGAGCCGGTCGGCCTCGGGATCGCGCGGTTCATCCGGCTGCCCACGCTGCACGCGACGGCCGAGGCTGCGATCGCGGTGGCCGACGAGGCGCAGGGCAAGGGGCTCGGCAAGCTGCTGTTCCTCCGCCTGTGCGCGGCGGCGGCGGAGCGCGGCTACGAGCGGTTTCGCTGCGAGGTCCTGGGCTCGAATACCGGGATGGCCGCGCTGATCGCGACGATCGCGCCCGAGCGGACGATCGAGGTCGGTGGCGGCGTGATGTCGATCGAGATGGTGCTGCCCCATGTCACGCCGACCCACCCGCCGGAGACCGTCGCCCCCGAGGGGGCGCTGTACCGGCTCTTGCGCGCGGCGGCCCAGAACACGGTCGAGTTCACCGACGCGGTGCGCCGGCTCTGGCACCGCGACGACTAGGGGCTGTCCCTGATTCGGGTCTGAGAAGCCTGGAACCGCGGGCGGCAGCACGAGCCGGCCGGAGAGGCGGCACCCAGCCTCGAAGCCTCCTGACCTGCGGGCAACGGCGCACGACCAGACGCCGAGCTCGCAGTGCGTGCGCGCGCGATCGGCCCAGCGCGCGACCCGGCCGCAGAGGCAGACCACGCTGACCAAACGCTGCAGCGACGCGGCGAGCGTGGGGGCGACGGCGCGCCGAGCGGATGGGCTCACGAACGCAGCAACGCTCCGCCGAGCCCGGACCGTGCTCGCGCGACCGACCCAGCCCAGAACGCGAGCCGGCCGAAGAGGCTCCCGAGGAGGTGGGGCAAGGGTCCGCCGAGTGGCTAAGACCTCGATCCACAGCGCAGCGACGACGCACCGTGCGCAGACGTTCCTCGCGCACCGACTGGGCGGGATGACGCCCCATGGAGGCAGTCACGACGATCCACGCTCGGCGGAGTGCGAGCCGGCCGCAGAGGCTCCCGCGGAACGTGGGGCGATGGCGCGCCGCCCGGGATGATGGCCAACGAGCACCGGCACGACCGCATGGCTCGCTGTCATCCATGTCATCGGTCTCGTTCGTCGTCGGCAGATCTCGATTCCTCGACGAGAAATCGTCGCGATCGCGTCGATTTCCTTTGACACGTGCGCGAGCGCATCTCGCGCCCGCATGGCGAACGCGCTCGAAACCTCGACGAGGAAGTGATCCGCTCGCGGCTGCGCGCACCAGAGCTCCGCGTTCGTGTCCGCGCTCGTTCGAGGTGTCCTTCGTCGCACTGCGGGCCACCCAGAGTGTGCAAGCGGGAACATGGGTAACAGTTTCGTTCGGGAGCATCGGTGACAGATGTCCGACGACATAGGTGACACTTCGCATTCGAAAGCAGGACGTGTT
>Ga0113563_10000170_pt1 | contig 26793 bp, 20 predicted proteins | sample Mud3Dept3metaG_FD_80117 | JGI IMG/M metagenome (GOLD analysis project Ga0113563, IMG submission 80117) | Freshwater wetland microbial communities from Ohio, USA, analyzing the effect of biotic and abiotic controls - Mud 3 Core 4 Depth 3... | ecosystem: Environmental > Aquatic > Freshwater >... | reverse complement strand
GGAACAAGTTTTGTTGGGGCCTGGGGGTTCGGGCGGTACGCGCCGGAAGCATCGGCCGGGAGGACCCGAGACTCGAAGAAAACACCGCTTCTCCGAAATGGGGGGCGGGAGGCCTTGGCCCCCCGCGCTCTCCGCGAAGATCCCAGCGCCTTATGATTCCAGCGGACCGGCCGGGCGGGATTTTTCCAGACGCAAACTTCCCGGCGGGAGGAATTTGTTTTGATCCGGAGATAAACGTTGAAAGGATTCGTTTTCTATGGTAATTGAATTTCCTATGGAACTTTTTGAAGCGGCTCGGAAAAAATCCGGATGGCAGAAAGATTTCATCCCCCTAGCCGAGCGGATGCGCCCGGAGAAGCTGGAGGATTTCGTGGGCCAGGAGCACCTGCTCGGGCCCGGCCGTTTTCTGAGAAACCTGATTGAGAAAGATCAACTGCAGTCGCTTATCTTCTGGGGGCCCCCCGGCACCGGAAAGACGACCCTGGCCGCGATCATCGCCCATTCGACCCGGTCTCACTTCCTCACCTTCTCCGCCGTTCTTTCAGGGGTGAAGGAAATTCGCCAGGTCATCCAGGAAGCGGAGGAGCAGAAATATCGCGGGCGGAGAACCATTCTTTTTGTGGATGAAATCCACCGCTTCAACAAGGCGCAGCAGGACGCCTTTCTCCATGCCGTTGAAGAAGGCACCCTCACCTTGATCGGGGCCACTACGGAGAATCCCTCTTTTGAAGTGAACGCCGCTCTTCTTTCCCGCTGCAAGGTGCTGACCCTGCGGGGACTGACGGCGGAGGAAATCCGGCAGATCCTGAAAAGGGCCCTCGCCGATAAAGAAAGAGGCCTGGCGGCCCTCCAGGTCGAAGTTTTCCCCGAGGCGCTGGAGCATCTGAGCGAGATGTCCCATGGGGACGGAAGGGTGGCCATGAATGCCCTGGAGGCGGCGGCCTCCTCCGCGCCGTTGCAGGAGGACGGAAGGCGGGTGGTCACCCTGCCCATTGCCGAAGAAGCCATGCAGCGCAAGGCGTTGCTTTATGACCGGGCGGGAGAGGAGCACTATAATATCATCTCCGCTTTTCACAAGAGCCTGCGCGGAAGCGATCCTGACGCCGCTCTCTACTGGCTGGCGCGCATGCTCGAAGCCGGGGAGGACCCTCTTTACATCGCCCGGCGGATGGTGCGGTTTGCCTCCGAAGACATCGGGCTGGCGGACCCGCAGGCCCTTTCCATGACCTTGGCCTCCATGCAGGCTTTTCATTTTATCGGGCGTCCGGAAGGGGACCTGGTGCTGGCGGAGGCGGCGGTTTTCCTGGCCACGGCCCCGAAGAGCAACGCAATTTATACGGCCTATGAAAAGGCGCGAAAAGATGTCGAAGCAAAGGGGGCCCTTCCGGTTCCTCTGCAGGTGCGGAATGCCCCCACAAAGCTGATGAAAGATCTCGGCTATGGCCGGGGTTATAAATACGCCCACGATTTTGCGGACGGCGTTGTTCCCCAGGATTATTTTCCGGAGGAACTGGGGGGGCGGATTTACTACCGGCCCACAAGCCGCGGATTTGAAAAGATGATTTCCGAACGGCTTGCCGCCTGGCGGCAGAAGATGGGGCGCCGGTCAGAGCCTTAGGGCGATGATTTCGCAATAAGCGCGCACCTGCTCCCGAGGGCGGCAGGCTTGGGCGAAATCAACGCTGCGGCATGTTTTTCACGCGATGAATGGGCAGTGAGAATACAAAAAAGGAGAGGAGGGATGCTATGGGAAGCGTGGTTAAGAAGCGGAGAAAAAAAATCTCCAAACACAAACACCGCAAACTTCTGAAAAAGACCCGCGTTCAAAGAAGGAAACGCAAGTAACGCGAAGAGAAAAAGGTCGGGAAGGAATTTATCCTTCCGGCGGGAGCGGGGTCAGGTCAACCCGCTCCTTCAATTCTTTCCCGACTTTAAAAAAGGGCAGTTTCTTGGGGGCAACCAGGACCTTTGTGCCCGTTCGCGGGTTCCGGCCCTGATAGGACTGATAGGAGCGCACGGTGAAATTTCCGAACCCGCGGATTTCGATTCTCTCGCCTTTGGCCAGAGCCTGAATCATCGAGGAAAAGATCGTGTTCACAATCGTCTTGGCGTCCTGCTGAGCGAGAGAATTCGATTTTTCCATGAGCTTCTGGATCAACTGAAACTTGGTCATGCTCCCCTTCTCCTTGCCTGAAAGTTCGTTATCCAGCCATTCCGGCGAATGGCGGAATCCGGCTCTCCCATCGGGTCATCGGGTCAAGTCAAACAGATGCGGTCTCCATCCGGGCCTGAACGGAACGACGCCTTATGCCCAAACCATGCCGCGGCAGCAGGTTTCGTTTTTGTCCCAAAATATATCACGAAGCGATTTTCCTGTAAATCCAAAAATTTAAAGGAACTTTTGAAATGCGCCGGCACTCTTTCCGGCTTCCGATCCCGTCATCGAAGAGTCCGGCAATGGACCTTATTTATTTAAAAGGGGACTCGTAGACCGAGCACTTCCCGCCGGGGGACATTTTTTCCCGCCGTTTCTTCTCCAGGGCGCGGATGTTCTGCTGGATCGTCTCCGCCCGGTTTTCGATTTCGGTCATGGCCTCATCTTTTTTGCGCAGCTCGAAATCCCCCGTGCATGGTTGCAGACGGAGCAGGTCCGCTTCTTTTTTGGCCTCAAGAAGCTCTTTCTGGAGATCGCGAATTTGACGTTCCAGCTGTTTTATCGTATTCATTCTCAATCCCCGCCCGGGCTGAAATCTCCCTTTACAATTTCTAATGAAGCGATTTTACGAAATTTTTTTATTTCCGGCAAGGATAAAAAAATTGCTCCCTGAATTTCGGGACCCGGCTATTTTTCCGGGGCCCTCTTTCCTGACCCGTCCTCCGGACGCCTCGCCCATAAAAGGACTTGAAAAAGCGGGGTATTTTCGGTATATTCGGATCAGAATGGTTTTGTTGCTCCCAGAAAAAGAGCCTGGCGCTCTTTCCCAATGAACCCATTTGCGGCAGAGGGCATCCAATCTTTGGAACTACAAGATCAGGCTTTGATTGAAAGAATTAAAGAGGGCGATTATCAGGCTTTTGAGGCCTTGGTAAATCGGTATGAGGGGAAGGTTTACCGTCTCGCCATGCGAATGTTGCGGAACCAGCAGGACGCTGAAGATGCCCTCCAGGAATCGTTTCTTCAGGTTTATCGGGGTCTGAAAAGCTTTGAGGGGCGGTCGAATTTTTCTACCTGGCTCTACCGGCTGGCGACAAATGTTTGCCTTATGAAAATCCGCCACCGCGAAACTGAACCTGCCGGAATGCTCCCCCTGGAGGAATTTCTGCCCCGGCATGAGGATGGAGAGGTGCCCGCGCTTCAAGAATGGCCTGAAAAGCCGGAAGAAATCCTTTTGACCAAAGAGTCGCGCGAAAAAATGATGGAGGCGCTCGAGCGGTTGCCGGCGGAGTATCGGGCGGTATTTGTTTTGCGGGATATTGAGGGGTTTTCCAACGCCGAAGCTGGAGAAGCGTTGGGGATCTCGGTGGCGGCCGTGAAATCCCGGCTTCATCGCGCGCGGATCGCTTTGCGGGGAATGCTGGCGGAGTATTTCGAGAAGGGGAAGTTCGAACCTCCCGCCTTATCGGAGAATTGAATCATGACGGAAGACCGCAAAGATCGAGCTGTTGTCGAGTGTCACGGCCTGGGCTGCAAAGAGATTCTGGAGAAGCTGTCGGACTACATTGACGGGGAACTGGATCCCAAGATTTGCCAGGATCTGGAAGAGCATATGAAGGACTGTAACCCCTGCCTCCTTTTTATCGACAGCCTGAAAAAGACCATCACCCTTTATAAGTACGCCTCCGCTGAACCCCTACCTAAGGAAGTCCACCTGCGCCTCCACGAGTATTTAAAGAAGGAATGCAAGGACTGCTGAGCTGTAATCCTCTTGATCCTTTTTCCTAGCGGCCGAACAATATCAATTCCCATGGGCAATAAATGAGCCAGGCGAGCGCGGCGGCGACCGCCGGCGAACTTGATTTTTCCCGCCGTTCGGTTTATAAAAACATAACACCGGTACGGCAAAGGGGCCTTTTCAAGATCTTTATCGGCCTCTATTTTCGGACGCCCGTCCCCATCCAGCCCATGAAAGCCATCGGCGGCATGGCCGGTCACATCCGCTTCGGAGCCAGGACTGGCGGGGCCCCGGTGATTTTGGGAGTCCTGATCCTTTTCACCGGGCTCTTCCTAAGCGACTCCGTGATGTTAGGGGGAGAAAAATGAGAAAGATTCGGTTCGTCCCATTCCTCTTCACCGGTTTGTGGATTCTGGCGACGCTCGCCGCGGCAGCTGATTTCGCTTCCGTGGATTTCTTCTCCCCCGAAGGGACGGTGAAAGGGGTCCGGCAAATTGCGGCCCGCTTTTCGGAAGCCATGGTGGCTTTCGGCGATCCGCGGCTTGAAGACCCTTTCGAAGTGAGCTGCCCCGAGCCGGGAACCGGGCGCTGGGCCGACCCCCGCAACTGGATTTACGATTTCGAGCGGGACCTGCCTGCGGGAGTGCGTTGTACGTTTCTCCTGAAGGAGAATTTCAAGCCCCTCTCCGGCAGGCCCCTGGCCGGCCGCAAGGAGTTCTCTTTCTCTACCGGCGGGCCGGCGGTCATCCAGGTCCTGCCTCACGAAGGTTCTCACGAGGTTGACGAGGAGCAGATCTTCCTTCTCGGCCTGGACGCCCCCGCTTCCGAGGCCTCGATCCTCGAAAACGCCTATTTTACGGCGACCGGCATCGAAGAGAAGATCGGGGTGCGGCTGTTAAAAGGCGACGAACGCCGCCGGGTCCTCGACCTGCGGCGGGATTTCATCGAACGCTATTTCCAGGTTCTTTTCAAACGCCGCACCGGGCAGCCGATCGGGACCGCCGTCCTGCGAGAGAGAGGCACGCGTCAGGAACAACTGATCAAGGCCCGAGATGGGGGGGATTCACCGCTTGTCGTGCTTCAAAGCCGCCAGCGGTTTCCCAATGAGTCCGAGGTAAAGCTCGTTTGGGGGATGGGGATTGCCTCGCTCAGCGGCGTGGTCACCGATGCCGAGCAGAAACTGGCCTTCAAGACCCGCCCCGAGTTCCGGGCGCGGTTCACCTGCAGCCGCCTGAACAAGGATGCCGATTGCATTCCTCTCCTGCCCATGAGCCTGGACTTTACAGCTCCGGTGAGCCGAGCTGCGGCGGAGCGGATCCGCATGATCGATCTAAACGGCAAGGATTACCGGCCTGAACCGGCAAAGGCCCCCGAGGGGCGCGAGCCTTTTGTTGAAAGGGTGACGTTTAAAGGGCCGTTTCCCGAACTCGCCCGGTTCCGGATGGAGCTGCCGGAGGTCCTGAAAGATGACGCGGGGCGCCCTCTGGCCAATGCCCGCTCCTTCCCGCTTAAGGTTTTCACGGACGAGGACCCGCCGCTCGCCAAGTTTGCTGCCCGCTTCGGTATCATCGAACTCAAGGCCGGGGCCCTTCTGCCGGTGACCCTGCGGAATATCGAGGCGAGCCTCAAAGCCGCCCAGTTCAAAATGGAAACGGCTGCGGCCGTTCCGGGGAGGACCTTGAGATTGGATGCCGCAGCCGGGCCCCAGGTTGTAAGCTGGCTCCGGCGGCTTAAGGACGCCGAAAGGCTGGAATCAGACAGCCCTCTCAAGGGGCGTTCCCTTTTCGGGGCCGGGGACGGTCCCCTGCAGACCATCGAGGTGCCCCGGGCCTTGAGCGGGCGGGAGTTCGAGGTGGTGGGCATTCCTCTGAACGGAGCGGGGTTTTATGTGGTGGAGCTCGCCAGCACCCGGCTGGGCAGCGCTCTTCTGGGAGAGAAAAGGCCTTATCACGTTTCGGCCGGGGCCCTGGTGACCAATCTTGCGGTCCATTTCAAGCTCGGGCGGGAATCCTCGCTGATCTGGGTTACCCGCCTCGACGACGGACTCCCGGCCGCCGGGGCTGAGGTAGCGGTAAGCGATTGCCGGGGAAAAGTCTACTGGGGGGGCAAAACGGATGACCAGGGCCTGGCGCAGATCCGCCAGGCTTTGCCCGCCGCGCGGGAGCTGCCGGGATGCTTCGGCTGCTGTGACGGGCAGTATGTGGTCACCGCCAGCTCGGGGGAGGACTCCAGTTTCACCCTGTCCGGCTGGCAGGAGGGGATATCGCCGTGGCGATTCAATCTTCAGCGCGCGGAATATCTCGGACCCTACGTGGCCACGACCGTCTTCGACCGAACGCTTCTCCGCGCCGGCGAAACCGTGCACATGAAGCACATGATCCGGGAGCATACCGGGCAGGGTTTCCGCTTTGTCGCAGCGGAGCGGCTGGAAAAGAAAGTCGTCCTGCGCCACGAAGGCAGCGAAGACCGCTTCGAAATCCCCGTGGCCTGGGACAGCCGCGGCACGACCGAATCGCAATGGGAGATTCCGAAGGAAGCAAAACAGGGAACCTATCGCGTATTTTTTGTAGACCGGCTGGAACCGCAGCGCGGAGGCGCGCGGGACCGGGAGCGTCCGGCCGGCGAGTTCCGGGTCGAAGCGTTTCGGGTGCCCCTCATGAAAGCTGCCCTGCTTCCGCCTAAAGAACCGTTGGTCAACGCCGCGGAGGTCTCGATCGGGGTGCAGGTCAATTACCTCTCCGGCGGCGGCGCGGCCCAGGCGCCGGTGAAGCTGCGTAGCCTCCTTCAGGCCAAGACCGTGACCTTTCCGGATTATCCCGAATATATTTTCGCGAACGGAGGCGTGAAAGAGGGAATCGAGCCGGAAGGCAGAGAGCTCTGGCGCATCGACGAATACACCGTGGAGGAAGAAGACGAGGAAACCCGGCCCCGGGCGTGGGGGGAAAAGACCCGGTCTTTGGGAACTCTGAGCTTGGCTCTTGACAGGGGCGGCGCCGGCCGGGCGGAAATCCGCAAACTTCCGAAGGTGGAGACGCCCCACGAAGTGATCGCCGAACTGGAGTATCACGATCCCAACGGTGAAATCCTCACCGCCTCAGCCCGCGTTCCCCTCTGGCCGGCGCGAGTCGTCCTGGCTGTGAAACCGGACAGTTGGGCCCTCAGCAGGGACAATTTCAAGTATCAGATTCTGGCCCTCGATCTGGCCGGGAAACCGGTGCCGGGCCTTGAAATCAAGACCGACCTTCTGCAGCGGACAACCTACAGCCACCGCAAGCGGCTGGTCGGAGGCTTCTATGCTTATGAAAGCACGACCGAGGTGAAACGAGTTGCCGACGGCTGCTCCGGGAAGACCGACTCTCGCGGGCTGCTCAGCTGCGAACAGAAATCACCGGCTTCCGGAGAACTGATCATCCGGGCCGGCGCTGAAGATGAAGCAGGGAATCCGGCGGCGGCCCACCAAAGCGCGTGGGTGATGGGCTCCGAGGACTGGTGGTTCGACGTAAAAGACGGCGACCGCATGGACCTGCTCCCGGAGCGCAAGCGCTACGAACCCGGGGAACAAGCCCGGCTTCAGGTCCGGATGCCCTTCCGCCGGGCGAACGCGCTGGTCACCCTGGAGCGGGAAGGGATCCTGGAATCCCGGGTTGTCGAGCTGTCCGGAAAGGCGCCAGTGGTGGAAATCCCGATTTCCGGCCATCAGGCCCCGAATATATTTGTGTCCGTGCTTGCCATCCGCGGCAGGGTGGCGGGCGTTCAGCCCACAGCCCTGATCGACCTGGGCAAGCCGGCCTTTCGCCTTGGTTATGCGGAACTGAAGGTGGGCTGGCAGGCCCACGAACTCAAAGTGGAAGTGCGTCCCGAAAAGAGCGTCTATCAGGTCCGGGAGAAGGCAAAGGTTCGGGTCAACGTCCGGCTTCCCGATGGCGGACTCCCGCCGAGGGGAGCGGAGGTGGTCCTCGCCGCCGTAGACGAGGGCCTGCTGGAACTGCGCCCCAACGACAGTTGGAATCTGCTGGAGGCTATGATGCGCAGAAGAGGGATTGAGGTGGAGACCTCCACGGCGCAGACCCAGGTGGTGGGCAAGAGGCACTTCGGGCGCAAGGCCGTGGTCCACGGCGGGGGCGGAGGCAGACAGGGCGCCCGGGAATTGTTCGAAACGCTGCTCTTCTGGAAAGGGCGGCTCAAGCTGAATGAACAGGGCCTGGCCGAGGCGGAAATCCCCCTTAATGATTCTTTGACGGCGTTTCGGATTGTAGCGGTGGCCGAGGGCGGCCCCGGAAAATTTGGGACGGGGCAGGCGACAATCCGGGCCACTCAGGATTTTATGATCCTGGCCGGACTGCCGCCGCTGATCCGGGAGCGCGATCGTTTCCGGGCGATCTTCACGGTGCGCAACACGACGGAAAGGCCGGCGGAGATGCAGCTCTCCGGGCGGTTGAGCCAAAGCCCTTCGCCGGGCCGGCCCCCCCTGGTTCCTTTGGCCGTTCAAAACGTCGCCTTAGCAGCGGGAGAGGCAAAGGAGGTGGGCTGGGAGGTCGCAGTGCCGCCGAATGCGGAATCTCTGGAATGGGAGGTGGCTCTTTCCTCAAGGGACGGCCTCGTGCGCGATCGGCTGAAGGCCGTCCAGAGAGTGGTCCCCGCGGTTCCGGTGCGGACTTTTCAAGCCGCGTTGACGCAGCTCGACCGACCGCTTTCGATCTCTGTGGAGCGGCCTTCGGACGCGACGCCGGGACGGGGCGGCGTCAAAGTCCACCTGCAAAATCATCTGGCCGGCGAACTGGCGGGCGTGAAGGAATACATATCCTTTTACCCTTACATCTGCCTTGAACAACTGGTGTCGCAGGCCGTGGCCCTGCGGGATGCAGGGCGGTGGCGGCGGGTGATGGCGAGGCTTTCCGGCTATCTGGATCGCGACGGGCTGGCTAAATATTTTCCCAGCATGCTCCAGGGAAGCGACGTGTTGACTTCCTATATCCTTTCCCTTGCCGAGGAGGCCGGCTGGACGATTCCGGAAGACTCCCGCAGCCGGATGACCCAGGGACTTCGCGATTTTGTGCAGGGAAGGGTGATCCGCAACTCCGACCTGCCCACGGCCGATGTGGCGATCCGGAAAATCGCGGCGCTGGATGCGCTGATTCGCACCGAGGGGGATGTGGAGGCAAAGATGCTCGCCTCCATCGCCATCGAACCTAACCTCTGGCCGACTTCGGCGGTTTTGGATTGGATGAGCCTGCTTTCCCGCAAGGCTCATCTTCCCGACCGGGACAACCGCCTGGCCCAGGCGGAACAGATCATCCGCTCGCGGCTGAACTTTCAGGGTACGGTCATGGGTTTCTCCACCGAGCGAACCGACGCCCTGTGGTGGCTGATGATCTCCGGCGACGTAAATGCCAACCGCGCGGTCCTCAATTTGCTGACCCGCGAGCAATGGCAGGAGGACCTGCCGCGCCTGGCGCGCGGCGCGCTGGCCCGCCAGCAGAAGGGCCGCTGGAACACAACCGTGGCCAATGCCTGGGGCGTACTGGCCATGGAAAAATTCTCGGGCCGCTTCGAGAAGGGTCCGGTTGCCGGAAAAACCGCCCTGGCTATAGGGCCGCGGCGCCAGGAACACAACTGGGCCGAGAAGGAAAAGGGCGGCACCTACGATTTCCCCTGGCCCCAGGGGCCTGGAACCGTAGAGATGAACCACGGAGGGGAAGGGAAGCCCTGGGCCACGATTCAAAGCTTGGCCGCAATCCCCCTCAAACAGGCGTTCTCGAGCGGTTACCGGATCGGGCGCACGATTGCCCCCGTTGAGCAGAAGATCAAGAACGCGTGGAGCCGGGGGGACATTTACCGAGTGCGCCTGGAAATCGAGGCCCAGTCCGACATGACCTGGGTGGTTGTGAACGATCCGATTCCCGCGGGCGCGGCCATTCTGGGAACCGGCCTCGGGAGGGGTTCGAAAATTCTCTCCCAGGAGGAGAAGAAGCTGGGGTGGGTCTGGCCGGCCTTTGAAGAACGGCGTCTCGATTCCTTCCGGGCCTATTATCGGCTGGTGCCCAAGGGCCGGTTCACGGCGGAGTATACGGTCCGGCTGAATAACCCGGGGCGATTCGAATTGCCGGAAACCCGGGTCGAGGCCCTCTATTCCCCCGAGATGTTCGGCGAGGCGCCGAACGAGCCTTTGGAGGTGAAACCCTGAGGAAACTGCGCCTGACGGTTATCGCCCTTGCTCTGGCGCTTGCGGCAAGCCCCGCGGGAGCGTTGCCCGGCTTCGAGGAGGTGAAGAGGGCCCATCGTTCGTCGGAAGCGACACTCCTCGACCGCCACGGCGAGACCTTGCACGAGCTGCGCGCCGATTTTGCCGGCCGGAGGCTGGCCTGGGTGAAGGTGGAGGATGTTTCCCCGCTGCTCATCAAGGCGCTGGTCCAGGCCGAGGACCGGCGGTTCTTCGAACACGAAGGCGTGGATTGGCGGGGGCTGGCGGGGGCCGCGGTCGACAACGTGCTCGGACGGGGACGGCGGGGCGGAAGCACTTTGACCATGCAGCTTGCCGCCCGCCTCGATCCGGCTTTGAAACCCCAGGAAGGGCATCGGAACCTGAGCCAAAAAATCGGGCAGATTTCTCTGGCCCGGGAGTTGGAACGGTCCTGGAACAAGAACCAGATCCTGGAAGCGTATCTCAACCTGGCGACCTTCCGCGGGGAGCTGGTCGGGTTAGGGGCCGCGGCCCGGGGGCTTTTCGGCAAGGCGCCCGGCGGACTGGATGAAGAGGAGGCGGTGTTACTGGTGACGCTGCTGCGTTCGCCCGGGGCCGCGCCCAAAACCGTGGCCCGCCGGGCCGGCGCGCTGGCTCAGGCATTGAAGATCAGGACCGATGAGGAGCGCCTTCGGGACCGCGCGGCCGAGGCGCTGGACAATCCGCTTCCTCTTCCGGCCGAAGGGGGTTGCGCCCCCCACGTGGCGCGCCGACTGCTCAAAGAAGGGGGCGAACGGGTCATCTCGACCCTCGACGGATCTCTGCAGCGCTTTGCCTTGGAAACGCTACGGCGTCAGCTTGTGCGGCTTGCGGGCCGCAACGTTCGGGATGGGGCGGTGCTGGTGGTGGACAACCCCACCGGCGAAATCCTTGCCTATGTGGGAAACGGGGGGGGCCAGGCGAGCGCCCTCCAGGTGGACGGCGTCGCGGCCCCCCGGCAGGCGGGCTCGACCCTCAAGCCGTTCCTGTACGGTCTTGCTTTCGAAAGACGGCTCCTGACCGCTGCCTCCCTTCTGGATGACTCGCCCCTAAACCTCATCACGCCGGGCGGGCTCTATGTCCCGCAGAATTACGACCGGGATTTTAAAGGATGGGTCAGCGCCCGCGTGGCGCTCGGGTCTTCCCTCAACGTGCCCGCGGTGCGGGCCCTCATGCTGGTGAACGCCGATCGTTTTGTGGAGCGGCTGCAGGATTTGGGATTTGCGGACGTAACTGAAGGCGGCGATTATTACGGCTTCGCGCTTGCCCTCGGCTCGGCGGAAATTCGGCTGGCGCAACTCGTGAACGCCTACCGGACCCTGGCGAACGGGGGGAAATCGAGCCCGCTCCTCCTGCGCCCGGATTCGCTTGCGGCGAACGGACGGCAGGCGATGGAGGCGGCGGCGGCCTATATCGTTTCCGATATCCTGGCCGATCCGGAAGCGCGGGGAATCACTTTCGGACTGGCCAGCCCGCTGGTCTCACGGGGCTGGGCGGCGGTAAAAACCGGAACCAGCAAGGACATGCGGGACAATTGGTGCGTGGGCTATTCCGATCGGTACACCGTGGGCGTGTGGGTGGGAAATTTCAAGGGCGATCCCATGTGGGATGTTTCCGGGGTCTCCGGCGCGGCCCCGGTCTGGCTGGAGGTGATGAACTTCCTTCACCGTTCCTCACCCGGCCGGCCGCCGAAGCTCCCCTTGGGGGTGGAGAGGGCCCGGGTGAGGTTTGATCCGGGATTGGAACCGGAGCGGGAGGAGTTCTTCCTGGCGGGGACAGCAAACCCGCGGATAAAGCTCAAAGACGGAGGATCGGACCGTCCGCGCTTCCTTTACCCGGCGCGCGGCGCGATCCTCGCCTTGGATCCGGATATACCGCCCGAACGGCAGCGCGTCCGTCTTCAGGTAAAAAGCGGCGGAGAATCGCTGCGAATCCTCCTCGGGCGGGAGGAATTAAGGGCCTCGCGGGAAGGCGCCCTCTGGCAGCCCCGTGCGGGACGCCACGCGATGTTCCTGGTGGATGAATCGGGGGCTGAATTGGACCGGGTGGAATTTGAGGTGAGAGCAAGGGTTGATGCGGGGCCATGACGTTCCGGACGAACGACCTTAAGGCCCAAAAAACTTTTTCAGGGAACCGTTAGAACAACCCTCCCGCCGTTCCCAGACCAACCGAGATCAGCAGGTTCCCGCGGTGAACTGAAGTCGGTTTGGCAGTATAATTACAAAGGGGCTCCTCTAAGAGGAGGAGACGAAAAACGAATAAGCATTCGACGAAGGGGGAGCAGAAATGAGTCTGGTCTTGGCCGAAAACCTCACTAAAGACTACCACACGGGCGAAGTCGTTGTGCGGGCCTTGAAAGGATTGAGCTTTGGAATCGAGCCTGGGTCCTTTGTCTCCTTTGTCGGCCCCTCGGGAAGCGGGAAGACAACCCTGCTGAACTTAATCGGCTGCTTAGACAAACCGACGGAGGGGACTCTGATCATCGCCGGAACCAATGTCTTGAGCCTCGACCGGAAAGCGTCCGCCTCCTTCCGGGGCCGGCACCTTGGTTTTATCTTTCAGGATTTCAACCTGATCCCCGTGCTCACGGTTTTTGAAAACATCGAGTATCCCCTCCTCATGGTCCAGAGTATGCCGGCCCGGGAGCGAAAAGACAGGGTGATGAGCCTGCTCCGGGCAGTAGGGATGGCGGAACAGAAGGGAAAATACCCGGACCAGATCTCGGGTGGGCAGAAACAGCGGGTGGCTGTGGCCCGGGCCCTGGTGACCGATCCGGAGTTAGTGCTGGCCGATGAACCGACGGCGAACCTGGATTCGAAGACGGCGTACACGGTCATCGAACTCATGAAAAAGATGCGGGACGAGAGGAAGACCACGTTCATTTTTTCCACGCATGACCCTCGAATCGTGGGCGAGGCGGAGATCATTTATTCGCTGGCGGACGGAGAACTGAAGGGCCGGCAGGTGAAGGGGGCTGAAAACCATGGGTAATATTTTCAAAATCGCCGTCCGCAACCTTTTGCGCTACAAGCGGAGAACCCTCCTGACCATTTCCCTCATCACCATTGGCGTCGTTTTTGTCCTGGTGTTCATTTCCATAACCGGATCTTTCAAAAGCATGATCATCGGCCAGATCACCGATTCGATGCTGGGGCATGTCCAGGTCCACCGGCGGGGGTATGTGGCTTCCATCGACAATCTTCCCCTGAACTTAAATCCGCCCGCCCCGGCCGTGCGGAAGCTGGAAAATATTCTCCGGGACCTGCCCGAGGTCGAGGCCTATTCTCCACGGATCAAATTTGGCGGGATGTTCAGCAATTTCACCGAAACCACCAATATCCGGCTCAACGGGGTGTACCCCGAACAGGAGTTTCGGACGGTGCCGCTCCTTCCGGCGCGGATAAAAACAGGCAGCAAAAATCTTAAGAAGGGCGAAATCTGGGTTCCGGAACTGCTCGCCCGGGGGATGGGGCTGAAGATCGGAGACCCGGTGGTTGTCGTGGCCACAAATAAGGACGGCTCCGTGAACGGGAAACAGTTTATTGTTTCCGGCATTTTGGAAAGCGCCACCGGTCCGGGCGGACGAGATGGTTACATCCATCTGCAGGATGCCCTGGAAGTCCTGCGCCTGCCGGAAATCGAAATCGGCGAGATGGCCATCCGAATCAGGAATTTCAACAAATTGACGGAATTCACGCAAAAACTGGAGGAAAGCCTGACGAAACAGGTCAACCCCCAAGGGCAGCCGATTTTCGAGGTCCATTCCTGGGAGCAGCTCTCGCCCTTTTACAATATTGCCCGGATGATCGAGGTTATGACTTTTTTCATTAAACTGATGCTTATCGCCGTCGTTCTCATCAGCATCATGAACGTCATGATCATGGCCGTTTACGAAAGGATCCGGGAGATCGGGACCATCGCGGCCATCGGGACTCTGCCCGGCAAAATTCTTTCTCTGTTCGTGATGGAAGGGTTTTGCCTGGGGGTCATCGGCGCGGTTACGGGGAGCCTCATCGGGCTGATTATCGTTCTGATCCTGAATTTCGTCGGCCTCAGATTCGATTTCGGCATGCAAAAAGACCTTGTCCTCGCCGCAACGATTGCCTTCCGGGATTTGATCGTGACCTCAGGGATCGTTATCCTCGTGGCGGTCATCGCCAGTTTGCAGCCGGCCTTGAAGGCCTCCCGGATGGAACCCATCAAGGCCTTGCGTCATGTCTGAAGGAAAAGGGTAAAGGGGAAAGGGAAAAAGCATGACCGGTGAATCCCGCAAAGGAGAAAAAATGATTAAAATCACAATGGTATTTACTTTCTTGATTTTTGCCGCTCCGGCTTTTGGCCTGGACGGCAACCAGCTTCTGATGCAGATCGACCGCAATCTCAACCCGGAGTCCTACGAGATGTACCGCAAGATCGTCAACGTGGAGCCGGACGGGAAGAAGAAAGAGTATACGCTTTTTTCGGTCAAAAAGGGGCTGGACAAAGTGGCCGCCCTCTTTCTGGCTCCGGCCAGCGAGAAGGGGCGGAGCACCCTGCGGGCGGGGGAGAACATGTGGCTCTATATCCCGAACGTGGGGAAACCCATCCGGATCACCAGCCTGCAGTCGGTTATCGGCGGGGTTTTCAATAACGCGGACATCCTGAACCTGGATTACGCCGCCGAATACAACGTGGAAAAACTGGAGGAGACGGAAAAGGAGTTTTTCCTGCACCTGCGCGCTAAGAATAAAACTGTGGCCTACGATCAGCTGAAGATGTGGGCGGACAAAGGAAAGAAAGTCCCCGTGAAGATCGAATGCCTGACCGAAGCTTCCATGCTGATCAAGACCCTCTACTTTCAGGACATCAAAGACCTGGGTGGAGGGATCGTCCGCCCTTCGGTTATCGAAACCGACAGCCCCCTTTACAAGGGATACAAGTCAATCATGATCTTCGCCAAGATCAAGAAGCGGGATTTCAAGGATGAAGTCTTTACCTTGACCTACATGCCGAACATCGATTCGCTGCGCCAATAGAACTCTTGAGAATTTGCCTCCGTCTTCACCATGATCCGGATGAAAAGCGTCCTCCTCATAGCCTTCGTCGCGGGGCTGACCCTATCCTCGGCGGCCTATGCCCAAGCGGACAAAGACGGCAAAGAAGAGTACAGACTGGACCTTTCCGAGATCGAAAAGAAGCCCTACCACCTGGGAGGATACGGAGAAATCCGGCCGATTGCCTACGGTCTGGATCATGAGGCGGCGCTCTACAAACTGAGGTTTTATAACCGGAATGAAGGCAATACCACCGAGGCCTACAATTTCAAACTTCTGATCGACGGAAGCTACGAACAGGACAACGCCCGCTTATTTGTCCGGCTCAGCTACGATGTAAATAATTCCTACTTAGGCTGGCAGGACGACCTCACGCCTTACGAGGCTTTCCTGTCCCTGAAGCCCTCCCCTTCGCTGACGCTGGATGCAGGGAAGAAGCTGCTCAGGTGGGGAAAAGGCTATGCCTGGAACCCGGTGGCCTTCATTGACCGCCCCAAGGACCCCGATGAACCGGATTTGGCCCTGGAGGGCTACTGGGTTCTTTCCGCCGATTGGATTCGCAGTTTCTCCGGCCCCCTGAAGACCCTTTCCTTTACCCCTGTTTTCCTGCCCGTCCTGGAGGGAATCAACGACGATTTCGGCAAGACCGGCCAGGCCAATATGGCCGCCAAACTCTATCTCCTTCTTTACGATACAGATATCGATTTTATCTTTTTTGCAGGAGGTAGCCGGACCACAAGATACGGTCTCGATTTTTCCCGCAATATCACCTCGAATTTCGAAATCCACGGAGAACTGGCGTTTATCGAGGACTTCAAGAAGGTTTCTGTTGCTCCGGACGGAACGGGGTCCGTTGCGAATTCCGACGCCGCGAGCTTTCTGCTGGGGATCCGCTACTTGACAAAAAACGATACCACTTACATCCTTGAGTATTATCACAACGGAACAGGATTCACCAAAGACGAAGCGCGGGCTTTCTATTCTTTCATCGATCGCAGCTATGACACGTATCTGGCCACCGGCAAGGATACAACTTTAAAGAGAGCCCAAAGCCTCGCCCAAGGGACTTACGCCCGTCCCAACCCCATGACCGATTATCTCTATTTGCGCCTCAGCCAGAAGGAGCCCTTCGATATCCTCTATTTCACCCCGGCCCTGACGGCGATCATGAACCTTAGAGACCCCAGTTATTCCCTCGCGCCGGAAGTCGTTTACACGGGAATCACCAACCTGGAGCTGCGCCTCAAGGCCACCTTCCTGGCGGGAGGGGAGTCTACCGAATTCGGGGAAAAGCCCTACAATTACCAGCTCGAATTTCGAGCGCGCTACTTCTTCTGAGAGGGGGGAAAATGAAGGCGGATGGGGAGGGGCCCCGGGGGCTGCAAAAAAACTCGGCCAAAGAGATCACCGAAAGTTCTGTGAATCATCCGCAATTTATTTAATCGCCCAGCCTCGTTTAGGGAACTCTTGAGCCATAGAGAATTGCTTCAATTCGCAGAACTTCCTCAAAATACTACTTTTTCAGAAATAAAATCGTGATGGTCTCGTAAAAAGTCCATCTGTCCCGCTCCGAGCGGGATTGCGCTGCAACTTCGTCGCTGCGGCGCACCCGGAAGTGCGCCTCACTGCTCAGTTTTTGCGCGCCTTGCATCTGGAGCTTTTTACGAGTTCATCAATCGTGGGAGACCCTTATTTTTTCTCGTCCCATTCCCCGCGGCTTTCGAGGATCTTTTCGAGGATCGCGGTCAGCTGATTGATTTCGCTCCTGGAGACGTTCAGCGCCGGCATGAAGCGGAGGGTGTTCTTCCGGGGGGAGTTGATCAGGAGTCCCCGCTTGAGGCCTTCCTCCACGATCTTGGGGCCGATCTCCTCGTTGAGCTCAAGAGCCACAAGCAGCCCTTTTCCGCGGACCTCTCCTAGCCCGAACTTCGCCGACAGGGCCTCGAGCTTCGTCTGCAGGTACGCTCCTTTTTCGGCGACCTTCGCCATAAATCCCGCCTTGGTCAGCTCTTTGAAAACCGCGATCCCGACCGCCATCATGAGGGAGTTGCCGCAATAGGTTCCTCCCTGATCGCCGGGTTCGAAGCAGCAGACGGCTTCCCGGGCCACCAAGGCCGCGAGCGGGGCTCCCCCTCCCAGGCCCTTTCCCAAAGTCATAATATCGGGGTCGGCCCCGCTGTGCTCGTAGGCGAAGAGCCTGCCGGTTCGGCCCATCCCGGTCTGGATCTCGTCCAGGATCAAAAGGATCCCTTTTTCCCGGGTGAGGTCGCGCAGCCCTTTCATGAATTCGTCCGTCGCCATCAAAACCCCGGCTTCGCCCTGGATGGGTTCGAGCATGACGGCAACCGTTCGCTCGTGGATCGCCTTCCGGACCGCCTCCAAATCATTCAAGGAAACCTTTGGGAAGCCGGGGACTTTCGGTTCGTAGAGCCGGGCCCATTCCGGTTTGCCGGAGGCGGACATGGTGGCCAAGGTGCGGCCGTGAAAGGCATGGTCCAGGGTGATGATTTCGTAAGCTCCGTTCCGGAATTTCTGGCCCCATTTCCGGGCCAGCTTGATAGCCCCTTCGTTCGCCTCGGCGCCGCTGTTGGCGAAAAAGGTCCTTTGCAGGCAGCTGTGCTCTTTTATCAGGTCGGCCAGGCGGATCATGCCCTCGTTGTAAAATGCCGGGCTGGCGTTGATGAGCTTCTGAGCCTGCTTCGCGAGCGCCTCCACCAAAACCCGGGGAGAGTGGCCCAGGCAGTTCACGGCCCACCCCTGGATGAAGTCCAGGTACTTCTTACCTTCCGAGTCCCTGAGCCAGGAGCCTTTCCCCTCGGTGAAAACGACGGGGGGCCGCTTGGTAATTTCGATCAGGGAATCAAAGGAGTAGGGTTTGGTTTTCATGAATTCGGCCCATCCTTTTCGGTGAATTTGAGGTCCTGATGAAGAGCATATTCTTAGATCCGGTTCTTGTCAATTGCCCAGTGCCGGTCTTCTGGCCGGTTGAAAAACCTCTTGACAGGTCTATTCTGATAAATTATATTAATCAATAAATACTGAATAATCAGATATAAGGAAACTCGGGAAGCGGGCTGGTTAGGAGGGAGGATAGGCCATGAGCAAAAAGGATAAAATGGGTTATCAGGAGAGGGCGGGAAAAAACCTGAGCGGCTGCAAAGTGGAATCGCTGATCAGCATCGATGAACGGGGGCAGATGGTCCTGCCCAAAGATTTACGGGAAAAGGCGAATCTCAAACCCGGCGATAAATTGGCGGTGATCAGCTGGGAAAAGGACGGGGCCACCTGCTGCTTTACCCTGATTAAGGCCGACTCCCTGGCCGGAGGAATTCGCGATTTTCTGGGGCCGATGATGCAGGATCTTTCAAGGACGGAAACGAAATAGGAGGGAAGAAATAATGGAAGAGAAAGAAATCAAGAAATACGTTCGCGAGCGATATGCCCGGGCTGCTACCCAGGGATCTTCCTGTTGCCAGCCGCCATCCTCCTGCTGCGGCGGGGGGCAGGAAACGGATCTCATCAGTATAAGTCTGGGGTACACGGAGCAGGACCTCAAGGCGGTTCCGGAGGGAGCCAATCTGGGGCTTGGATGCGGAAATCCCCTGGCGCTGGCCTCCCTTCGGGAAGGGGAAACCGTCCTGGACCTTGGCTCGGGGGCGGGATTCGACTGTTTTCTGGCGGCCCGCCAGGTGGGGAAGACCGGGAAGGTGATCGGCGTGGACATGACGCCGGAGATGCTCGACAAGGCGAGGGGAAACGCCGAGAAAGGAAATTGCCCGAACGTTGAATTCCGACTGGGGGAGATCGAAAACCTGCCGGTGGCGGACAACCAGGTCGATATCGTGATTTCCAATTGTGTTATCAATCTTTCGCCAGCCAAGGAGAGGGTTTTCCGGGAGGCGTTCCGGGCGCTCAAACCGGGGGGACGCTTGATGGTTTCTGACATCGTGCTTCTCCGGGTGCTTCCGGAGGGGATCCGGAAATCCGTAGCCGCCTATACGGCCTGTGTGGCCGGAGCGGAGACCAAGGAAAATTATCTGAACGCAATCCGGAAAGCGGGGTTTGAGAAAATCCGGATCCTGGAGGAAACGGTCTTCCCCACGGAAATTCTGGCCAATGACCCGACCGCCCGGGAAATCGTGCAGAACTTGAACCTCTCGCCGCAGATGGCCCGGGAACTGGCCCAATCCATAGTCAGTGTAAAAGTATCTGCCATGAAACCGGCGGAGTAAGAAGAGGCGGGAAGCCGGCAAAGAGGATCGAAAACTTATCGGCCCTTCGCTGATCCTTGTTCCCATGATCAAACCGCTTATGGTTTGAAAAGAGGGTTTTTCCGAAACGCAATCCCTGCTGCCCCATCATTTCGGAAAGAAAAATTATGAAGGATTTTGAAGGCATCGCCAGGAAGATCACCCTGGTGCTTTTCCTCTCCCAGAGCCTGAGCTCGGCCGGGTTCATTGCCGCCTTCACGGTCAACGCCCTGGTAGGGGTTGATTTGAGCGGACAAAAAAGCATGGCTGGCGTTCCCGGCGGCTTCTACGTGGTGGGACAGGCTTGCGGAGCGGTGGTCTGGGGTTTCGGCATGGAGCGGATTGGCCGGCGAGGGAGCATCGCTCTCGGCCAGCTTATCGGGGTGATTGGATCGGCAATCGCTGCGGCGGCCGTGGTCGACCGCTCTTTTCCCTCCTTCTTGTTTGGGCTCGCCCTCGTGGGCATGGCCAGATCGGCCGTGGATCTGGGCCGCTTTGTCGCGGCCGAGGTCCATCTGCCGGAGAAGCGCGGGCGGGCCATTTCCCATGTGGTCCTGGGGAGCACGGTGGGGGCCGTTTTCGGGCCGCTGCTGGTGGGCCCCATGGGGCACGTGGCGATATGGGCCGGCTATCCCGAGCTCTCGGGGGCTTATATTGCCGGGGCTGCCGTCCTGGCGGCGGGGGCAGTCTTGATCTTCGCGGGCCTGCGGCCGGAGCCGCGCGACATCGGCCGGGAGCTTGCTCAAATCCACGCCGGAGCGACCCCGCAGCAGGCGCCTCATTCCCTATCGGAGATCCTTCGCCGCCCGGGCGTGATTGTCGCCATGGTCACCATGGCCTTTGCCCAAATGGTGATGGTGGTCCCGATGTCGATCACCTCAGTTCACATGAAAGACCACCAGCATGCCCTGACTGCGGTTTCGCTGGTGATTTCCGCCCACACCCTGGGAATGTATGCCTTCTCCGTCATCTCCGGCAGGATGACGGATCGGTGGGGTCGGGGTCGGGTGGTCATTCTGGGCTCAGCGGTGTTGATCCTTTCCTGCCTGATGGCGGCGCCCTCCATAAATCTCCTGCCGCTAACCGTTGCCCTTTTCCTCCTGGGGCTGGGTTGGAACTTTGCTTATGTGGCCGGGTCCGCCCTCCTTGCCGACCAACTCTCGCCCAAGGAAAGGGCAAAAACCCAGGGATTCAACGACCTTCTCTTGAACCTGTCTTCGGGAGCCAGTCAGATCGGGAGCGGGGTAGTGTATGCTGCAGGTGGCTACGGGATTATGGCGTTAACGGCGGCGGCAATGGCGCTGGTGCCTTTGTCCTCGGCGATATGGTGGCAGGTTCGGGGACAGCGGGGATGATCGGAGGGTCTCATCCCTTGATTTGCCTTGGGGCTCCCCTCTGGATCTTTCCGGCCATGTTCATTGCCCAGGGCTGAGGAGGAAGTTCCCGAAAACTTTTGATTTTTTCATTCTTTCATGGACATTTTGAAAAAAGACTGGTAATCTGTAATCATATGCCCCTCCGGCCGCTGTTAGAATCCAGCGGCCTTTATTTATCCTGTATTGCAAAAAACCTATCTTTCTTCGGAAACCGGAAAATATGGCGGTTCTCGCAAGGGATAAGAACGGGATCTTTGGGATTTGAAGGGAGCAGGGAATGAAGAAACATCTGAAATGGATCATTCCGGTCGTAGTGGTCGTTCTTGTAGTCTGCGTATTCGGTTATCTGAAACTTTTTGCCTGGAACCCGGAGCGGCAGAAGCTGGCCCAGATCAATACCCGGATCATCTCGGTGGCGCAATTCGGGCGGGAGATGGATAAAGTTCCCTCCCCCTACCGGGAGATGCTTCAGGAAGACCCCAAGCAGTTTCTCGATCAGTTGGTCATGCAGGAGGTCCTCCTGCAGGAAGCCGAGAGGCTGGGGGTGAAGAGCGACGCCAATGTCAAGCCGGAGGAAAAGGACTCCTCGCAGATTCAGAACCTGCTGAAAAAAGAGGTGATTGACAAGGTCAAGGTCAACAAAGAAGAGATTGAGATCCTTTATAAGGAACATCAATCGAAAATGGGCAAGAAAAAACTGGATGAAGTGGCCCCCCTCCTGGAGGAACTGATCCGGGATGCAAAAGGGAAAGAAAAAATTGAAGAATATATCACTTCCCTGCGGGAAAAGGCCAAGGTCGAAATCGATGAAAAAAGGCTGAAGGACATCACCGCTGCTGCCCCCGACACCAACACGAGCGAGGAATTCAATAAAGCTGTCAAGAGCGGGAGGCCGCTGCTGGTGGATTTCGGGGCCAACAACTGCGTCCCTTGTCGCCAAATCCGGCCAATTTTGAAGGAGATCGCCAAGGAACAAAACGGAAAAGCCGAGATTCTCATCATCGATGTTTATAAATTCAAAAGCTTGGCCGCCGAACACAAAATCCAGGTGGTACCCACGCTCATCTTCTTCGATAAAACCGGGAAAGAGGTCTACCGCCATATGGGCGCCTGGGACAAGGATTCCATCGTCAAGAAGCTGGCCGAGATCGGCGCCGCCTGAAAGTCCTCTTAACGAGCGACAGGGCGATTTGAAATCGCCCCGTCTTCCTGCCTATATGGTCACCGGCTGAAGGCCGACATGGTTCCCATGTGCGTGAGCACCGGCATCGCCCGAGCCGAATACTTCGGGGACCTCGATGATCCCCAAAGCCTTATTTATGAGACGAAGAAGGCCAGTAAGATTGTAGTCCTTCAGTCGGTTAAGGGCCACGGCGCCGGGAAAATGACTCTGGCTCAGATGAAAGACCTTTCCATGGAAGAGTTGGGCGGCAAAATCGGCTATCCGGGGAAAACACCTGTTTTCGGATCAACTTCCCCGACGAAACCAAGAGTCTTTTATATACTTTTGTGAGGAGGGAACGAGAGTGAAAGAACCGGATAAAGAAAAACAGGGAATTTCGCGCCGGGATTTTGTAAAATGCTCCGCGGTTTTAGGGGGCGCCCTCTTCTCCTCGCAATTCGAATGGGCCGCCGACCTGATGAAAAGGGCCGAAGCCGGGATGCTGACTCCCGAGGAAGAATACGAACTGGTCCGCGCCGAGAACACTCTTTATACCGTTTGTCTGCAGTGCAACACGGGCTGCGGAATTAAAGTGAAGCTTTTCCGCAACAATGGATCCGCCGTGGCTCTGAAAATCGACGGCAACCCCTATGACCCGTTTGTTTCCGTTCCTCATCTCTCCTATCATTCATCCCCGCAAGAGGTGAACACCATCGATATGGCGATCTGCCCGAAAGGGCAGACCGGCCTGCAGACCGTCTATGATCCTTATCGGATTACGAAAGTATTAAAACGGGCCGGGAAGCGTGGCGAGGGAAAATGGCAAACCATTCCCTTCGAACAGGCCATCGAGGAAATTGTCAACGGCGGGGTCCTGTTCAAGGACGTCCCGGGGGAGGAGAAACAAGAAGTCGAGGGGTTGACCAATATTGCCTTGTTGAGGGATAGCAAGATTTTTAAAGAACTGGCGGACGGCCTGGCGCCCATCCGCTGGGCCAGGACCCGGGAGGAAAAAAAGGCCGCCGTCGAGGAATACAAGAAGAAATATGCAGCATATCTCCATTACCTGATCGACCCGGACCATCCCGATCTGGGTCCCAAAAACAACCAGGTCGTTTTCGGCTGGGGAAGAATGAAAGGCGGACGTAGCGACTTCTCGGCCGGACGCTTCTTCGGCGACGCCGTCGGGACCGTGAACCGCCACGGGCATACCACGGTCTGCCAGGGCTCCCTTTATTTTTCCGGAAAGGCCATGAGCGAGCAGTATGACGAAGGTTCCTGGAGGGGCGGGGCCAAATTTTACTGGCAGACGGAACTCGAAGGGTCGGAGTTCGTCCTCTTCGCCGGGGCCAATTTGCTGGACGCCAACTACGGCCCTCCCAACCGGGCCGCGCGGCTGATCCCGAATATCACCACCGGAAAGACCAAAATCGCCGTGGCCGATCCCCGCTTCTCCAAACTGGCGTCCAAAGCCTGGAAATACCTCCCGATCAACCCCGGCGGAGACGGCGCCCTGGCCCTGGGGATGATGCGGTGGATTTTCGAAAACAAGCGTTACAATGTGGGATACCTGGAAAACGCCAACCGGGCCGCGGCCAAGGAGGCGAATGAGCCGACCTGGTGCAATGCGGTGTGGCTGGTTAAAATCGCGGACAGCAAGCCGGGGGATTTTCTCCGGGCAGCAGAGATCGGACTGGCCCCCAAGGAAACCCGCAAAAATAAGGATGGGAAGGAATACGATTTTGAGTACCTCGTGGCCCTGCAAGACGGCAAACCGGTAAAGGTCGATCCCCACAACGAAAAGGAAGCGGTCAAGGGGGACCTACTGGTTGATACCCGGCTCAAGACAGCGGAGGGGGAAGAAATCCAGGTAAAATCCGCCCTGCAAATCCTTGCGGAGGCGGCTCAGGAAAAGTCCATGGAGGAGTGGTCCCGAATCTGCGGGATCCCGGTGAAGGATATCGAGGAAGTGGCCAGGGAATTCACCTCCCACGGGCGGAAGGCTTCGGTCGACATCCACCGCGGCGTGTCCCAGCATACGAACGGGTTTTATAACGTGCTGGCCTTTTATAACCTGGCCCTGCTTATCGGCAACTACGATTATCGCGGCGGGTTGATTTCTCTCTCCACCTTCAACACAACGGGGGGAAAGGAAACGCAGCCTTTCCATTTCGGCCGGCTGAACCCCCGGAAGGTTTCCGCCTTCGGAATCAGCAATATCCGCCACGATGTTCGTTATGAAGACACGACCCTTTTCGAGGGATATCCGGCCAGGCGGAACTGGTGGCCCTTGGCCTCCGACGTCTACCAGGAAATCATTCCTTCCATGGGGGATGCCTACCCGTATCCGGTCAAGGCCTATTTCTTGTATATGGGGGCCCCGAACTATTCCTTGCCGGCCGGGCAAACCACCCATGAAATCCTCGCGGATACCGGGAAGATCCCCCTCTTTGTAACCTGGGACATCGTCGTGGGGCCGACCAGCATATATGCGGACTACATTTTCCCGGATTTGAGTTACCTGGAGCGCTGGGAGTTCCAGGGGTCCCATCCGAGCATGCCGGTGCGCATTCAGGGGGTGAGAAATCCCGTTCTGGCGCCGATCCCGGAAACGGTCAAGGTTTTCGGGGAAGAAATGCCGATCAGCTTCGAAGCCACAATGCTGGCCATTGCGGAGAGGATGAATCTTCCCGGATTCGGTAGAGACGGATTTGGGGCGGGCGGCGATTTTACCCGGCCGGAAGACTTTTACCTGAAGATGGTGGCCAATATCGCTACGGACGGAAAGCCGGTGCCGGATGCGGAAGACCGGGAAGTGGAGCTCTTCCTGAAGAACCGGGCCCACCTTCCCCCTTCCGTCTTCGATCCGGAAAAATGGAAGAAAGCCTGCGGAGAAGCTAACTGGAGAAAAGTCATCTATGTTCTCAACCGCGGAGGAAGGTATCAGGATTATTCCGAGATCTTCACGGGAGACCAGGTTGCCAATAAATACGGGCGGTTGATCAACATGTACCAGGAAAAAACGGCCCGGACCCGCAATGCCTTCACGGGCAAGCCCAATCCCGGCTACGCCACCTACGTTCCGATCCAGTCCTCCTTGGGGAGACCCCTGGAGGCCGACGGTCTGACCGGGGATCTTCACCTGATCACCCAGAAGGAGGTTACCCAAACCAAATCCCGCACCATTACCAACTATTGGCTCCTGTCCATGATCCCGGAAAACGCCGTCATCATTCACAAGAGCGACGCCGACCGGCTGGGCCTAAAAGAGGGGGATCGGGTCAGGGTGCTTTCGTCTACAAATCCCGATGGGATATGGGATTTTCGAAATGGGATGAAGAAAGAAATGATCGGGCAGGTGAAGGTCACCCAGACGATCAAGCCCGGAGTCGTGACCTTCAACCTTGGATACGGGCATTGGGCCACCGGGGCCGCAGATGCGATGATCGACGGGAAGGTCATTAAAGGTGACCCCCGCCGTGGAAGGGGGGTTCACCTGAACGCAGCCATGTGGATCGACCCCTACCTGAAAAACACAACCCTCCAGGACCCGGTGGGAGGAAGCGCCGTATTTTATGATTCCAAGGTTCGGCTGCAAAAAATATAGGGTTCAAGGGGCCAAGGATTCCGGGATCCAAGGGGGGAAACCGGGTGCCTTGGCTTCCTCGCTTTTTCAGTTTTTGCGAATCTCTTCTTTCTCCGCGGTCTCGGCGAAAAAATTTTCTGGCGAATAGGCTTGACAAAAGCCGGTTTTCTCATTATTTTAATATCAGTCTTCGAGGGGCAGTGCTGCCAGGAATTATAACCCCAAAGTAAACCCTCATAATTATTGCCGAAATAAAACCTACAAAAATAGAGGAGGCTGGAAAAATGATTGGTCGTGGTCTGAAAGGGAAGAGTATTTTGCTTTTGGCGGTTCTGACGGTGTTAAGCATGGGCAGCCTGGGTTTTGCCCAGGCGGAAAAGGACATCCCGCGTCCGGAGAGAGGGTTTGCAATTTTCAGTGAATTTTCCGGGATTTATGCGGCTCCGGGGGAATCCATCCGCCTCGAGCTGACCGTTGAAAACAAAGGGCGGACCGATGAAAACATCCTGCTCAAGATTTCCGAAACGCCCAAGGGCTGGAAAGCCTCTCTGAAGGCTCCTAATTACACGGTAAACGCCGTCCCGGTTCCCGCTACGAAAAGCAAGACCCTGACGTTTGTGGCCGATCCCGACAAAGGAATGAAACCAGGCACCTACCAGTTCAAAATCGACGCCCAGACCCAGGACGGGAAGTTCACCTCTTCTCAAACGATTACGGCGAACGTCCAGGAGCGCTCTTCCGTGGCCGAAGATATCACCATCACAACTTCCTATCCGGTGCTCCAGGGCCAGACCGACGCCCGCTTTGAATTCTCTCTGGAAGTGAACAACAAAGCCGAAAGCGACCGTAACTTCAATATTTCGGCCCAGGTTCCTCCCAAATGGGAAGTGAGCTTCAAGCCCGCCTACGAACAAAAGCAGATTTCCAGCTTCCGCGTGAAGGGCGGCCAGAGCCAGACCATTGCCGTGGAAGTGAACCCGGCCAAGGACGCCACCTCCGGCTCCTTCCCCGTTGTGGTCCAGGTTTCCTCGGGGGAGAAAAAGGCCGAAGCCAAACTCACGGTGGTACTCACCGGAATATTTAAACTCGATGCCGGGACTCCCACCGGGCTCCTCTCGTTGGACGCTTTTACCGGGAAACCTTCGATCGTCTCCGTGTTTGTGAAAAACACCGGTTCGGCGGTCAATCGAAACGTTTCCTTCAGCTCCTTCAAGCCGGAAAACTGGAAAGTGGAGTTCAAGCCGGAGAAGATCGAGGCTCTGGAGCCCAACGC
>Ga0113563_10000169_pt1 | contig 26805 bp, 21 predicted proteins | sample Mud3Dept3metaG_FD_80117 | JGI IMG/M metagenome (GOLD analysis project Ga0113563, IMG submission 80117) | Freshwater wetland microbial communities from Ohio, USA, analyzing the effect of biotic and abiotic controls - Mud 3 Core 4 Depth 3... | ecosystem: Environmental > Aquatic > Freshwater >... | reverse complement strand
GGAGAACCGGTGGCTGCGGTGGCTGCCACAGATCTGGCAGCCGCAGATGCCGCCGCGAGCCTCATACACGTGGAGTATGAAGAACTGCCTGCTCTCTTCGATCCCGTCGAGGCCATGCGAGAGGGAGCGCCCCTGATCCACGACAATGTCAAAGGTTACTTCGCCGTCTTCGACGCGAGGCGTGGGGGGAATGTCTGTTCCCATACGACATTTTTTGAAGGAGATGTGGAGAGGGGCTTCCAGGAATCGCACGTCATCGTGGAAGAGACGTTGAGAACGCCCATGCAGTATCAGGCCTATATCGAGCCTATTGGCGCCATAGCACAGTTCGACGGCGCCGGCCGTGTCACGGTCTGGTCGAACACCCAGGGCATCTTCGTCACTCAGGACCGGATCTGTGAATCGTTGAAGATCCCCATGTCAAAGATACGTGTGATCGCCCCCAAGATAGGCGGTGGATTTGGAGGGAAAATAGAAACCACTGTACAGCCCCATTGTGTCGCGCTGGCGCAGAAGACTGGCGGGCGACCCGTGAAGATTGTCCTTCCCAGGGAAGAGGACATATCGAACACCAGGCCTCGTCATCCAGCCATCATGTCGTGGAAGATGGGCCTCAAGAAAGACGGGACTATACTCGCCTCCCAGATGTCGGCCATCTTTGATTCGGGTGCGTATGCGGATGATGGACCGGGAGTAGTGGCTGTCGGCGCCATCACAGCGAGGGGGCCTTACCGGATTCGGAACATCAGGATGGATAGCTACTGCGTCTACACGAACAAGGTGAAGACAGGCGCCATGCGCGGTTTCGGCAACACCCAGACTACCTATTCACGCGAATGTATGCTCGATATCGCGGCGCGGGCTGTAGGCATGGACCCTCTGGAACTCAGAATGAAAAATGCCATTGAGCCGGGAGACAAATCAGTCGGTGGCCAGACCCTGCACAGCGTCGGTTTCAAGGAGTCTCTGACGGCGGCGTCAGAGGGTTTAGGATGGAATCGACCCAAGGAGACTAAATACCGCGGGCGCGGCATGGCCGGCATCAATCATATAAGCGGTCTGCTCACGGTCGGCTCCGTGGTGCGCCTGAATGAAGACGGTACATTCACGATCCAGTGCGGTGCAATGGACATAGGGCAAGGCTCGGACACCGTGCTTGTTCAGATTGTTGCGGAAGAGATGGGCGTACCCATGGACGATGTCAGGCTGGCGAGCGGAGACACAGATGCCACGCCCTACACGTGGGCAACGACCGCAAACCGCATCACATACACAGGCGGCAATTCGGTGTTGCTCGCAGCGCGCGATGTAAAGAGACAGATGAGGGACCTTGCCGCTCAGATGCTCGATACGGAGAACTTGGAAACCAAAGACAAGAAGATTTTTGCCAAAGGAAATCCGGACAAGGCGCTCACCTATCATGACCTGGGCAAGGTCAGTGTCTGGGTCAAAGGGGGCCCCCTGATCGGCAAGAGCAACTTCATGGTGGAGGAACCTACGCTCGATCCGAGGTGTGCCATCGGTCATCCGTTCGGCACGCCTTTTTCCGCCTGGATTTTCGGCACGCAGGCGGCAGAGGTGGAGGTTGACCCGGACACGGGCGAGGTGCGCGTCCTGAAGCTCGTTGCTGCCCATGATGTGGGCCAGGCCATTAACGTGGATGGTGTTGAGGGGCAGATCGAGGGGGGCGTTGTGCAGGGGCTGGGCTACGGACTATGCGAGGCTGTGCTCTTTGACAAGGGGCGTATCACCAACCCTAATCTGACCGACTACAAGATCCCGCCTGCGGCGGATGTGCCGGAGATCACGCCCATCATCATCGAGACCCATGATCAGACCGGACCGTTTGGCGCGAAAGGCATAGGCGAAGCAGCGCTCATGGGCGCGGCCCCGGCGGTTGCGAATGCAATCTTTGATGCAATCGGCGTGCGCGTGACCGAACTGCCCATGACAGCAGAAAAAGTGTTGAAGGCCATACAGGAGAAACGTGCCCGCGAAGCCAAGGCCTCGTGAGCGGAACACCTAATCGACAAGGAGATTCGATATGTACGAGAAGAGCTTTATCCCATTTCGTGGCTATTTCAGCTCGCCCTTTTCGCGCTGGCAGGGCAGCCTGCAGCTTGACCATCAGCTCGAACTCGCTTGCGCCACCGTCAGGGCGTGGCTCGCGAAGAAAGGCTTCAGCGCAAAGATGTTCGATTATGTGTATGTAGGTGCAACCGTCGGCCAGAAGCACAACTTTTTTTACGGCCCGTGGGCATCGGCCCTCATAGGGGCAACGGAGATCCCAGGGTTGTACGTGTCGCAGGCCTGCTCAACATCCACAACCTGCATCAATCTCTCGGCAGTTGGCGTGGAGACAGGCATGCACAAGGTAGTGTTGGCCCTTATGGCAGACCGGACCTCGAACGGGCCCCACACCATATGGCCCAACCCCTTAGGTCCGGGAGCAGAAGTGATCCATGAGAACTGGATCATGGACAACTTCAATTACGAGCCCATCGGACAGCAGCCCATGGTGCAGACCGCTGAAAACGTTGCCAAGAAGGTGAAGGGCGGCGTCACCAAGGAATTCGCTGACGCGGTCACGCTGAGACGGTACGAGCAGTACCTGGACTCGCTGAAGGACGATCGTGCCTTCCAGAAAAAATATATGATCCCCGTGCAGTTCACGAAAAACAAGAAGGAGAAAGGTGTGCTGGAAGCGGATGAAGGGATCATGCCCACCACCAAGGAAGGCCTTGCCGGTCTCAAGCCCCAGATACCGGGTGGTGTGCACAGCTTCGGCGCACAGACCCACCCTGCTGATGGCCACTCGGCGGTTATCATAACGACGAAGGAGAAGGCAAAGGAACTGAGCGCCGACCCCGGCATTACAATCCAGCTTCTCTCCTACGGGTACGCGCGCGCTGAAAAGGCCCACATGGGCATGGCACCTGCCCCTGCCGCCCGCATGGCCATTGAGAAGGCGGGGATCAGCGCTAAAGACCTGAAGGCCATCAAGACGCACAACCCCTTTGTCGCGAACGATATCTACCTGGCATCGGACCTTGGAATCGACGTGATGGGGTTTGATAATTACGGGAGTTCCATAATCTATGGGCATCCCCAGGCACCGACCGGCGGGCGCCTCGTCATGGAACTGATTGAAGAGGTGGTGATGCTGGGCGGCGGGTACGGGCTTTTCACGGGATGCGCGGCAGGCGACACGGGTGCGGCGCTGGTAGTAAAAGTCTCGGGGTAACTATGGAGGTCATAGGAGGTCATAGCTTGTCTCGTCTGGACATGACACGATTTGCCGGTTGACTTCCGTGGGCAACACCTGTACCATCGGGAAACAAGCGGCAGGTCTATACCAAATTCGATAGGGGTATCAAAGGAGGGTATATGAGGAAGAGAGCGGGGGTTGTGACAGCATGTTTCATGAGTTTGTTGCTGGTTGGGTTCTCTTTTCAGGCGTCGGCTAAGGACGTCATTACGTTCGGCTATTCCATCGCGCTCACCGGTGTGCATTCCGCGGGCCCAGGGGCAGATTGAAGCCTACTCAACCTGGGAAGAAATTGTCAACAAGAGAGGCGGGATCTTTGTTAAGGAGGAAAACAAGAAGCTCCCCGTCAAGCTGGTCCACTATGATGACCAGAGCGAGCCGGGGACTGCGGTAAGGATTTACGAGAAGCTGATCACCCAGGACAAGGTTGATCTCATTCTGTCGCCGTATGTCACACCCGCCCACTTCGCCGTGGCTCCCCTGGCGCAGAAGTACAAGGTTCCTCTTGTCGGCGGGACAGCAGCATCGGTGAAGCTGAGAGAGATCAAGAACGACTGGTTCTGGTTTGTCACGGCGGCCATGCCTGACCGCCAGGAACGTGCGCTGGTTGACCTGCTCAAAGACCTCAAGGTCAAGACAGTTGCCATCGCGTACCTGCAGGAGATTTTCCCCAAAGAGAACCTGCAGTTTCTCGAACCGTATCTGAAGGAAGCGAAGATCGACGTTGTGTTACTCAAAGACTATCCCGTGGCGGAGAAGGACCTGAAGAGCCTCCTCTCGCAGATCAAGGCGAAGAATCCTGATGCCGTCGTCTGTCTCAGTTATCCGGGTGACACCTTTACAATCGTCACCCAGGCCCAGGAAGTGGGACTCAACCCCAAATTCCTTTTCGGTCTCGTAGGGCCGGCAACGCTGGTATTCAAACCCAAGTTCGGCCCGGCGGTCGAAGGCATCTCAGGCATGGGTAATTGGAGCCCCAAGATGAAGACGTTCGGCAACAAGGAATTCGTCGACGCATTCATGGCCAAGCACAAGAAGATGCCTGATGCACTCAACTCGACCGACGGGTATGTCCCTTGTCAGGTGATGGAGCAGGCTATTGAAAAAGTTGGCCTCGACAGGCAGAAGCTGAGAGATTACATAGCCGCCAATGAGTTCCAGGGTATCCAGGGTCCGGTTAAGTTCAAGGGCTCCGAGAACATCAAAGCAACCGCCGGGGTGCTCCAGTGGCAGAAGGGCGAGATGGAGGTAATCTGGCCGAAAAGTATAGCTACAGCGAAACCCGTGTATCCGAAGCCGGCGTGGCCCAAATAGTCAGCCGCCTCGACTCTTTATTGATGTTCGGGGACCAGTTGAAGGGCAGGAACTGAGGGCAGCGCGTCCCGATGGATCTGACCGTCATCATCCAGATCTTGTCGATCGGTCTGACCATAGGGGCGCTCTACGCCCTGATCGCCGTGGGTCTGAACCTCATTTACGGTACGATGAGGCTCCTCAACATTGCTCACGGTGAACTGATCATGATGGGGGCTTATCTCACCTACTCGCTCTTCACGGGGATGGGGGTAAGCCCCCTTTTGTCTATTTTTGCGGTGATGCTGCTCTCCCTTCTTTTCGGGTTGGTCATCTGCGCGGGCATCTTTCTTCCGCTCGTAAAAAAATCGAGCTCAGTCGGTGGCCTTGAATCGAGTTCGCTGCTCGTCTTTTTCGGCATCAGCATCATCCTCACAAACGTTGCCTGTCTTGTGTGGAGTGCCGACATCAGGGGCTATTCCTACCTCACGGGCATGGTAAGCGTCGCCGGCGTCTCCATCATGTACAACAAGGTGGTGGCCTTCGGGATCGCTCTTTTTGTCTGTGTGGGGTGCTACCTGCTCCTCCAGAAGACCATGCTGGGCAAGGCAGTGAGGGCCCTTATCCAGGACAGGGAAGCCGCAAGGCTCGTGGGGATCAACACGAGCGTGATCTACTTCTTCAGCTTCGGGACCGGTTTCGCCATGGCAGGACTCGCCGGCTGCCTTCTCAGTATGTTTTACGAGATTACTCCCTTCATAGGCATGCCCTACACGATTGTCGCGTTCATCGTGGTTGTGCTGGGAGGCTTGGGCAATCTTTTCGGAAGTCTCATTGGAGGCTTTCTCCTGGGACTCTTCGAGGCAGTCGGTGTGAGTGTGACATCACCCGGCTATCGCCCCATCCTCAGCTACGCCGTATTCATGCTGGTCATTCTGCTCAGGCCAGAAGGCATCTTCACAAAGAGGAAGAGGGTGTAGCTGTGGGAAGAGGAAGACAGCTGGCCATCCTCCTTGGCTCGATCGTGCTTCTGCTCTGTCTCGTGCCACTCGCAGCCTCTGACTACCACGTCTCTCTTGTCCTCGATGTGCTCATGTGGGTAGCGCTTACGGAAAGCTGGATCATCCTCTCCGGCTACACGGGCTACATCTCTCTCGGTCATTCCGCCTTCTATGGCCTGGGCGCCTACCTGATGGCGATGACCGTGACCAGCCTTCCGTACGGACTGGTGGTGATACTGGCGGGGCTCCTTTCAGCTGCATTTGCATTTGCGATCGGCCTGCCTTTCCTTCGTATCCGCGGCCCTTACTTCGTCATTCTCACGCTCGGCCTGACCGAGTTGACCAAATATGTTTTCGTCAACATGGAGATCAAGCTGGGCGGCACCGTGGGCAGGGTGATCATGAACGCGCCTGATCTCGTCATCCTCTACTACTCGATACTCGCGATCACGGTGGTAGCCACGGTCACCGCATATTTTGCCAAGCACTCCCGGTTCGGCACAGCGCTCCTCTCTATCAAGGAAGACGAAGATGCAGCGAACGCCCTCGGCGTGAACACCAGTATGTACAAATTGCTGGCCTTCGGTCTCAGCGCGGCATTCCCCGGGATGATAGGGGCGGTGCTCGCGCTGCGCCGTTCGTACATTGATCCCTACACCGTGTTCAGCCCCATGGTCTCCTTCCAGGTGATCGTCATGGCGTCACTGGGGGGTATAAGCGGCATCGAGGGCGCGATGCTGGGCGCGGTCATTCTGACGCTTGTCTCGGAAGCACTCTGGGCCCAGTACCCGTACCATTACATGATCATTCTCGGGGTCGTGATGATCATCAGTGTGAAGTTCATGCCGCAGGGACTCTTTCACCCGGTCGAACAATGGCTGCTGCGAAGAGCGAGGAGCAAACAATGAACTTCCTCGAAGTGGCTGGGGTGACGCAACAGTTCGGTGGCGTGGCAGCGCTTTCCCAGGTGGATATGACGGTCGAAAAAGGGGAAATCGTGGGTCTCATAGGCGCGAACGGCGCAGGCAAGACCACGCTCTTCAATATCATCGGTGGCTACTACCGGCCGGTCTCAGGGAGTATCAGGTTCAAGGACGAGGAGATCACCGGGATGAAACCGTACGTGATCTGCCGGAAGGGCATTGCGCGAACATTCCAGGTGGTGAGACCTCTTCGCAACATGACGGTGCTCAAGAATGTCATGGTAGGCAGGCTCTTTGGAAAGGACCGCATCAAGACAGAATGGCAGGCCGGGCCGGAGGCCGCTCGTATCGTTGAGTTCATGGGACTCGGCCATCAGATGCACGTGCCTGCACAGGAACTCACCCTGGTCGACCACAAACGGCTTGAGGTGGCACGGGCACTGGCGTGTAATCCTGAGCTCCTGCTGCTCGATGAGGTGCTCGCGGGTCTCACTCCTACCGAGACAGCAGCGGCCATGGAAATAGTGAGAGATGTGCACGAGAAGATGGGGGTCACCATCTTGATGGTCGAGCACGTGATGGCGGCGGTCATTGGTCTGTGCCACCGGGTCGTCGTCCTCCATTACGGCAGAAAGATAGCGGAAGGTACACCGAAAGAGGTGACTGAAGACCCAAAGGTCATAGAGGCGTATCTGGGGGAAAGCATTGTCTGAGAGCAACGAGAGCGGGGCAGATTCCTTGCTGCAGCTCAACGGCGTATCGATCTTCTATGATCGTATTCAGGCTGCGTGGGACGTCACTTTTTCCGTGCGGGAAGGTTCGGTCACCGCGCTCCTCGGTTCCAACGGCGCTGGAAAGAGCGCGATCATGAAAGCCATAACAGGCATCCTTCCCGTGGGTAAAGGCACCATCATGCTTGAAGGACTCGATATGGAGAGCATTTCTCCTCACCGCAGGGTCGAGCTGGGAATCTCCCTCGTGCCCGAAGGACGCAAGGTCTTCCCGGAGCTCAGCGTGCAGGAGAACCTTGAGCTGGGCGCTTACTGCTCCAGGGCCCGCCGGACGCTCAAGGCCACGCTGAAAGAGATACTGGAAATCTTTCCGGTGCTTGCAGAGCGCCGGCGGCAGATGGCCGGTTCTCTTTCGGGAGGAGAGCAGCAGATGCTCGCCATAGGCAGGGGACTGATGGCCCGCCCCCGCCTGCTGATGCTCGACGAGCCCTCGCTGGGCCTGGCTCCGGTCATGGTGCAGCGTGTCTTTGAAGTGATCGAGCGCATCAGGGCCCAGGGCGTTACCATCCTCCTCGTGGAGCAGAATGTGAGACATACGTTGCGCGTAGCTGAGATGGCCTACATTCTGGAGACCGGAAGAGTCACGTTACAAGGATCGGGAGAAGAGTTGCTCAATAACCCACACGTCAAGAAAGCCTATCTGGGGTTGTGAGATAAGAACAGTGATCGGTTATCGGTTATCGGTGAACAGGAATATTCAAGACCAGTTTAATTGGTTGAATTGGTTTCATTAGCAGAAAGGAATGGCTTCGATGAGGAGATTTGAATGATGAAAAAACATGCTTCCCGCCAGAAGCGGCATGTCACTCTTTTTGTTAATGGTGAGCGTCACCAGCTGAAGGTTGGGGATCGTTCCGACGAAGTTCAGGTCACCCATACCCTCGCCCATACGCTCCGCGAGACGCTCGATCTCACGGGTACGAAAACGCCGTGCAACAATGGTGAGTGCGGTGGGTGCACGGTTCTCATGGATGGTGTACCTATCCTGTCGTGCACAACGCTGACGGTCGAATGCGATGGCAAGCATATCACCACCATTGAAGGCTTGCGCGATCAGAAGAGCGGACGGCTGCACCCGATACAGCAGGCTTTTGTTGATCATGACGCAGTGCAGTGCGGCATGTGCACGCCCGGAATGATCATGTCTCTCAAGGCATTGTTCGACAGGCGGCCTGACGCAACAGAAGGCCAGGTGAGAGAGGCGATATCGGGGAACCTCTGCCGGTGCACCGGATACGTGAAGTACGTTGAGGCAGCACTCGATGCGGCGAGGGTGCTGAGAGAGGTGGGCGCATAATGGCACAAGACCTCAAGGTCGTAGGCGCAAGCGTACCCAGACTTGACGCTGTAGCGAAAGTCACCGGAGACGCCCGATTTACGGTGGACGTCAAGGTGCCGGGTATGTTGCACGCGAGGTTCCTGCGAAGCCCGCATCCATTCGCCGTGGTGAAGTCCATATCGACACGGAAGCTTGAGAGCCTTTCCTGGGTGAAGGCGGTGATTACTCACCTTGAGATGAAGGGGACGGTTGTGCGCGGGAGCCCTATCGACGACAAGGTGCGCTACCTGGGTGAACCTGTTGTCGGGGTGGCCGCCGAAACCGAAGAACGAGCTCTGGAAGCATTGAGTCTTATCGAGGTTGAATACGAGAAACTGCCATTCGTCCGTAACGCAGAAGAGGCGCTCAGACCTGACGCACCCCGTTTATGGCCCGACGGAAACCTGTGCGAATGGCCGGGGAAACCCGGCGGGCCCGACAAGAAGACTGTCCAGTGGACCAAGGGTGATCTGGCACAGGGGTTTGCCGAGGCGGACGTCATCATCGAAAGCGAGTTTGCAACGCACACACAGTTTCATGTTGCCCTGGAGCCACATGCCTGTGTTGCGGCCTGGGACCCGGCCGAGGGACAGATGACTTTCTGGGTTTCCACGCAGCACATCTACTGGGACCAGCAGTCTTTGGCAAAGTTCCTGAAGCTGCCCCTGGAAAAGGTCAAAGTGATCTGTTCTTATTGCGGCGGCGCATTCGGGGGCAAACTGAGTACGCTCAAGGAATATCATATGGTGGCCGCGTTATCGGTACGGGCGAGAAGGCCGGTCAAATTCGTGCCCACCAGGGAAGAGGAGTCGGTCACGACAGCTTTGCGCCCGCCCGCGTCCTTCTACTACAGGATCGGTGGAAAAAAAGACGGGACCCTCACGGCAATCGATCTTTACTGTGTCAGGGACGGCGGGCCTCTGACTGCGAATCAACCCAAATTCACCCTGGGATGCACCGATTACGTTGTCTCCTATTTCACCTGCGACCATGTCCATTATGAAGGGAAGAGTGCTTATACAAACCAGTCTCCCACCGCGGCCTTCCGGGGCTTTGGCTACTTCGAGGCGGGCACGGGTCTTGAGCAGGCAGTCGATATGTTCGTGGAAAAAATCGGGATGGACCCTGTCGATTTCTATCTGAAGAACGTGCCCCGTCGGGGCGCGCTGCTGGGCGCGGACCAGGGCGTCTGTACTACCGGTGGTATCCGTGAGGTGATCCGGGCATGCGCAGACAGGATAGGGTGGAAGGAGAAGTGGCACAAGCCCGGAGAAAACAACCTGCCTGACGGGAGAAAACACGGCATCGCCATAGGCTTTGCAATGGGGCGCGCCACAATGCCGCCCATCCAGTTTGCGGGCAACACTGTGGTGAAGATAAACACGGACGGAAAGGTCCACGTGTTTGCAGGTGTCTCCGACATGGGGCAGGGTCAGGCAACAGGCCTTGTCCAGATTGCGGCCGAGGCGCTGGGCGTGCGCTTCGAAGATGTCACCATCACCTGGGGAGATACGGTGGCGCCGAACACGGCCTATCAGGGCGCCAGTGCAACCACCATGATGTCGGGGAACGCCACTTTGCTGGCCTGCGAGGATGCCAAGCAGAAGCTCTTCAAAAATGCTGCGCCCATGCTCAACGCCCCAGTTGAATCCTTGAAGATCGAAAACGGTGAGATTTATGTTGCCGACGACCCGAAGCGGCGCATCACCATTGAGGCAGTGGTCAGTCGTCCGGGGAAAAAAGTAATTATCGGCGAAGGTAACTGGTCCATGCCTCTTGCGCAGAATCAGCCGAGGGCCCCGGTCGTATGCTTCGTGGAAGTGGCAGTCGATACTGAGACGGGCAAGATCGAAGTGCTCAGGCTCATCCAGGGCACTGACTGCGGGAAGATCATAAGTCGCGAGCGGCTTGAAGGACAGCTCCAGGGAGTCCTGTCAGGAGGGCTCGGCTTCATGCTCCTTGAAGACTGGGCAATCGATACGGAACGGATGCGGATACTCAACGGGAACATGCTCGACTACAAAATATTTACGTCGCTCGATTCCACAAACGAGGCGATGGAGCCGTGCGTGATCGTCGAGGACGATGATCCCATAGGCCCTTTTGGAGCGAGAGGCATTGGTGAGGCCTGTCTTGCCGGCGCCGGCCCTGCCATCCTGAACGCTGTCTATAACGCGATAGGCGTTCGATTTCACAACACGCCTATCAGCGTGGACAAGGTGCTGGCGGCCCTGAAATCAGGGGGGTCGAGATGAAAGGGTTCACGCACATCGACGCAAGAACAGTCGCCGAAACAGTCGAACTACTGGCTGAGCAGCCTGGAGCGGCGAGGGTGCTGGCAGGAGGTACGGACCTTCTCGGAGCGCTCAAGAACGAGATCTATGCAACAGCCCCTGAGGCAATCATCAATGTAAAGCCCATCCGTGGCCTCGACTTCATAAAGAAAGATGCCGAAGGGCTGAGGATAGGAGCGCTCACCCGGTTGAGCCAGATTGTTGATTCTCCGGTGGTCAGAAAAGAGTGGCCCGTGCTTGCGGAGGCTGCCCAATCAATCGGTTCTCCCCAGATCAGGAACATGGCCACCATCGGCGGCAATCTCTGTCAGGACGTGCGCTGCTGGTTTTACCGGGCATCCCCGTTTATCGGAGAAAGGTACGAATGCATGCGAAAAGGCGGTACTCGGTGTTATGCGCTGACCACCGAGAACCAGTATCACTCGGTGTTTGGGGCTGCACAGTCGGGCACTCCTGGTTGTGCGTTACAGTGCCCGGGCAAGATAGACATTCCCGCGTACTTTTCCAAGATCAGAGAAGGGGATGTTGCCTCTGCCGCCCGGATCCTTCTCGATGCGAATCCCATGCCGGCAGTCACAGGGCGCGTCTGTCCTCACTTCTGTGAACAGGGATGCGTCCGCAATGAGTTTGATGAGCCTATCTCAGTGCGGGCCATCGAACGATACATCGGTGATTACATCCTCGACCATGCCGACGAATTAGTGAGGCCTGTGAAACAGTCCACTGGAAAGCGGATCGCGGTTGTCGGGTCCGGCCCCGCCGGGCTTGCGGCGGCCTATTATTGCATGAGTCTCGGTCACACGGTGACGGTGTTCGATAAACTGGAGCACGCCGGAGGCATGCTTTCCTACGGCATACCTGAGTACATCCTGCCGCGCGAGATAGTTCAGAGAACCGTCGACGCGCTGAAGAAGGCGGGTGTGGAGTTCCGGCTCGGTGTAGAAGTCGGGCTCGATGTGTCGGTCGAGAAACTGCGGAGTTCGTTCGACGCTCTGTTTCTTGGAACGGGGGCCTGGGAAGACCGTGCAATAGGCATGGAGGGAGAAGGTCTGGCGCAGTCCGCGCTTTCCTTTCTCATGGATGTGAAGCGAGGTGCGCCCACCATGCCCGGGAAGAAGGTGCTGGTCATAGGCGGCGGTAATGTTGCGGTAGACGCCGCCATTACAGCGCGAAGGCTCGGGGTAGAAGACGTGACCATGGTCTGCCTGGAGTGCACGGAAGAGATGCCTGCCCTGCCCTGGGAGATCGCACAGGCCATCGAAGAGGGCATTAAACTGATGCCTTCGTGGGGGCCTACCAGGGTGCTTCAGTCGAACGGCAAGATCACTGGTCTGGAACTGGCCCGCTGCACATCGGTCTTCGATGACAATCATTGTTTTGCACCCACATTTGACCATGATGAAACCATACGGATCGAAGGCGATTCGGTGATCATGGCGGTGGGCCAGGCACGAGATCTTTCGCGCTTCAATCAGGCAATTCCGCTTGACGTGAAGAGCGGGTTGATTGTTGTCGATGGCACGAGCCAGGCCACGAGTATTCCGGGTGTGTATGCGGGGGGTGACAGCACACTACCTCAGGGCACCGTGATCGAAGCGCTCGCTGCCGGCCGGCGCGCTGCGCTGGCCATGGATGCGTATCTTGGAGGAACAGGCAAACTGTCTGATATCGGGAATCGAGGAAAGGAGAATGGCTTCCTCAGGTTCAGCACTGATTGTGCGGAACGAAAAAAGAGAGCGACTTCTTCCGTATTGCCAGTGCCCGAGCGCAGCCTGGAGAAGGAGGATCTTAAGGGGCTGCACGTGGGTCAGGTGGAAGATGAGGCACAGCGCTGCTTCAATTGCGGCTGCGTCGCCGTGCACCCATCAGACATTGCCACGGTCTTGATGGTCCTGAACGGAAAGATAAAGGTGGTCGGGCCAAAGGGTTCGCGAACGATCCCGATAGAGGAGTTTGTTGCGCCTCTTGGTGTTGCCCTGGGAGCGGATGAGATCGTAACGGAAGTTCAGGTGCCTCACCCCGTGAAAGGATCGAAACAGACGTTCCTCAAGTTCAGGCTGCGCAACGCGCTTGACTTCGCGATGGTGAGCGTCGCTGCGAACGTCACGCGCGCCAACAGGACGTGCAGGGATGCGCGGATCGTCCTCGGTTCAGTTGCTCCATCGCCGATGCGAGCGATAGGGGCTGAGCAGGCCATCATCGGCAAAGTGATTGACACTTCTGTAGCCGAAGAGGCGGCGCGGGCTGCGGCAGCAGGGTCGGTTGCGCTTGCCAGGAACGGCTACAAGGTTGAACTGGTGAGAGCGCTTGTAAAGAGGGCACTGCTTGCGCATGCGGACAACGGAACATGAATGCGTTGCGAACAATATATGGACCGTCATATGGACCGTCATGGATCGTCGTAATCAAAAAAGGAGGGTAGTAATGGGAAACAAGAGATTGCACGCAATAGTGATTGGCTTTTGCTTTCTTTGCTTGCTGGCAGTTCCCCTTTCGGTTGCCTGGGCACAGTCCCAGCCGGTGAAGTTCAAGGCGGTTACGTTCCTTCCCAAGGGGAACCCCACTGCCGCAAGCTTCGGGCGCATGGTCGATGCATTCAACGAGAACTTCAAAGGGAAGGCCTCCATGGAGTGGGTCGGCGGACCGGAAGTGATCCCTGAGGCCCAACTCCACGAATCAGTGCGGAGCGGCATGATCGACATGGTGGCCACTTCTTCTGCGCTCTACAAAGCGCTTCTGCCAGTCTCTGATGCGCTCATGTTTTCGAACAAGAACCATGAAGAGATCGAGGCGAGCGGTTTCAATCCAATGTTTGCGGACCTCCACAAGAAGATTGGTATAACCTATATAGGGGAGGTAGGATTCGGTCAGCCCTTCTATCTGTACACGAAGTTCCCTCTGAAATCGCCGAAGGAGGTGGCAGGGAAAAAGATCCGGGTATTCCCCGCCATCACGCCCTTTGTGACAGCGCTCAAGGCTGCTCCTGTCAACATGGTCATGCCCGAGATCTACACGGCCATGGAGCGGGGCGTGGTGGACGGCTTTGTCATGGCAACCATCGGTTTTGTGCAGAGCTTTGCCTGGCACGAGGTGACCAAGTACATGGTCAATCACGGGTTCTATCGGGGCAGCGTGGCGGTCCTCGCCAACCCGAAGCGCTGGGAGCAGTTGCCGAAAGGCCTGCAGCTAGAGATCATAGAATGGAAGGCCAAGGTCTGGGACCCCAAAGAGGACAAATACTACACCGCCTTTGCCCAGGGGCAGACGAAACTCGTGTGGGAGAAAGGGGTGAAGCCGGTCGAATTCTCGCCGGATGAGGCGCAGGCTTTCCTCAAGCTCGCCTATGACTCCGCCTGGACCAAGATGGCGGAAAGATCTCCTGACCTGGCCCTCAAGATCAAGGCCATGCTCGTGAAATGATCAAGGCCATGCTCGTGAAGTAGCTGCGCCGGGAACTCTCTTTCGCCTGGCGATTCATCAGACTGACTCGGGAGGATCGGGATATCATGAAAATTGCGTCTCGTTTCTGGGCTCTCTTTGATCGCGTTAACAACGTGATGGCCGGCTGCGGTATGGCTGTACTCGGCTTTATTTTGCTCGCGGTCTGCTGGGAGGTAGTCACCAGGTACTTTCTCGGCAAGGGGACCATATGGGTGGAAGAAATCGGGGAGTACTCCATGCTCTTCATGACCTTCCTGGCTGCTGCCTGGCTCCTACGGATGGATGGACACGTGGAGATGGACATCGTGGTCACCCGTTTCTCCCAACAGACACAGCTCTTGGTCAGGGTAGTGGCGTCCTGGGTTGGTGCAGCCATCTGTATGGTGATGACGTACTCGGGTGCAGACGTTGCGTTTGACCACCTTCAGCGCGGACTCCACCAGCCCACGCCTGTTGAGCCGCCTGACTTCCCGCTCTTTGCCGTCATCCCGCTCGGCTTTCTCATGCTCTCCATCCAGTTCGTGCGGAGAGGTTATACTGCTTTCGTGGCGTGGAAGGCGTCTTCGGCCCAGGGGCCAAAGACCACAGCAACAAATTCTTGAGGTGAATGCGTATGGAATGGTGGCTGATCTACAGCCTGATCTTCGGCACGCTGATCGTGATCATGTTCTCGGGGCTGCCTGTGGCATTTGCCTTTGTCCTGGCCAACCTCATCTGGGGCCTCATTCTCTGGGGTCCGGCAGGTCTTCAACAGATGATCCTCAGCATGTTCGAATCGATAACGATCTTCACGCTGCTCCCCGTGCCCTTATTCGTTCTTATGGGAGAAGTGATGTTCCATTCGGGCCTCGCGACCAACCTGCTCGACACCATGGACAAGTGGATGGGCCGCCTCCCGGGCCGCCTCGGCCTGGTGTCGGTGGCCTCCGGCACCATACTGGCTGCGCTCACCGGCGCGAGCATGGGCAGCATCGCCATGCTGGGCTCGACGCTTGTGCCAGAGATGGAACGGCGCGGCTACAAGAAGATCATGAGCCTGGGGCCGATCATGGGAAGCGGTGGTCTCGCTGTCATGATCCCACCGAGCAGCCTTGCCGTGCTTCTCGGTGCGCTGGGGGAGATCTCGATAAGCAAACTGCTCATTGCTATTATCCCGGGTGGCCTGCTCATGGCCGCCCTCTATGCGCTCTATATCATCGGGCGGTGCTGGCTGCGTCCCGATCTCGCTCCGAGCTATGAGGTGCCTCCTATCTCGTTCATGGAAAAGATCGCTATCACTGCCCGCTACGTGCTCCCCATGGGCGTTGTCATCTTTCTCGTCATCGGTGTCATGATGCTCGGCATCGGCACACCCACCGAGGCAGCGGCCACAGGCACCCTCGGCACCTACATGCTGGCTGCATGCTACGGGAAGTTCAACTGGTCGCTCGTCAAGAAATCGTTGCACGGCGGCCTCCGCATCACGGCAATGCTCTTCCTGATCGTCAGCGGTGCCACAGCTTTCAGCCAGATCCTCTCGTACACCGGGGCAAGCGCCGGGTTCGTGAAATTCGCCCTCAACCCCTCCTTTCACCCGATGATGATCATGATCGTGATGCAGCTTGTGCTGATATTCCTCGGCATGTTCATCGGCCAGGTGCCTATTATGCTCATCACCCTGCCCGTATTCATGCCGATCGTCAAGGCATTGGGCTGGAACCCGGTCTGGTTCGGCGTGCTCTTTCTCATCAACATGGAGGTGGGCCTGCTTTCCCCACCATTTGGTATGTCGCTGTTCGTTATGAAGGGCGTGGCTCCTCGCAACACAACCATGGCGGATATCATCCGGGCAGCCATGCCCTTCATCTATCTCGATCTCATCGCCCTGGCCCTGATCATTGTGTTCCCAGGTCTTGTACTCTGGTTCCCGGGGGCATCGTGAGTCGACGAGATGAGTGTCACAGCAGGAGGAGTTGATGCCCTCAGTAAGAGAAGAACGTATCGAAACCGACCTGCTCATTATAGGCGGAGGCATCGCAGGAGCATTCGCTGCCATCAAGGCGCGGGAGGCAGGGTGCGAGCGGGTGACGCTCGTGAGCAAAGGCAAGTTGGGAAGAGACAGCATCTCTTCGTTTGCCGCGGGTGCCTTCACCATGATCTTCCCTGAAGACGATCGGGGAGAACTCATAAGGCTGTGGGGCTTGAGCGAGGCCTATGGAGCTGGGCTCTATGATGAGGCATTGCTGAATGTGTGGATCAACGACAATTATGACCGGATACTGGAGATGGACCGATGGGGTGTGGAATGGGAGAAGACCCCTGACGGTAAGTTCGAGCGCAAGGTCGGGCGCTTCGCCAAGATGGTGGGTTGGTTTCACGGCTCGCAGATGATGCAGGCAATGGCGAAAAAGGTGAGGGCATCGGGTGTCAGGATCATCGGCCACACTATGGTCACAGACCTTCTCACCGAAAATGGACAACCGGAGAGCCGCGTCACCGGAGCCCTGGGCTTTGACGTCAGAACAGGTGCATTCAGGGTCTTCAAGGCAAAGGCCACGGTGCTCGCTGCAGGCGGCTGCGGTCTGAAATCGAGGTTCTCCTCGCACAGGTTTCAGACAGGCGAAGCGATTGCCATGGCCTTTCGGGCCGGAGCAACGCTGGGCAGGTTTGAAACGGGTGAGCGAATCCACACGACAGCCGCGCACTTTGACACGCACGGCCTTATCTTCTTTGTGGTTCAGGGTGGCAGATTCGTCAATGCCCTCGGTGAGCCATTCATGGAAGCATATGATTCTGAGCTCAAGGATTTTGCCAGCATGTCCTCCGTTTCCGCAGCGAGCGCATTCGAGGTAAGGGCAGGGAGAGGCCCCATTTATCTGGACCTGACGGGGTTCACTCCGGAGACTGTTCGAAAGCTTAAAAAGGTGATACCCCACGTTGCAATGATCCTTGAGCGAGCGGGCGTGCTCGTCGAAGAGAAAATCGTGAAGAAGGTTGAATGGGCTCCGGCATTCTACGCAACCATTGGAACAGGCGGCGGCGCCATCACCAACACGCAGTGCGAGACCACGCTGCCGGGTCTATACGCGTGCGGAGATGCCATGTCGAGGCCTCCCCATTTTGCTGCCCTCCCGGGCGCCTCCGTCTCCGGCGCGCGTGCAGGTCGTTTTGCAGCCGCGTACGTTGCAGGTGCAGACGAAGCGAAGATACGGGAAGGACAGGTGAAAAGAGTGAGAGAGTTTGCCCTTGCTCCTCTCGCGAGAGGCGACGGAGTCGACCCGGACCACATCACCCTGGGGCTGCACGAAGCCTTGCTTCCTTACGAAGTAACGATCATCTCGCGGGGTGACCGGATACAGAAAGCCATTGACGAGGTAACGCGGATACAGGAAGAAGAGCTGCCGCGCATCTATGCGCTCGACCCCCATGGCTTAAGGGTCGCGAACGAGACACGAAGCATGGTGCTTGTCTCTGAACTCTATCTGAAGTCCCGTCTGCTGCGCGAAGAAAGCCGTGAGGGATGTCTTCGTGAGGACTTTCCGTACACGGACAACGTCGATTGGCTCAAGTGGTCGATGCTCAAGCAGGATGACGGAAAGATAAAGCTCTGGACAGAGGAGATAGGCGCTGACCACTACCAGTATAAGCCGAAAAGAGAGAAGTACCTCTGTCCCATGTTCGCGGCGGCAACGAAGCGGGGGGTGCCATGGGGATAAGGAGAATCGATTACGCTCTGTGCACGGGATGCGGAAGGTGCGTTGACCTGTGTCCGATGGACGTGATACGGCTCGACCCGGACGGGAAGAAGCCGGTCATCAAGTACCTCCGGGATTGCATGAGCTGCTTCGCCTGTGAAGAAGAGTGTCCCGAGAACGCCATCTTTGTAACGCCTGACCGGGAGAAGAGAATCCCTCTCCCATGGTGAGATGACGCACCTGCTCTTGGCAGCGAAGGGGATAACAAGGAGAGACGAAAGGGGAGAGATACGTGGCCAAAAAATATGTTGTCGTTGATACCGAGTTTCACCACATACCATGGGCTGCCGCCCAGAAAGCAAAAGGACTACCCGATGGGGACCTGAAATTCCGGCGCATCGTGGAGACGCCTGACGATGCGTACAAGAAAGTCTTTGACATTGGAGAGTGTATCCGACACATGGACGAGAGCGGCGTGGACATGGCGCTGGTGGGCCTTGCTACCTGGACCGATGCAAGCCTTGATGTCTGCAGGGCCATCAATGACGGCCAAGCCAGGCTCGCAGAAGAGTGTCCCGGCAGGTTCATCACGATGGCGCACATCCCATTGCTCGAGGGGCAGGCTGCGGTGGATGAACTGGACAGGGCTGTCAATGAGCTCGGGCTGAAGGGCCTTACGATAGCCTCTTCCTTGCGGGATGTCACGCTCGATGACCCGCGATTAATACCCTTCTTCAGGAAAGCAAGCCAGCTTCGTATGCCTATCGTGGTCCATCCTTCCGTGAGGATCCCCATTTGGGGCGGAGCCAAATACAACATGAGCGGGAGCGTCTCCCGCGAATACGATATTATCAAGTCGTTCGTCGAAGTGCTCTGCGGTGTGCTGCCACAATTCCCCGACCTGAATTTCCTTTTTTCGCATTATGGAGGAGGCGTGCCGTTCCTTCTCGCACGGATCAAGTCATGGTACGTGCCGGCCGGAGATTCCCGTATCCCGGAAGAGAAAAGGAACAAGCCCAAGACCATGCGGGAATTTGAAGAGTTCGGACTGTCGGAAGGTTTCGACAGACTCTTTGATCGCTTCTACTTCAACATGGCAGGCACTGGCGGCTGGATCACAGCCCTGAAGCAGGCCCTGATGGTCATCAAACCGGAGCGCATCTGTTTCGGCTCCGATTATCCGTGGGAAATGGCCCGGCCTTCTGACCTCAAGGCATATATCAACGGCGTCAAGCGCCTTGATATCACTGAAAAGGCGAAGGGCAGCATCCTCGGCGGGAACGTGCTGAGGCTCTTCAAAGTTTCGTGAGGAAGAGTAAGCCGGAAGTGATTATGCCATCTTGGCATCGTTTGCCGAAATCCCTGCTTTCGTGCAGAAACACTATGGCTTGGGGGTTTTATCCCCAAACATGTACGGTGCCATTTTGTCATAATGAAGCCCTGAGGCCTCGGCCGGCAAAAATTTATGACGTGTTTTCGGTTAGTTATATAACACTTCGACTGGCATATGCGTTGCTTAGGTATAGCGTCAAAACCATCTCTTGGGGATTATCGTGATCGCGCGTCGAGGCGAACGCGCACGATTTTCCTGATTAGCAACAGAAGGGTGTAGTAGTACTGGCAGACCCGCACGGAAGTTTATGGTCTGTCCGCTCGTTGCTTGCGAACGACAGATGACGGTGTGAGTTCGGGAGGACCGATGCAAGCGTTCTTTACTCTTCTTACAAAGGTGAGCAAGATTCTCAGTCACATTGCCGGGCTGGCCCTCACTTTCATGATGTTCCTTACGGTCGCTGATGTACTTGGAAGGGCGACCGGCCGTCCAATTCAGGGCACGTACGAAATAATAGGTTTGTGCCTGGCAGTGGTGGTCGGTTTTGGTATGCCCAAAGTCTCGTTGGACAAAGCGCATGTATTCATGGAGTTCATCGTGGATAGATTCGGTGCCACAGGCAGGAAAGTGATGAACACCTTGACACGCACACTTTCTCTCGCAATCTTCCTGCTCATTGGCTACAACCTTCTAACGCAGGGGATTGAGTTTCGCGCGTCGGGGGAGGTCTCGTCGATTCTCAGAATACCTTTCTTCCCTGTCCCGTTTGCCGAGGGCATCTGCTGTTTCGTCCTCTGTCTGGTCTTTATCGGAGATATCGTGAGGATATGGAGGGATCAGTATGAATGAGATCGCCGTCGGCCTTATCTCCCTTCCCATATTGCTGATTCTCTTCGCCACCGGTATAGAGCTGGGTTTTGCGATGATCATCATCGGGTTCATCGGATATGCCACTCTCAACGGCTTTGAGTCGGCGATCAACCTCATGGGCAGAGACTTCTATGATGTCACAACAAACTACGGGTACACCGTTGCCCCGCTTTTTATTCTCATGGGCCAGATAGGTTTTAATGCCGGCATAGCAGTGAGGCTTTACGGCGCTGCGCACAAATTCATCGGCCATATCCCGGGTGGTCTCGCCATTGCCACGGTGATTGGGGCCACCGCCTTCAAGGCTATATGCGGCTCCACGGCCGCGACAGCCGCAACATTCGCAAGCGTCGCGATTCCGGAGATGGATCGCTACAAATATGATGTACGCCTTTCGACAGGCATAGTTGCCACGGTGGGAACGCTCGGGTGCATCATACCGCCCAGCATTGTGCTGATCCTGTTCGGGATTATCACCGAGCAGTCCATAGGGCAACTCTTTCTTGCCGGGGTGATACCAGGGCTTATCATCGCCCTCTTCTTCATCGGCATCATCTATGGCTGGGCGAGGATTAACCCGGCTATTGCCCCCCGGTCGGAGCGATCGACGTGGGGCGCGCGGGTTCGTTCGCTGCCCGAACTTGTGTGGGTGCTTGCGGTATTTCTCCTGGTCGTTGGTGGAATCATGAGGGGCTACTTCACGCCCTCGGAGGCAGGAGGGGTGGGTACCTTTGCTGTTCTTTTGCTCGCAGTCGTGAAGCGGGATATAAATTTTAAGAAGTTCGTGTCTTCGGCCGAAGAGGCGGTACGTACAGGCGGCATGCTGCTCATGCTGATCGTGGGCTCCACAGTGCTCGGTCACTTTATCACGGCAACCGAGATCCCGCGGCTTGCAGCAGACTGGATCGTGGGGTTGCCCCTTAACCGCTACCTCATCATGATGCTTATCTGCGTCATCTACGAGTTCGGAGGTTCTTTCATAGATGACATCGCATTCATGATTTTGGCCACCCCTATCTTTTACCCGGCAGTGCTCAAGCTGGGATTTCACCCGATCTGGTTCGGGATGGTGATCTGCGTGGTAGTCATGATCGGCGTGGTGATTCCGCCGGTAGCTCTCTGCGTCTTTGTGGTGAAGAACATAACGAGGGTGCCGATCGGCACCATATATAAAGGCGTGGCCCCGTTCCTGATCTCTCTCATCCTTGTCTGGGGCCTCCTCTTTCTCGTTCCTGAGCTTGCCCTCTGGCTTCCTTCTGTATTCTACAAGTAAGGGCAGGGAAGCAAATCGGAAGGGGCTTGTTGAGATAGATCGTTCGAGCAAGGCAGGTGGTATGCTACACTGTGGCATATATCAAAAAAAGTAAGGGGGTATCATCATGGGACGAAAGGTAGTATTGGTTGTATTTGCTCTGTCACTTCTGTTTGCAACGTATTCTTTTTCAAATGCGGCGGAAGCAGAGATCAAGCTCAAGTTCGCAAGCCTGTTCACGCCCGTCCACAAGAACGCGCTGGTGCTGCAGGCATTCTGCGACGAGGTGAACAAGAAGACGAATGGCAAGGTTTCAATCGCCCTCCATTCGGGCAGCACGCTTATCACCGGGCCGAAGATGGCAGCCGGCATACAGACAGGTGTTGCGGACATCGGCCTCTCCCACACGAGCTTTTCGAGAGGGCGTTTCCCGGTGACCGAGGTAATGGAGTTGCCTGTCGGCTTTCCGAGCGCGTGGATCAGCGGCATGGTTTCGAACGATTTCTACGCCAAGTTCACTCCTAAGGAATGGGAAGCCTATCATCCGCTTTTTTTTGCCGCGTCCGGGCCGAACGTCGTCCAGACGCTCACCAAACAGGTACGCACCGTGGAAGATATGAAAGGCTTGAAGCTCAGGGCCGTGGGACGGAACGGCGATGTGGCCAAGGCCCTCGGAGCAGTGCCGGTTCCGCTTGAGATCCCGGACCTCTATGATTCGTTGAGAAGGGGTGTCATCGACGGGAACCTGCTGGCATCGGAAGGATTGAAAGGCTTCAAGCTGTCTGACCTTATCAAGTTCGAAACAGCATCGTGGAAGTATTCACCTACCCACGCCTTCTACGTAATCATGAACAAGAAGAAATGGGACAGCCTCCCCAATGACGTCAAGAAGGTCTTTACCGACCTCTCCCCGGTCTACGCTGATAAGCTTGGTGTGCAGTGGAACGAACTGGAGGTTGAAGGCATAGAGGCCATGAAGGCGCAGGGCGGCCAGCTCCTGCAGATCCCGGCCGCAGAAGATGCAAAATGGGCCAAGGCCCTTGAGCCGCTCATGGGCGAGTACAAGAAGGAGATGGTGGGCAAGGGTTTTAAGGAAGCCGAGGTTGACAGCTGGTTCAAGTTCATTCAGGAGCGCATCGAGTACTGGAAGGGCGTGGAGAAGTCGAGGAAGATACCGACGGCATTCCAGTACTAGGGAGCCCAACTGTAGATTCGATATCATGTAGATTCGACATCGAGGACTCGCCTTTGCCTTAGTCTTTACGAAAAATACGGGGCAGAGTGCGAGTCCTTGATATCTGTGGTGAAGGGATCACGCCGCGTTAAGGGGTCATGTCGCATGAAGGGATTCCGATGTCTGATGCTTTCTCGGTGATCGGCAAGAGGCTGCCCCGCATCGACGCATTGTCCAAGGCAACGGGAGAAGCCGTCTACACCACGGACATCAACCTGCCACACATGCTCCATGGCAAGATCCTGAGAAGCCCTCATCCTCACGCCCGGATACTCGACATTGACACAAGCCGTGCTGAACGCTTCCCCGGCGTCAAAGGCGTCATCACATGGAAGGATATCGGTTCCGACAAGAAGAGGTCCTTCTACGGCGCCATCCAGCCTGATGAGTATCCATTTGCGGTGGACAAGGTCCGGTTCATCGGCGATGAGGTTGCTGCGGTCGCTGCCGTCACTGAGGAATGCGCTACCGAAGCCCTTAAGCTGATCCGGGTCTCATACGAGCCCTTGCCGGCTGTCTTCGATCCTGAAGAGGCAACGAAACCTGGTGCCCCGCAACTCCATGAGCACGCGGAGAGAAACATAAGCTGGAGGCTCTACCAGGACCTCGGTGATGTAGATGAGGGCTTCCTGCAGGCGGACTATGTTCGGGAGGATCGTTTTGTCACAGGGCTTCAATGTCACGCACCTCTAGAGCCCCACGCTGCGGTTGCGCAGGCCAATCAGGATGGCAGCCTCACCCTGTGGGCTTCGACGCAACGTCCTTTTGCCGTTTCCTGGGACCTGGCAGAGGCATTGGGAGTGGCACCGAGCAGGATCAGGGTGATCAAGCCGCACGTGGGGGGAGGTTTTGGCGGCAAGATGGAGACGTCCGCCGTGGAGTTTTCCGCGGTTTACCTCGCTCGCCAGACTCATCGTCCTGTCAAAGTTGTGCTCACGCGTGAGGAAGAATTTCTCATAGGCCGCAGACGTCATGCCTCGACGTTTCACATCAAGACCGGAGTGAAGCGGGACGGCACAATCACGGCCAGAGATTGCCGGTCGATCTTTAACGGGGGTGCATACAACAGCCTGGGCATCGTGGCGGTCTATCTTTCCGCCTTGTTTCTGAACATACCGTACAGGGTCCCCAATATCCGCTACGAGGCCCTGCGCGTCTACACGAATAACACACCGTGCGGGGCGATGAGGGGCTTCGGATCACCCCAGACCTATTTTGCGGTCGAGACGCAACTCGATATGATTGCGGAGGAACTGGGTATAGATCCTGCTGAGCTGCGAATCAGGAACGGACTTGCGGCAGGAGAGGTGGCGGCCAACCAGATGAAGATCAGGAGTACCGGCTTCGCCCAGTCCATCACGTCAGCAACGGAGCTTACCGGATGGCACGAGAAACGGAAGCGGCCGAAGGCAGGGCAGGGCATCGGGATCGGCTGTAATGCATTCGTGTCCGGGCCTCGCTTGAGGCGCCTTCCGCGCCACACGGATGCGCATGCTTTCTCTGCGACGCTCATGCGCGCTCACAGTGACGGGAACGTCACTCTGCTCACCGGCTCCGCCGACATCGGGCAGGGTTCCGACAGCATCCTTGCCCAGATCGCAGCCGAGGAACTGGGCATTCCATACGAGCAGGTACTTGTCGTTGCCGGCGACACGGAGATTGCCCCCCTCGACTACGGGACGTATGGGAGCCGCGTCACCATGATGGCCGGAAACGCGACCAGGAGCGCTGCCGCTGACCTTAAGAAAAAAATCCTACTGGCCGTGGCGGAGCGACTGGAGGTAAATCAGGAAGACCTGCACATCAGAAATGGTTTTGTCGGCCTGAAAGATTCGCCCGAGGTGAGCATCCCTTTTTCAGACGCCGTGCTCCTCTGTCAGAAGAAACTGGGTGGCATGCCCGCAATCGGCGAAGGGTTTTTCAATCCTGAAGATGAAGGCGTGCTTGATATAAAGGCGCTTACGGAGCGGGGTGTGGGGAACTATTCTCCTGCCTACAGCTTCGGAACGCACGTTACCGAAGCAGAGGTTGACCCCGACACGGGTCAGGTCGAAATACGGAAGATAACGAACGCGCACGACTGCGGCACACCGATCAATCCCATGGCAGTGGAGGGTCAGCTTCAGGGATCGATAGTAATGGGGCATGCCTACACGCTGGGCGAAGAGGTGCGGCTGGATGAGGGATTGATGCTCAATCCAAACTTTCTTGAGTACAGTATGCCCACGTCCTTAGACGCGTGCCCGATAGAGATCAAACTCGTCGATGTCCACGACCCCGCCGGTCCCTTTGGTGCCAAAGAGGCAGGGGAAGGGCCCATAGCGCCGACAGCCCCTGCCATCGGGAATGCGATCCATCACGCGACCGGTGTGTGGGTTACAGAGCTGCCGATCGATCCTGAGAGGCTGCTTCAGGAGATGGAACGCAAAGTGACTTCGCATTCCCCAGATGAGGAGGAGAAGGCATGATGCGGCTGCCTCCGTTCCAGTACGTGGCACCTGAATCTCTGGAGCAGGCCTGCCGGTTTATGGAGGAGTACGGCAGCGAAAGCAAGCTCATGGCCGGCGGCACTGATCTCGTACCCTCGTTGAAGCTCGGGAATCTGGCACCCAGGCACATAGTGAATCTGAGCGCTATCCCCCATCTTGACGAGATTGGATTCGATGAGAGATCGGGCCTGCACCTAGGTGCACTGGTCAAACTCCATTCGCTGGAGAAGAGTCCAGTCATCCTGGAGAAGTATCCGGCCATAGCCCAGGCTGCTACCTGCGTGGGCTCACCTCAGCTCAGGGAGATGGGGACTGTCGGCGGCAACCTGAATATTGAGACGCGCTGCCTCTACTACAACCAGCCGGATTTCTGGAGAGCGTTCAGACCAACGTGCATCAAGATGGGCGGAGATACGTGTAACGCTATCGGCGGGGGACGCAAGTGCTTTGCGGTTTTTTCAGGAGACCTGGCTCCAGTCATGATCGCGCTTGGTGCACGCGCAACCCTGGTCTCTGCGCAAGGTGAAAGGAACGTCGCCGTCAAAGAACTCTATACGGGCAACGGGGCGAAGCCGCTCAGCATGAAACCCGAGGAGATATTGATTGGCATTGACCTGCCCGCTCCTGAGAAAGGGACATCCTCTTCATACTCAAAATTCGCAGTCAGGAAAGCGATCGACTTTCCCCTGGCAAGCGTGGCAACGCTCGTGACACTTGATGGAGAGGAAAAGGTCTGTCGCGCCGCCAGGGTGGTGATCGGAGCGGTTGGAACGAGGCCCGAAGAGGTAGAAGGGATCGGAGAACTTCTTGAAGAAAAAAGACTTACCTACGAACTGATTGAAGAGGCAGCGCGGCTTGCCTTCAAAGCAGCACGGCCGATTGCCAATCGTGGCAGTTCTCCCTCGTACAGAAAACGCATGATCGAAGTGCTGCTCCGGAGGGCATTGAGCAGCGCGCTTTCAGATACGGAGCTTGGAAAGGAGCACATGCGATGAAAGAGGCGGTAAGCCTCCGGATCAATGGAGAGACCCATGAACTTTTCATTGAGCCAAACACAACGCTGCTGGAGGTGCTCCGTGAACATCTCGGCTTCACCGGCACGAAACAGGCCTGCGACATGGGAACGTGCGGCGCCTGCACGGTGCTTCTCAACAACAGGCCTGCCCTTGCGTGTCTCATCCTTGCAGTTGCGTGTAGGAGTAAGGAGATTGTCACGATTGAAGGCTTGCGCAAGGGGGATCAGCTTCATCCGCTTCAAAACTCGTTCATAGAACAAGGAGCCGTTCAGTGCGGCATGTGCACTCCCGGCATGATCCTGTCGGCCAAAGCGCTCCTGGACGAGAGGCCTCAGCCCACGGAGGCGGAGGTGCGCACAGCCATTTCCGGTAACCTGTGCCGCTGCACCGGATACACGAAGATCGTGGAGGCGATTCTGGCTGCCTCGAACATGGAATAGCCCGCCTCTCGGAGGTATGCGTATGCACGTGATCAAGAAGGCGTTGTGCATGTTCTGCCACAGCAACTGTGGAATCCTCGCGGAGGTTGAGAATGGCAGGGTGACGAAAGTGAGAGGTAACCCTGATAATCAGCTGAGTCGCGGCAGGATCTGCCTGAGGCCGAGCGC
>Ga0113563_10000168_pt1 | contig 26833 bp, 26 predicted proteins | sample Mud3Dept3metaG_FD_80117 | JGI IMG/M metagenome (GOLD analysis project Ga0113563, IMG submission 80117) | Freshwater wetland microbial communities from Ohio, USA, analyzing the effect of biotic and abiotic controls - Mud 3 Core 4 Depth 3... | ecosystem: Environmental > Aquatic > Freshwater >... | reverse complement strand
GTCGGCTGGTTGAAAGGCTTGGGTGGCGATGCGCAGTATCCGGTGCTACACCTGACGATCCGAAGTCTGCAAGTGGGTGCCGAGGGAGTTACGTTGCCACCATTGCAAGGAAGTGCCGATCTTGCGCAAGGTGCATTCACCCGCATCGTGCTGCACAGTGAGGACGAAAAGCTGAACGTCGAGTTGCTGCCGGTGCAGAATCGTTGGCAACTTAGCTTTGGCATCAAAGAGCGGACCTTGCCTCTGCTGCCAGATGTGATGTTCAGCGACTTCAGCGCCAAAGGAGAGATTGGCGATGGCGAAGTGAATTTCACTGAAATCGATGCGCATGCCTACGGCGGGATATTGTCCGGTAACGGCAAGATGAGTTGGCGCAAAGGTTGGCAAGTGCAAGGGCGCATCCAGGCCAAAACGATGGAGTTGGAAAAGTTATTTCCGCAATTCGGCCTTTCCGGCGAAATATTCGCCGAGGGAACGTTCGGATTTCAGGGCGCCAAGCTGGCTCAATTGGGTGATGCCCCGCGTCTGGAGGGTTCATTTGAGGCGAAGAAGGGCGTCATCAATGGTCTGGATATGGTGGAGACCGCGCGCCTGTCGAGCCACGACCATCTGCCGGGGGGGCGCACGCATTTCGACGATTTGAGCGGAGTTTTGCTGCTGGAGAATCACAATCGGCATTTCCGCCAGATCAAGATCACGTCCGGTATGTTGAGAGCCAATGGTTCATTAGAGATATCTGCCGACAACGAGTTGTCGGGAAATTTCAACTCGGAGATCAAGATGCGCTCGGGGAACAATCCGCTGATCTTGTACGGTACCTTGACGGAACCCGAACTGATAGCGCGCTGACTGGCGGATCAGCCCGGCGCTTGGCGATGCGGCTGATCGCGTTCTGCAAATTGTGGCTACGGCATAAGCTGAAAGTTAGCCTTCATTACCGAAACCTCATGAGAGTACATTGGCAATGCGCTTCAGTGCTTTCTTGAGGTTGTGGTTCCGGCGTAACCTAAAGATTAGCCTTCACCGAAATCTCAGGAAAGTGCTTTCGCTATACGCTCCAGCGCATTTCTGAGATTTTCCATTGAAGTGGCGAAGGAGATGCGGAAATAGCCTTCGCTGCCGAAGGCGGAGCCTGGCACCACTGCCACGCCGGCTTCTGCCAGCAGGTACTCGGATAGCGCGATATCGGTGGTTTCCTTGATCTTGCCTTGTTGGTGCAGCCTTGCGATCGCCCCGCGCGCATCGGGGAAGGCATAGAACGCGCCGCCCGCCATCAGGCACTTCACTCCCGGTATCTTGTTCAGCTCCTTCACCACGAACGCGTGGCGCTCGCGGAAGGCCTTGATCATCGGTGCCAGGCAGTTCTGGTCGCCATTCAGCGCAACCTCTGCCGCCACCTGCGAGATTGAGGTCGGGTTCGAAGTGCTTTGCGACTGCACGTTCTCCATCGCGGTGATGATGTGCTCCGGCCCTGCGGCATAACCGATGCGCCAGCCGGTCATCGCGTAGGCCTTCGACACGCCGTTCAGCACCATGGTGCGCGGGTACAGATCAGGGCAGGCGTTCAGGATATTGCAGAACTTCTCGTCGGTCAGCGCGATGTGTTCGTACATGTCGTCGGTGGCAATCAGGATGTTCGGGTGTTTGCGCAGCACTTCGCCCAGCGCTTTCAAGTCTTCCAGCGTGTACACCGCGCCGGACGGGTTGCTCGGGCTGTTGATCACCACCATCCTGGTCTTCGGGGTGATTGCCGCTTCCAGTTGCGTTGGTGTCAGTTTAAAACCTTGCGCGATGTCGGCCTGTACGATCACCGGCTTGCCCTCGGCTATGAGCACGATGTCGGGATAAGACACCCAGTATGGCGCGGTGATGATGACCTCGTCGCCGGGGTTGATGGTAGACAGAACCAGGTTGAAGAAACTCTGTTTGCCACCGCAGGATACCAGGATCTGCTTGGCCGTATAGTCCAGCCCGTTGTCGCGCTTGAACTTGGCGATGACGGCCTGCTTGAGACTAGGTGTGCCGCCGACGGCGGTGTACTTGGTGAACCCCTTGTTGATCGCCGCGATGGCGGCATCCTTGATGTGTTGTGGTGTGTCGAAATCCGGCTCGCCGGTGCCCAGCCCGATGATGTCCTTGCCCTCGGCCTTCAGCTTCGCTGCACGGGCGGCGACGGCTAGAGTGGGGGAGGGCTTGATGGCTTGTACGCGAGTGGATAGGGACACGATTTTTCCTTGCTGATTGAGTGTTGGCACGAATTATACCTGTGCCGTACATCGCAGTGAATGAGTATCGTCAAGGCTTCGTGGCGGCTGGGAACACGTTGTGTGTCCAGTAATGGCGGTGTGTCTGGCGGTGGCGTTCGGTCTGCAGCCCCTGCGCATTCATGTCGAACAGAATCGCGCCGTCCGCGTCCGAGCGCATGCGTTCCGCCCTGCTGTCGCCATAGCGTTGCCAGATATCCGGGTGGGGATGGTTGAAGCGGTTGCGATAGCCCGAGGTGAACACGACATAGCGCGGAGCGACGGCATTCACGAAGGCCGCGCTTGATGAACTTTTGCTGCCGTGGTGCGGGGCGACCAGCAACGTGGCGGGGAGTTTATCCAGATGCAGTTGCAGCAAACGCGCTTCGGATCGCTGCTCGATGTCGCCCGTCAACAGCACATGCTGTTTGCCGATGCTGATGCGCAGCACACAACTTTTATCGTTGTCATGCGGTTTGCTGTCGCTGGCGGCTTGAGCCGCAGGGTGCATTACCTCGAAGTTCACGCCGTCCCACTCCCAGCTTTGGCCATCGGTGCAGGTTTGGAAGCTGTTCGCGATATTCAACAGCGGGTGATCCGCAGGCAAAGAAGATGAGACACGGTCGATAGCTATTACCTGCATCACGGACGCACTGCCGCCGATATGGTCAATGTCGTCGTGGCTCAGCATCAGCTCGTCCAGGTGGTCGATGCCGAGTGCGCGCAGGGACGGGATGAGGATGCGGTTGCCACTGTCCGCCTCACCCGAGAAATCCGGCCCGGTATCGTAGAGAAGCGCGTGATTGCGTGTCTGCACCACGACCGACAATCCCTGCCCGACATCGAACACAATGATGCGTGCGCTGCCCTTTGCTGGGGTGGCAGGGGCGATCAGGAACATCGGCAACAGCAGGATGATACCCAGGGCTCGCAGGGGGAATCCGCGCGGAGCCAGTATCCACGCGGCACCCAGCACACCCAGGATGATGCTCCAGCCGGGTGGCGCATGTTGCGTCCATACCGCGAGCGGCAAACCATTCAACGCTTGCAGCAGCCACATGCACAGTGCCATGGCCTGATGCGCGAGGTAGAGCATCCATTCGAGCGGCGGCAATGTGCCGAGCAGCGTGAGCGGCACCACCACGAAACTGACCAGCGGAATGGCGAAGGCATTGGCGATGGGCGAGACCAGCGAAAGTTGCTGGAACAAAGCGAGCAAGGGCGGAATGAGGCCGATGGTCATCGCCCATTGCACCTTGCCGTATTCCTGCAACCAATGCGTTCTGCCCAGTCGATTGGCCGTCACGTAAAAGATCAGCGCAACCGCGCCGAACGACAGCCAGAAACCGGGAGAGAGCACTGCCCACGGGTCAGCCAGCAAGACCACCAGCAGCGCCGCTGCCAGCATCTGGCTGGGCGAGACATTGCGCGAGAGCAGCAGCATCACAGCAAAAGTTGCGAGCATGTATAGCGTGCGTTGCGCCGGAATCTCGAAACCGGACAGCAGGGTGTAGCACAGTGCGGCTAGCAGACCGACCAGTGCTGCTGCTTTGCGGGCGGGAAAACGCAGCGTCAACTGCACACTGCGCCGCCATAGCCAGTAGGTGAGAGCGAAGGCAAAGCTGGCCAGCATGGTGATGTGCAGGCCGGAAATGCTCATCAGATGGTTGACCCCGGTACGCGTGAACAGCTGCCATTCCGTTGGCGTGATGCTGGACTGGTCGCCGATTGCCAGCGCAGTCAGGATGCCTGTGTAGGGCGCGTCCCCCAGTGTTTTCGTGAAACGTATGCGCACCGTCTCGCGCAGATGCTCGATGAAGTATGCCGGCCTGCCAGTATTTTCTGCCAGGCGATGGCTGTCTCCCTTGGCGTACACATAACCTGTAGCGCGGATATCCCGTTCCAATGCCCAAGCTTCAAAATCGAAACCGTGCGGATTGCTGGTGCCGTGCGGCTGCTTCAGGCGCACAGTGAGTTGCCAACGTTCGCCAGCATGCAGTTCCAGCGGCGTGCCGGTTTCACCATCGTAGGTGGCGATCTGGATACGGCGTGGGACATGGGCCGCTGGGGTTTGCACGCTTTCCACATCAAAAGCGAAACGCAGACCGCGTTCGTGCAGGCGCGGCATCTCAGCGACGATGCCGGTCAAGATGATGTTCTGTCCCTGCCACTCATCCGGCAGGCGGTCCGATAATCGTGCCTGGGCGACCCACGCCGCATAGGAAAATCCCAATAATGCAGCGCAGCCCAGTATGAACGCGCGACGGGCGATGCGCAGCAGCGCATGGTGGGTATCCGGAATCAGCAAAGCGAATACCGCAAGCGGCCAATAGACGGGCAGTTCCGGTAACACAGCTTGTTGCTGTAACAACCAAACACCCGAGGCAAAACAGAGCGCAAAGGAAACCATGCGCATAGCGTAACCGACCATTACAATCGCGTCATGCGCAAATTTATCAGAGGCCGTTTACCGAATCAGAAAAGCATCCAGCAAATTCGCTGGCTGAGGCCGGTTCACTATTGGTTGCGTCATCCCAACCTGTGGCACCTGAATAAACGCTCGGTGGCCGGAGGTGTGGCACTAGGGCTGTTTTGCGGGTTGATTCCAGGACCGTTGCAGATGCTCGCTGCCGCGTTGCTTGCGCTCTGGCTACGCGTCAATCTGCCGGTGGCTCTATTCGCAACGCTCTATACCAACCCCTTCACCATCGTGCCCTTATATCTGTTCGCCTACGAGATCGGCGTATGGGTGAGCGGCGCGACCAACGGCACGGTCAACATAGTGCCTGCTTTTCCCGAAGTGCATTGGCACGACTGGTTTTCTCAAGTATGGGAGTGGCTGCTGGTGCTGGGCAAACCGTTGCTGATCGGTTTGCCGATAATGGCGCTGGGTCTGGCACTGTCAGGCTATGTCGTCACTCGCTTTGTCTGGCGTATGGTGGCGGTGTGGAAGTGGCGCAGGCGGCATCTGCGCTGAATCATCAGGGAACCATTCCGGAAGTTCACGCTCTGATATCACGTCCGGTTGCATAAGCCGGATAGATGTTTCAACAAACAATGAGGTGATCAGATGAAAAAAGCTTATGAAGGTGTATCAAGGTTCGTGCGTTGGGTAGTGGCAGGCTTGGTATCGTTTGTCGTTGCATTGCCCATGTTCACATCCGTCAGCGCTTCCATTTAAGCTTCACCAAGCACGCGCCCCGGTGTTTACGCACCGGGGCGTTTCTTTTGGGAAATCGTAAATTAACTCATCTCCTTGTTCTGGAATGGAATTGACGGATATATATGCCTGTATATAGACCTTTCGGCATATTGTTCTGAAGTGGCCGGGGTGATATACCCTGCCTCACTGAAAATATTTCCAGGTGAATGATATGGAATGGCAGCCGTCTTCTGGTGGGGTGATCAGTTCCGAGAATTTTTTTCGGACCATGATGCATGCTGCACCTTTGCCGATGTTCGTGGTATCGGAAGGCAGGTGTGTCTATGGCAACGAGAGGTTTTGCAAATTGCGCGGGTGCAATAGCGTGGATTGCCAGACGTGCGGATTGGACAAATTGCTCAACGAGTCTGACAAACAGCACCTCATGCAGTCCATCGAATTGTTGAAGGCGGGGCAGGTTGCTCGCATGCCGTTACACCTGACGCATGAAGACGGCAGGCAAACTGCCATTGATCTCGTCATCAACGGTTTGGAAATGAGTGGTAAAACAGTTGCTCTCGGAGTGGTCAGCGAAAAGACCGAAAAAGAACGTATCCGCAGATTGCTGGACAGATTGGCGTTCCATGACACGTTGACCGGGTTACCCAATCGTGTTTTGTTGTTCGATCGAATCAACCAGTCCTTGTCACGCTTCAATCGCGAGGGAAGAGGATTTGCGATCGCCATCCTGGATCTCGATGGTTTCAAACAGATAAACGACACCCTCGGACATGCTTCTGGAGATTACCTGCTCAAAGAAGTAGCGCAGCGCCTGACGAATTGCGTGCGCAATGTGGATACGGTCGCCCGGCTTGGGGGCGATGAGTTTGCCTTGATTTTTCAGGGGCTCAAGGGCGAGGAAGAGGCTGATTCGGCACTGAGCAAGATCATTCATGAGATATCCAGACCTTTCGAGGTAAACGGCAATGAACTCAAGGTGGCTGCCAGCATCGGGATTGCATTCTGTCCGCAGGACGGATCTTCCATCCATGAGTTGCTGGGAAGAGCCGACTTCGCCATGTATGAGGCCAAGCGCGCAGGCGGTTCATGCTACCGGATCAGCACCGGCGAGATGTCCGGCGTTTCGTCGCGTCTAGAACTGGAGCCATTGATCGATATTATCAAGCTGGGGTTCGAGGTCATCGACGAACAGCATGAAGAGATGGTGGCCTGCGTTCGCGGCATCCTGCGCTCTCTTTCAGGCAGCGAGGGGCAGGGCGGGATGAAACGGCGTGCGGAATACCTGCTGCAACTCACCGAGGAGCATTTCCGCACCGAGGAAGACCTCATGCTGCGCTATGCAGTTTCCGGGCAGGATGAGCATCGGTCAGAGCATGCCGATCTGTTGCGCCAGTTGCATGAATTCCTCCCCAATCACGATGGACACGGATTCAGCGTGATGATGCACTCGTTCAAGGATTGGTTGATCCCGCACATTCAGACCAAGGATGTCGATCTGGTACAGCAGCTTAAGGTAGCAGGCGTGAGCGGTGGAACTAACAGGTCAGAACTCTGCCTGCACCCCGAATGAGAACGGCAGCATGAAAGATACACCGGGTCTTTGCAAGTGTGGGTCGGCTCGAACTGCATCCTTTCGGCCATACAAGTTGTTCCAGTCGAAATACAGATTCAGCTGGTAGGCATTCTCAGTAATTGTCTTTCCAAACGCACATCGGGACGGTGTCTCAACTAATTCAGGGCAATGCAGAGTTGGAGACCATCGTTTCGGTCACATCCTTGCCGATGCCACGGTAGCCGGTAAAACGGCCGGAGGAGTTGAACATCGGTTCTCCGCTTACCATCAGGTATTGCTTTGAGCCGTCGGGGTTGATGCGGCTGTACACGAAATCCAGGAAGGGACGTTTGGCGGCCAGGTTCGCCTCCAGTGTTTCCCGCTCACTCTCATTCCAGCGCACCCCATGATCATCCCTGGATTGACCCAGCACTTCATCGAAGCGGATGCCGAGCATTTCAAACACCGGCCCGAATATCTTGGTGAAATGCCCGTTCTCGTCCTGTTCCCAATACCAGTCGGACGACAGTTCGGTCAGGCGGCGAAAACGCGCTTCGCTTTTACGCAGTTCGGCGGTGCGTTCCTGCACGGTCTGCTCCAGAATCTGGTTGGAATTCTCGAGTTGTTTATACAACAGCCGCACTTCCAGCATGTTATGGATGCGCGTCTGTACTTCGATCAAGTCGAACGGCTTGGCCACGAAATCTTTCGCGCCGGCGGCGAGCGCACGCAGCTTGTGGTCCGGCTGGGCAGTGATCACGAGTACCGGCAGGTAGCCACCTGTTTCGATTTCCTTCAGGCCTTCCATCACCTGGAAGCCGTCCATGCCGGGCATTAGCAGGTCGAGCAGGATCAGGTCGTAGCGGTGCTTGCGATGCAGCTCGCAGACTGCATAGGGATCGGTCGTCGAAGTAAAGCACGCATAACCGACATTGCGCAGCATCTCTTCCAGCAAAAGTACATTGGAGGGCTGATCGTCGACGATCAGAATGCTGGCATTGAGAATATTTTGTTCGCTAATCATTTTATTTTTCCTGTTCCTTCTGCGTTGACCAATCCCATTTGGTGCAATTTCAGGGCATCGTCCAGCGCGTTCATGAATTCATTGACCTTGATCGGTTTGGTGAGATAGCGGAAGAACCCGGCCTCCAGCCCCCTCTCGATATCGCGCAGCATGGCATTGGCACTGAGTGCAACGACCGGGATATGCTTTGTCGCCGCGTCGTTGCGCAGGATATTCAGCGCTTCTATTCCGCTGATGCCGGGCAGGTTGATGTCCATCAGGATCACGTCCGGCAGATGGGCGCGCGCAAGCGCTACGCCGAGATTGCCGTCGCGCGCGCTCAGCATGCGCAGATGCGGATGAGCCGCAATGATTTGCTCTACCAGCATCAGGTTGGCCGGATTGTCTTCCACATAGAGCAGGGTGCGTTGCGTGGCGTTGCCCCGGGCATGCAGCGAAATTTCTGCGGGCATGGTATTGCCAGCGGCAAGTTGCGGGTTAACGTCCCGGATCAGTTCGATCCAGAATGTACTGCCCACGCCGACAGTGCTTTCCACTCCGATGCTGCCTCCCATCAGTTCGACCAGTTGCTTGGTGACCACCAGGCCGATGCCCGTCCCTTCCTCGGTGCCGCTTTCCTGGCCGAGACGATTGAACGGCTGAAACAGCTGCACCAGTTTTTCCTGGGGCAATCCCGCACCAGTGTCTTTGATGCTGATGCGTATGCGTTCCGGAGTGCTTGCGCTGCACTCCACCTCGACCGTTCCATGTTCGCGGTTGTATTTGATCGCGTTGGAAAGCAGGTTGATCAGAACCTGCTTGACCCGGGTTCGGTCAGCATTGGCAAACCAGCCCTGGTCGAACGGGATAAAATTCAATTTGATGCCGTGTTTTTGCGCCTGCGATTCGATCATGGCATGGCATTCATGCATCACATCGATCAGCGAAACCGATTCTCGCGACAGCGATAGCTTGCCGGATTCGATCACAGCGAGGTCGAGGATTTCGTTGATCAGTTCCAGCAGATACCAGCCTGCTTTGGTGATCTGGTGCAGCCGTTCATGCTGGGCGTCCGTGGGGGGAGGTGAGCCGGCCTCCAGCAATTGGGAGAAACCGAGGATGGCATTGAGCGGAGTGCGCAGCTCGTGGCTCATTCTGGACAGGAAATCCGATTTCGCGAGGTTGGCTTTTTCCGCCACAGACATGGCGCGCTCCAGCTCGGCGTTCTTATCTTGCAGCACCTGATTGAGCTGCGCCCGCTCCGCTTCCACTTGCTTGCGTGCGGTATTGTCGGTACCGATCAACAGGTAACCGATAATGGCATCTTGCGCATCGCGCAGCGCCGTGACCGACACCACCGCAGGAAAACGGCTGCCATCCTTGCGGATATAGGTCAGCTCGTAGATGTCCTCGATGCCGCGCGATGCCTTGAACACCAGTGCCTCGAAACCCGGTGTGATGGGGGTGCCGAGCTCGACACTCAGCGCCTTGGCACGCGCGATTACTTCCTGCGGATCGGAAATATCGGCGGGGGTGATCTTGTTCATCACATCGGCGGCGCTGTAGCCCAGCATGCGCTCGGCGCCGACGTTGAAGATCTGGATCACGCCCTTCGCGTCGGTAGCGATACTGGAGAAGTTGGCGCTGTTGAAGATGGCGCTTTGCAACGCACCTGCCTTGAGCAGTGCCGCTTCGGTCTGCTTGCGCACGGTGATGTCACGCAAAATGCCGGTGAAATGGCGCTGACCATCCAGCCACATCTCGCTTACCGCTATCTCCATCGGGAAAGTGCGGCCATCCTTGCGCCGCCCCATGACTTCGCGTCCGAGGCCGCTGGCACGCGCCTCTTCGCTTGCACTGTAATATTCGAGGGAATTATTGCCCTGGTCACTATCCAGCTCGGGTATCAGTTGGCTGACGTTCTGTCCGATGATCTCTGCTGCGGGATAGCCGAACATGCGCTTGGCGGCCGGGTTGACTGTCTCGATGATCCCGCTGCGGGTATCGAGAGTGATGATGCCGTCCACCACGGTATTGAGTATCGTCTCGATCAATGCGGTACTGTCGCGCAGGGTTTGTTGCACTGCATATTCCCCGGTGACATCGCGGAACACCAGCACGGCACCGATCACCCGTCCATCGCGGTCGCGAATCGGTGCGCAACTGTCGGCGATATCGCACTCGCTGCCATTGCGTGCGATCAGTACGGTATGGTTGGCCAGGCCCTGTATCGTGCCATGCGCCAAGGTTTCCAGTACCGGGATGGTGGCGGGTCGACGGGTTTCTTTATTGACGATGGGAAAAATCTCATCTATCGGGCGGCCGCTGGCTTGCGCCTGCGTCCAGCCGGTAAGCCGTTGGGCAAGCGGGTTCAGCAGTGTCACCCGCGCTTCGGCGTCGGTGGCGATCACCGCATCACCGATGGAGTTGAGCGTCACTGCCAGTCTTTCCTCGCTGACCTGCAAGATAACGTTGGTCTGCAGCAGCTGTTTATTCATTGCCTCCTGAATATCAAGCAAACGCTGCCGATCTGCTTCGGCCTGCTTGCGCGCGGTATTGTCGGTACCGATCAACAGATAGCCGATGATGGAATCCTGCGCATCGCGCAGCGCTGTGACCGACACGATGGCCGGAAAGCGGCTGCCGTCCTTGCGCACATAAGTCAGTTCGTAGATATCCTCGATGCCGCGCGAGGCCTTGAACACCAAGGCCTCGAAGCCCGGCGTGATCGTGGTTGCCAGCTCCAGGCTCAAGGCCTTGGCGCGTGCGACCACTTCCTGCGGATCGGAAATGTCGGCCGGGGTGATCTTGTTCAGTACGTCGGCTGCCGTATAGCCCAGCATGCGCTCGGCGCCGATATTGAATATTTGAATGACCCCCTTTTCGTCGGTGGCGATACTGGAAAAGTTGGCGCTGTTGAGGATCGCATTCTGCAAAGCCCCGGTTTTAAGCAATGCCTTCTGGCGACGCGCCTCGGTGATACCCTCCGCCGAGTTGGCGGCAGGGTTGAGAATGGCGGGATCGTGGATTTTATTGGGCATGGTTTACCTTCTTTACTTAAACAACTTATACACTGAAGCAGGCAAAAACATATCTTTGTCGATGTCGAGACAATTCAACTCTATAGCATGCGCCTGGCGACACCTGCCTCGCTGAGCAAGCGATGGAATTCTTTCTTGACGACGTTGTAGCATTCGCAAGCGTGGGACTCCAGTCCGGAGCGGTCCAGTACAGTGATGTGTCCCCGGCGGTACCTGATCAAACCCTCACGCTGCAAATTTCCGGCAGTTTCCGTGATGCCTTCGCGGCGTACACCGAGCATGCTGGCGATCAATTCCTGGGTCATGGTCAATTCATTCGATGGCAAGCGATCGAGGTTTAACAACAGCCAGCGACAAAGTTGCTGTTCCACTGAATGGTGCCGATTGCAGACCGCAGTTTGGGACATCTGGGTCATTAATGCCTGGATGTAGCGCAGCATCAAGCGCATCATCGGCCCCGCGCGATTGAACTCGTCCATCATCAGTTGCCCTTTCAGCCGGTAACCGTAGCCCGCGGTCTGCACGGAGGCCCGGCTGGGTGTGGTATTGCCGCCCAAGAAAAGTGAAATGCCGACTACCCCCTCATTGCCTACCCCCGCGATTTCCGCCGAGGAGCCGTTTTCCATGACGTAGTGCAGGGACACGATGGCAGTCGCCGGGAAATATACATGATGAAATTGGCCGCCGGATTCATAGATGACTTCGCCGAGCGGCATCGAGATCAGCTCCAGATGAGAGGCGATACGCTCGTATATTTCCGCTGGCAGCGCGGCGAGAAGATGGTTTTGAGCGGGGTGGGGCGGTGCAGACAAAGTAGCGGCCATTTTCTCGTCCCGTGGGATGTGCAACCGAAATGGTTCCAACAAAAAAACGGCGGAATCGGACAGAACCAGCCTGTCAGGGTTGAGCCGTGTTTTTGTTATAGCACAATTACATAGCGCAGTATGTAACGTAGTGGGTAGTGACGTATGTACGCTATCGCACATATAGATGCCGCTCCAGGGTTCAGCGCGATTGTTTTCAACAAATGCGCGACACGAAAATGCGATTGGTGACCATTTGGTGTTTATGTACGTTTCCGAACAGAACGACTGCGTGCAGAGGGGGATGATGCATTCAGGTGTTTCTCCTCCCCAGATGAACATCTGAAGTGCATAAGCTCTGCTACGGCGATCCCGTTGCGGGGCTTATGTTGTGCGAAGGTGTCTGTCAGCCAATCCATGAAAATGTTCAGGCTCGCGCAACATCCTGCATGTCCTTGACCATCTGGTAACACTGGCAAGCGGCTGCTTCGAGACCATCCCCGTCGAGAATGTTGATTTCGCCCCGGCTGTAACTGATCAGCTTGCGCAGGCGCAAGCTGCCGGCCGCATTGGTAACGCCGACCCGGCGTACACCCAGCATATTGCCCAGAAGTTCCTGTGTCAGATGAAATTGATTTGATCGCACACGGTCTCGCGTCATCAGCAACCAGCGCGCAAGGCGGGCTTCGACTCCGTGAAAGCGGTTGCAGGCAGCGGTTTGCGACATTTGAACCATCAGTTCATAGGTGTACCGATACACTTCTCGCTGCAATGATGCGCTTCGCTGAAATTCAGTGCGGAAGTGCGCAGAGGTCATGCGCAAGGCTGATCCGGATCCCTGTACCAAGGCGCTCGCCGGCGAATCATTTACACCAAGAGCCAGCGGAATCCCGAGCATACCTTCATGACCGACCATGCCGACTTCCAGCGCACGATGTCCTTCTACCTGTGTGAGCAATGTGACCAGTGAGTCGGTCGGGAAGTAAACATGGCGCATAGGTTCGCCGGTGGCGTAGATCTCTTCTCCGAAGGTGAGTGAGACCGGTTCAAGCAGTGCAAGCAAATGCTGATAATCCTTGTCAGGCAAGGCAGCAAGAAGACCATTTTCAGCAGGAATTTGTTTCGCACCTGGCATTGGACAACCCTGAGTAGTTCGCAGCCTGAAAAACCATAGACTGCAACCGGAGATGAAAAATTGCATTTCCGATATCGAAGGCCGACACAGCGTAGGCAGCACAATCAAATCCATACTCCACTTTGACCTGCGACATGGCATGAAGCTACAGCAAGAATCCGCTGTTGTATGTTCGTCAACACACAGTGTTCAAGTCAATCATCGCCATATCAAGAGCCAGGTCTTGATCACGCTCGAATAGGGCAAGCCTTGCCGGAAGGGAATCCGCAGCAAGTCGGTGTGTTTTATGTGCGGTAGCGTACAGAAATTCTGATGACGAAAGCGGATAAGTGTCGTCACACCTTGGCGTAGTTCGCCGAGTTTCGCCGCTGCAATACATCAGCAGTAGGCTTGCAGAGTCTCTTTTAAGACTCGACTTTCAGGAGAAACGAACATGAACAAATCAAAAATTATTTTCAAACCGCTGACATGGTTGCTGGCATTGTCGCTGGCCGCTTCGATGACTGGATGCTGGCTGGGCGGGGGCGGCGGGGGAGTAGCAGTAACCCAGGCTCCAACCGCACCAGGCGCCGGAACAGGCTTGGGCGGCGCAGGCCATGGCCCGGCACCGGTGGTTCTCGGCGGAGCTGGCAATTATGTGATTCTGGCGGAAACGGCCATCTCAACCACTGGCACCACCGCAGTGACTGGAAATCTGGGAATCAGTCCGGCCGCTGCGACTTTCATCACCGGATTTGGGGCACTGCCACTGGATGCCACGGGATGTTTTTCGACGTCAACGCTAGTGACCGGAACTGTCTATGCAGCTGACTACAACACTGGGGCGTGTACCACACCTGCCGTCCTGACCACCGCTGTAAACAACATGCTAACCGCTTACACCGATGCCGCCGGACGTGCTCCAGACTTTACTGAAGTGGGTGCAGGCAATATCAGCGGGATGACGCTTCCGGCCGGTACCTACAAATGGAGTACCGGTGTGTTGCTCACGACTAATGTCACGCTCAGTGGCGGGCCAAACGATGTCTGGATCTTCGAGATCGCGCAAGACGTTACCGTAGCCAATGGTGCAACCGTGACGCTGGCCGGTGGTGCATTGCCCAAGAACATCTTCTGGCAGGTTGCCGGCGGTACGGGTGTAGCCATTGGAACGACCGCCCATATGGAGGGGGTGATCATGGCTGCAAAAGCAATCACGCTGAACACTGGCGCAACTGCAAACAGCAGGCTGTTGGCACAAACCGCAGTCACTCTGAATGCCAATGCGGTGACACAACCAGCTCCGTAAGCCATGCAACATCAGGATGTGAAGCAGCAAACCAAAGACCGTCGCGAGACGGTCTTTTTTTCTTCCCGGAAATTTTCTTCGATGTTTCTCAAAATTCTTTTTGGTTATGTGCGTTATCGCACAGTTTGCCGTTTGCAATAGGGTGATAAATGCACCACGTGTGACAAATTGCCTTGGCTCCGGTGGATCGGATTTTGAATTTGGAGCAAACCAAGCTGGGGTTCGCATTGCCGCGCGGCGTGTCAACAGCGAATATCGACGTAGCAAGTTAATGAGTACCAGCAAGAGATCAGTCGATTACACCGATGACTTTCTGGATCAGACAAATAAGGAGATGCAAATGAACAGGTTCGAAAGTGTTAACGATGGAATTGCTGAGAGGGCCATTAATCCATTGACGTGGCTTATGGCATTGATGTTTGCCGTCTTGATGGCGGGATGCGGCAATGGAGGCAGCGATGGTATCTTGGGGAGCGGAGGGGCCAGCGCACATTCGGCGGCCAAAGCCATTACCGCTTATTCACTTAACGGTGTGACCGGTACGATCAATGAACCGGCCAAGACCATCGCAGTGACCGTACCGTTCGGAACCAACGTCACCGCGCTGGTTGCGACATTCACGGCCCAGGGGGTAGGCACCAAGGTCGGCACGGCAGTGCAGACCAGCGCAACCACGCCAAACAACTTCAGCAGTCCGGTGGCCTACACCGTCACGGCGGCTGACACGACTACAGTGAGCTACAACGTCGTTGTCACCATCGCGCCGAATACGGCCAAGGCGCTGACTTCCTTCTCGTTTGTCGGGCTTCCAGGTGCAACCGGAACGATCAACGAATCAGCCATGACCGTCGCGGTGACCGTCCCGAACACGACCAACGTCAGCGCGTTGGTGGCGACATTCGCCACGACGGGAGTCAGCGTCAAGGTGGGGACAGTAGTGCAAACCAGCGCTGCCACAGCGAATGACTTCACCAGTCCGGTGGCGTACATCGTCACTGATTCGATTGGTGGCACGGCGACTTATGCCGTTACTGTCACTTTCGCCGGCAACACTGCAAAAGCACTGACCGCCTTTTCGTTTGCCGGGTTTACCGGCTCTGCGGGAACCATCAATGAGCCGGCCAAGACCGTTGCAGTGACTGTACCGTTCGGAACCAATGTCACAGCATTGGTGGCGACATTCACCACGACGGGAAACAGCGTCAAGGTCGGTACGACAATTCAAACCAGCGCAAGCACGGCGAATAACTTTGCCGCTCCGGTGCCCTACATCGTCACTGCACAAAACGGCTCAACGGCGACTTATGCTGTCACTGTCACCGTCGCTCCGAACCCTGCCAAAGCGATGACTGCCTTTTCGTTTGCCGGATACACTGGTGCTTCAGGAATCATCAATGAAGGTGCCAAGACTATTGCGGTGACCGTACCTTTTGGTACCGATGTCACGACCCTGGTGGCGACATTCACCTCCACCGGACCTGTCGTCAAAGTGGGCACAGCAGTGCAGACCAGTACCGCCACGCTTAATAACTTCTCCGCTCCTGTGGCTTACATAGTCACTGCGGCAGACGCGACAACGGCGACTTATACCGTTACCGTGACTGTGGCTGCCAACACTGCCAAAGCGCTGACGTCCTACTCGTTTGCCGGATACCCCGGAGCAACGGGTACCATCAATGAAGCGGCGAAAACCATCGCGGTGACCGTGCCGAATGGGACTGACGTCACGACTTTGGTGGCGACCTTTGCCACGACCGGCGCGAACGTCAAGGTGGGAACGGTAGTGCAGACCAGTGTTGCCACGGCAAATAACTTCACCGCTCCGGTGGTCTATACAGTGACAGCGGGGGATTTATCAACCGTGAACTACACCGTCACTGTCGCCATCGCGGCATCCTCTGCCAAAGCGATTACCGCCTATTCCTTAGTCGGGGTCTCAGGTACGATCAATGAAGTGGCCAAAACCATAGGCGTGGTCTTGCCAAGTGGCACCAATGTAACGGCGCTGGCGGCGACATTCACGACGACAGGGGCAAGTGTCCATGTTGGAGCAGCGGTTCAGACCAGCACTGCTACAACAAATAACTTTACCAATCCGGTGGTATATACAGTCACAGCGGGTGACACCACAACAGCGAACTATACTGTTACCGTAACCTTTGCTCTGGCAAACCCGACTCCACCAGTCCTCGGCGAGGCCGGCAGGTTCGTGATTCTGGCTAACCAGGCCATCACAACAACGGGCGTCACCGCGATCACTAACGGGGATATTGGCATAGCACCCGCAGCCCGTACGTTCATGGCAGGGTTTACACCAACGGGACCTGCAGGTGACTTTACCGAGCTTACGGGTTCGACTTGGGCAGGTATGGCATCAACATCATATGCGCCTGCCGATGCGAATCCTGCACCGTTCCCTTATCCGTTGCACTATGCCTTGCCTCATGCGGTATGGTCAACGACGGGGGCGATGCTGACTCAGGCCAATACCGACCTGGGAATTGCCCAAACCTTCCTCAATGCGGACCCGAATCCGACTGCAGTGACCCAGGTTTGCGAAACCGAGCTGGGAACGCTGACCAAGACGCGGGGTGTCTACAAGACCGCTTCCAACGTCGGTATAACAACAGGTTCGCTCACTCTTGATGCACAGGGTGATCCGAATGCAGTCTTCATCTTCGTGATAGGTGGCACGCTGACCACCGGAGCACCAGGCGGCAGCATCGTCCTGGCCAATGGAGCACAGGCCAAGAACGTCTTCTGGACGACGGCAGGCGTCACGTCTATCGGAGCGGGCACCATCTTCTACGGTAGCGTATTCGCTGCGACACAGGTCAATGTGTTTGCAGGTGCTCAAATAACAGGCAGCCTGTACGGGATAAGCGATCGAGTTACCTTGATTGCAGATACCGTTACCAAAGCCCAGTAAGACATGTAGCAGGGCTTGTAAAGCAGTGAACAAAGGCCGTCGCAAGACGGCCTTTTTTTGTCAGCGAATTTCTTTGCTCAAGCACCATCCGATTTGTACGGCAACGAACCGACGCTACCGGGGCATGCAATTAGCCTTGCACTGGCATCAGGAGCTTCCCCGCAATCAGCTCAGGTCGTTGCCACATTGCTCCTCTGCAAGCAGCGGTTGCGCGAGGTGTGCAAGTAGCGGGAGGCGGTCTGCAACAAATGCTGTTCGATTGGCAATTTCGCCTGTCATGGTTCTAACGAAAGGAGTTCGATATGAACTGGAATACCGTTGAAGACAACTGGAAACAGCTCAAGAGCAAGACGAAAGCGAAGTGGGGGCAACTCGCCGGCAATCAGCACTGCCCGGTTGCCGGTAAATCACAGCAGGTATCATCCACAGAAGAGACCATGTCGGAAGAAACAATCCTGCCGCGCAGGACTGTGCTGCGCGGCATATTGGCGGTGGGGTGCAGCCTGCTGGTGCCGATCTCCCTGTTAACTTCTTCATCCGCTCGTGCAGATACTGCCTCACCGGCGGCGGCCAAGAAATTGGCCAAGGCCAGCGTGCACTATCAGTCTCATCCGAAGGGCGAGCAGAAATGCGGCAGCTGCGTGAACTTCATTGCCGCATCGAATACCTGCATGCGGGTTGAAGGTAAGGTCATCCGCAAGGGCTGGTGCATGCTGTGGACCAAAAAGGCTTGAGTCGTTACTTCATCAGGCGTGCGACCCACCCGGCTGCTGCTGTTCTCCGAGCGTGTCGCCCTCTAATTTTGAATGTCGCAGGGATCGTGGCGCAGCGGCAAGGCGACCCTGAACCGGAAGATTCGAGGCCAGGCTGGCAAGGCAAACGTCTTTTGAATGAGTCGAACCCCGGTTCCGATGCGTGCTTACTGATGCGCAATCGATATTGAGGTGAACAGGTAGTCCTTCAGTTTCTTGGAAAAGCTCGGGTCATTGCGCCGGATCCATTCCAGCACCATGGCTGCGTGCTCTTTTTCCTCGTTTCGATTGTGCACCAGGATGCTCTTGAGTTCAGCGTCCTTGCATGCCTCGGCGCGTTGGTTGTACCAGTCAACGGCTTCCAGCTCTTCCATGAGTGAAACAATGGCGCGGTGCATGTCGCGTGTCTCGTCGGACAATTCTGCTATGGGTTCGTGATAAGCGATGCTCGACATTTCATTCTCCTTTTGGATGTTGGTTTACTGGCAATGATTGCCCGGCATCTCTCTGTTCAGCGACGGCCAGACGCTGTTCGCCAGAGTGCTCATCACCTGAGGAACGCGTTGCAAATGAAATGAATTTCAAGCCGAAGGTAAGAGCTGCAGGATAGAGGTACAGCAAGCGCCAGCCTTTTTGCGCGATGCCGACAAGGCCTTTGCGCCGCCACGCCAATAATGTCGCCAAGCCGGCAGCCACCCATGCGGGATGGTGTTGTATGAAACGCGCAGCCTTTACCCCCGCGTCAGCCAGTGCCAATGGCTTGCGCCAATGCTGGACGATTTCGACTACTTCCATGCGCTGAACAGCAATTTTCTCCAATAGCCTGCGGCGTTGGAGAGAAACTTCGGCAAGTTGTTTGTTCATGGTCGCGGTGCAAGCCAGTCGCGGTCTTCATCCAGCTCGTCCAGACTGGTGGAAAAGAGCTTGAACCTTTTCCGGGCCACACGTCGAAATTCGTACCATGCCACGAAGCCGGCGACGAAACACAGCATGGCAAGGCTGCCCAACACCAGCAGGCGGTAGCTGTCCCAAAACAACACCACGATAAATACCGTCAGCAGCATGATGGCCAGACCGGAGAAAAACAGGGCGACGATGCCATAGAGCAGAATTTGTCCGATGCGCAGACGTTCTTCTTCGATCTCGTTTGACAGTAATTCAAGCCGCGTCTGGAAGATGGCGAGCAAGGTACTCGCCATTCGTTTCACCGACTCCAGCAGTCCGCTCGGTTCCGACATGATTTAGCGACGTGCGATCAGCATTCCGATGATGGCGCCTACGCAGGCAGAGATGCCTATCGCTTTCCATGGATTGTCGTGGACATATTGGTCGGTGGCCTTGGCGGCCTCTTTGGTGCGCTCTACCACGGCTTCTTCAGCGTCAATGAGGCTTGCTTTAACGACTTGCAGACTCTTCTGGATGCGTGCACGGGCGGCGGCTGCACCTTCACCCGCCTGAGAAGCGGTCGCATGCAGCAGCGCTTCGGCATCCGCCACAACGGTACGCAAATCTTCCGCGAGTCTTTCTTTGGATGCTGCGTAGTTTGCATTGCTTGTTTTCGTGTTCATGACTTAACTCCTTGATTAATAAATACAACGTTTTGAAATTTGCCCATTTCCTTCAGGAAATTTCGAGCACATCACAATCGTCCCATCAGCAACAGAATGATCACGATGAGCAATACCAGCCCCAAGCCACCACTCGGTCCATAACCCCACGCCCGGCTGTGCGGCCAGGTGGGGATCACACCGATCAGCATCAGGAGCAGGATGATTAACAGAATCATTCCCAATGACATTTGCATGTTCCTTTTGTAGTGTTCCTGCAATCAATGCCTAGCGTGGGGCGATGTTGCCGTTGTCATCGGAGATGACGATTTCAACGCGACGATTCAATTGGCGATTGGCGGCTGTGTCATTGTCGGCAACCGGGAACTCCTTGCCATAACCGTACGTGGTAATGCGATCGCTGCTGATTCCTTGCCCGATCAAGGCATTTCGCACCGCATTGGCGCGGCGCTCGGAGAGCCTCTGGTTCAGGCTGTCGCTGCCGATGCTGTCGGTGTGGCCCTCGATCAGCACATTGCGCTGCGGATACTGATCGAGGAAATCGACCAATTTTTGCAAGTTGTGCGCACCGCCCGGTTTCAGCTGCGACTTGCCGCTTCCGAACAACACGTCGCCGAGCGTGATCACCAGACCGCGTTTGGTTTTCTGGGCATTCAAATCCTCGATCTGCTTTTCCTGATCGGCGATGACGGCCTGATCGCTCACCGCGTTGGCGTTGGCCGCGGCCAATTCTTCAGCTTGCTGACTGGCGGCTGCCTGCACGACCACCACCTGCTTCTTTGCCGCATCGGCTTCGGCTGTTCTTGCCTCAAGGCGGACGATGTTGCGATTGGCGGCAGCGTTGGTGACTGCCAGTTCATAGTTTTTCCGCTTGGCAGTCTCCTGAGCGATAGCCACTTTCTGATGGGCAATGTAGGCCAACTGGTTGACTGTGGCTTCGTTTTCACCTGCGCTGAGCGCTTTGTCAGCCTTGCTCAGAGAGTCGCTTGCTTCTTTCAACTCAACCGCCGCCAGAGTCGTGACCTGCGGATCGGCTTGTGCGTTGTTGTAGCTGCTATGCGCGTTCGAGAGGTAGTCATTATGCGTCGTGGAATTACAGCCAGATAAAATCGCAATAGCGATCAGGCTCATGGGAACGAATTGAATAATTTTCATGATGGACTCCATTGAGTACTACTTGGTTTTACGGTCGATTTCCTGACGCAGAATGCGGCTATCTTCCTGCAATGCGTCCGCTGCTTTTTTTGCCTTGGCTGAACGTGCCATCGCTGCAGCCAGTTGGGCTTCAACCTGTGCCTGTTCCGCCTGTTGCTTGGCCAGCTCATAGCTCTGCTCGGTCATCGCCCGCTCGGCGATAGCCATCTTTTCTATCGCGGACTTGAGCTGTGCCGGTGCAAACTCGTTGGCTCCGGAGCTGCTGGCATCGCTTACTGCAGCCCTGGACGTGGCCATCTGTTCAAGCGGTGGCGAGATGACAGTGCAAGCAGCCATTAGGACTAACGCAGCGCCGGCGATGCCGATCTTGCTCATCGTTATATTCGATCTGATACGGTCAATTGTTTTCATCATTTTTTATCCATGGAGTTAAACGTCGAACGCAACCGTTGCAATGAATGCGAATACAACGATTTCCGATTTTCTTGCAGCTGCCAAAACAAAAGGGCGACGGAGCTTGCCGGCAGTCAGCCGATCATTCGTTGGAGGCGCCCATTCCCCATGGTGCAGACAATATGGCGCAATCCCGGGCCGGTCTGTGCGCTGTCATACATAGCAGCTGTACACAAGAATCAACCTGATGACAGCCTTATCCTTTGATCACTCTGAGCAAGACAACCACGATGGCGATCACTAGCAGTATGTGAATGAAACCGCCCATGGCGTAAGAGGTGATCAACCCCAGCAGCCACAGGACGAGCATAACGACGGCAACGGTATAGAGCATGATGTCGGCCTTTCAATTCATGGTTGATGCTGGCATTCGCGCCCTGGTCCGAGGAACAGGCACGACTGATGTGCGGATCACTTCGATCTTCAATGCTATTTCCCGATCTCGTAGCCAACGACGCCACCGATCACCGCACCACCCACCACACCGACCGTGGAGCCAGATCCGGCCACGGCGCCGATACCAGCGCCGATCACGGTGCATCCTGCCAGCCCTGACAACAGGATTGCTGTTGCTGCAATCACTGCAATTCTTGTTACGGGATTCATTATTAATTCCTCCTTGTTAAACACCAGCGACTTATGAAAATCCTGCCGACTGCTTATTTGCCGTAGTGCATTCGTACCAGGTTCAATTTCTGTCGCACCTGCCATGCACCAAGCTGCTTTTCCGCTTCGTCCCTGGTTATGCCATACGATGCCTGGATATATTCGGTCAGGCATTCGCGTTTGCCTGCGATCGCATCCAGCTGATCGTCGGTCAATTTATCCCACTGTTGCCTGACGCTATCCTTGAGCTGTTCCCAGTTTCCTTCGATGCGAGTCCAGTTCATGTTTATTTCCTTTATGTGGATGGAGTACGTCGGGCAACCGGGACGCTTGGGAGTGTCGATTGCTCAGTGTCTTCAGGGCGACAACTCAATCCGATAATGGGAACTGCTCCATGCCAATCATCCGACTTCCTTGATGCATTCTCTGTACGCTAGTGCACGGAATGCGCACCGTTGATCAACGACCGGGCAACTCGCCCGCCGGTTTGGGTTGGTCGTGCAAAAAATGGTCAGCAATCACGCCCGAGCTGAACGGCAGCAAACATGGGAGCTTGAAGTCTTGCGCTCTCAAACCAAGGCAATTTTCAAGCTCATTCAACATGCGCTCTGTGCGCTAGCGCTCATATCGCCAAAACGGCTGAGTAGGGGCGCTTTCGGCGTATACAAGCTGCGCCAGGACCTATCGCAATAGTTTTGCAGACGCCTGTTTGACCTTCCGAAAAAATATTGCTCTGTGTGCGTTAACGCACGGAAGGTAGTGAACGAAAAGGTGATAAGCACTACTCGTAGCACACCGAATTCAGTGCCCGCAAAGGCCCGGTTGATCGAATTAAATGCAGCACCGTTACATCAGGAAATATCGGAAGCTCCTTTTTACGTAGGAGCTAACCGCAAGCAGCAAACCTTAGATTGGCGTCATTTGATGAGTTGCACTGGGATATTTTGGAGAACAACATGGAGAACAACATGAAAAGAATTACTAAAACCGCAAGGACGCTGGGCCTTATTGGGTTTGTTGTGATGGGCAGCGCATACGCCGAGGATGATCGATACTGGTATGCCGGTGCCAACATTGGCCAGGCCAGAGCTAAGATCGACGATGCGAGGATCACCAGCCAGCTACTGGCAGGCGGTCTGGCAACGACCTCGATCACCGATCAGGACAGCAAAACAGGGTTCAAGTTGTTTGGCGGTTATCAGCTGAACAAGCGACTTGCCCTGGAAGCAGGCTACTTCGATCTGGGACAGTTCGGCTATTCGGCGGTCACCGTTCCGGCGGGAACGCTGAGCGGCAATATCAAGCTCAACGGCTGGAATCTCGATCTGGTCGGTTTGCTGCCTATCAATGAGCGGTTCTCTGCTTTTGGCCGATTGGGCGTCAACTACGCCCAAGCCAAGGACACCTTCACCGCCACCGGAGGCGTCAACCCGCCGGCGAACTCTAGCCCGAGCCATAACAGCACGCACTACAAGATGGGGCTGGGACTGCAATATGATCTGAACCCGGACCTTGGCCTGCGCCTGGAAGGTGAACGTTACCGTGTCGACGATGCTGTAGGTAACCTGGGCGATATCAATATGCTGTCGCTCGGCGTGGTCTATCGCTTCGGCAGGACCAAGCCTGCGGCCATCGTTGCGGCAGCACCGGTCATGGTCGCCGCAGAACCGATACTGGTCATCGTGCCGGTCATGGTGAAGACCCAGCAGTACTGCAGCATTCTCGACTTCCAGTTCGAGATCAAGCAGGACGACATCCAGCGCGAAGAGAAGGAGAAGTTCGCCGTGCTGGGAACCTACATGAAGAAATATCCCGAGACCACGGTTGTGATCGAAGGCCACACCGACAACGTCGGCGAGCCTGAATACAATCAGAAACTCTCGCAACGTCGTGCGGAGAGCGTGGTGAGCTACCTGATCGACAACCTCAAGATCCCCGCTTCCAGACTGACGGCAGTGGGCTATGGCGCCACGCGTCCCATCGCGGACAATGACACTGTGGATGGCAGGCAGGCGAACCGTCGTATCGATGCTGTCATCGCCTGCGTCACTGATGTTGAAGGTCTCAAGGTGGCTGCGGCCAGGGTCACGATGGCCATGGAAATGGAGTTCGATCCGTACAAATCCAATATCGACCCGAAATATGCTGACCAGCTCGAGCGGGTGGCCGCCTTCATGAAGGCCACTCCTACCCTCACCGCAACAGTGGAAGGGCATGCCGGCTCAAGCGTTGGTGTGGGAGCCGAAAGAGAGCGCGTGAGCCCTGAGTTGGCGATGGAGATATCCAGCCGCCGCGCCCAGAACGTGGTGAATTATCTGGTGGACACACTGGGCATCTCGCGCACCCGTCTTGGCGTTGCGGCATTCGGCCAGACCCGTCGCGTGTCTTACGGTACCACGCTGGAATCACAGAAGGAAAACCGCAGGGTCAACATCATCTTCAACTACGCCGGCAAATAAGTGCAAACACGGGCTTCGGCGCTAATGCCGAAGCCTTTTTTTTTGACGCAAAGACTGGCCAGTTAAAAAGGAAGCAAAATGAAAGTAGCAGAGAGTTTTAAATTGATCGGTGTTTCGCTGTTATTCGTTGCCGGGCTGGCAGCCTGTGACAAGCCGGGGCCGGCGGAGACTGCAGGCAGGAACATAGACCGCTCGGTTGATGCGGCCGGCGAGAAAATCGGCGAAGCGGGCGATAAAATCGCCATAAAAATGGCAGAGCAGAGCGAGAAAGCCGGTGTGGCCATCGATGATGCCGAGATCACCACCAAGGTCAAAGCGGCGATTTTTGCCGAGCCCGGTCTGAAGACGCTGCAAATCAGCGTGGATACCATCAAAGGCGTGGTGACGTTGAGCGGGTCGGTCGATTCGCAGGCGCGCAGCGATATGGCCAAAGCTTTGGCGGGCGCGGTGTCCGGCGTGAGCCAGGTCAAGAACCAGCTGGTAATCAAGTCGGGTAAATGAGATTGGTGCGTCGCACATTGCTGAAGGGATAGATCATGGAACTTAAAGAGGTATATAAACAGAAACGCTCCGCGCAACTGAAAGAATGGAGCGCTCAGATCAGTTTGCTGGAAGCCAGGCTGGAGAACGCGGGGGCCGATTTGAAGGTGACGCGTGCCGAGCAATTGCAGGAGTTGCGCGCCAAACAGCATGCGGCATCGGAAAAAATGAAGGAGCTGGGTCAGGCCAGTGGCGAAGCATGGGAACAAGTCAAGGAAACTGCAGACAAGGTATGGGACGACCTGAAGGCGGGCGTGGCCGACGCCCATGCCAAGTTCAAGTGAAGTGCTGCCGGCCTGGTTTGTTGCTGTCAGTTTGAGAGGCTGAAAGTGAATCTGAAATTGACGCTGATACTTGTTCTCTCAAGCATGGCGGTGCTGTTTGTCGCTCAAAATGTCGCTGTGGTTGAGATCGGTTTTCTAAACTGGAGAGCGTCAATTTCGAGTTCGTTGCTGATATTTTTCGCCTTGATGACGGGTTTTCTATTGGGTTGGTTCTTGCATAGCTACCTGTGGTATCGAAAATCAAGAAGCAGGACGGTTTAGTTGTCTGAATATTTCTCGGGAGAAAAATGATGAATACACGCTTCATGCGCATGACCAGCCGCTTGCTGATCGCCAGTGTTTTGAGCCTTGGTATGCCCATCCAGTCGGCGCATGCCGCGATGGTGGGAACGGACAAGGTGTCTGCGTCCGCTCAGTCCCAAACTGACCGGGAGCGAGTTCGCTCTTTCCTTGCCCGTGAAGACGTGCGCAAAGAAATGCAGAAGCAGGGCATAGATGCCAATGCCGCTGCTGCCCGCGTGGCCGCCCTGAGCGACCAGGAGGTGCAACAAGTCGCAGGCAAGCTGGACCAGTTGCCGGCCGGCGGCGATATCCTCAGCGTACTGTTCACTATCTTCGTGGTACTGCTGGTGACTGACATTCTGGGTTTCACCAAAGTGTTTTCGTTCACACGCTCTGTTCATTAATCCCGGGATATCCATCGGGAAATTCACTCTGCTCCCCTTGGTACAAGGGGGAGCTTACGTGGAGCAGCGGGTGATCAGGCTGCGCACAATACGCCGTCAATCAGGCGCATCTGTCGTTGCATCTTGCCAGCGAGTTCAAGATCGTGCGTGACGATGATGAAGCTGGTATTCAGTTTGGCGTTGAGTGTCTGCATCAGGTTGAACAGGGCGAGTGCACTGGCGCGATCCAGATTGCCGGTGGGTTCGTCGGCCAGCACGCAGGCGGGCTGGGTGACCAGGGCGCGTGCCACGGCGACGCGCTGGCGTTCGCCGCCGGAGAGTTCGGCGGGCAGGTGGCGCACACGCTGCGCCAGTCCCACCTGTTCCAGCATGGCGGCGGCTTGCGGATGCGCATCGGCGGGTTTCATGCCGCGTATCAGCAGCGGCATGGCGACGTTTTCCAGCGCAGTGAATTCAGGCAGCAGGTGATGGAACTGATAGACGAAGCCGAGCGAACGGTTGCGCAGTTCGCCGCGCTGCGTCTCGTTCATCGAAGATACATCCTGGCCGAGGATGCTGACGCTGCCGCTGCTAAAGGTGTCGAGACCGCCCAGCAGGTGCAGCAGGGTGCTCTTGCCGGAACCGGATGCACCGACGATGGCGATGCGCTCGCCGCGCGCCACATCGAGGTTCACCCCATTCAATACCGCGATGCTCAAATCGCCTTGCGCGTAGGTCTTGCGCAGATCGCGGCAGGAAATCACAAACTTACTCATAACGCAGCGCCTCTGCCGGTTGCACCTGAGATGCACGCCAGCTTGGATAGAGCGTGGCGAACAGGCTGATCAGGAACGACATGCCCGCGACCACGAACACGTCCGCCTTTTGCAGGTCGGACGGCAGTTCGCTGATGTAGTAGAACTCCTTGGACAGGAACTGCACGCCGAACAGGTGTTCGATGAAGGGCACTATGGTGCCGATGTTGAGCGCGAGCAGCACGCCGCCGATAACGCCCAGCGTCATGCCGATAAGGCCGATCAGCATGCCCTGCACCATGAAGATCTGCATGATGCTCTTGGGCGATGCACCCAAGGTGCGCAGGATGGCGATGTCGGCTTGTTTGTCGGTGACGGCCATCACCAATGTGGAAACGATATTGAACGCAGCGACCAGCACAATGAGCGACAGGATGAT
>Ga0113563_10000167_pt1 | contig 26864 bp, 24 predicted proteins | sample Mud3Dept3metaG_FD_80117 | JGI IMG/M metagenome (GOLD analysis project Ga0113563, IMG submission 80117) | Freshwater wetland microbial communities from Ohio, USA, analyzing the effect of biotic and abiotic controls - Mud 3 Core 4 Depth 3... | ecosystem: Environmental > Aquatic > Freshwater >... | reverse complement strand
TCGAGCACCTTGCGACCCGCCGCGACCTGCTCCGGATCGCCGATCAGGCGCACCTCGTTGCCGCGCGCGCGCACGTCGATGCGCAGCTCCTCCTCGAGGATGCGCAGCGTGCGCTCGCCCTCGCCGTAGAGTTCGGCGGCCATGCGGTTGTCGTCGAAGATCAGGGTCTGCCGGGTGCTGGAATCGCTCGGGACGTCGGGTCGACGCGGGAGGTCGGAGCGAGACGCGGACTGCTTCAGCGGCTTGGAGTCGGCCAGGAACATCTCCCGGTGCGAGTTCAGCGATTCGTCGGCGATCCGTCAGCGATCTCGGGGGCGCTGCGAGTCGAGAGGTCAGGCGCGAGGAAGATCGGCCCCTCGACGCGTGCGCCCACATAGTAGGCGCCGCTCTCCGCGGGCGTCAACGCGACGGGGCCGTCTCCCAGCCAGCGCCCGACGGTTTCGAGTCCGTCGGGCCAGCGACCTTCGGCCGCGCGGTAGGCCATCACCAGCGCACGGACGCGCGCCGTCGCGAAGCGCGTGCGCGCCTCCGCAACGGCGTCGCCGCCGATGTCGAAGGCGTCGCGCTCGGATGCCGAACGCGCGAGACCGATTCCCGCAATCACCGCGAGCGCCGCGAACGGCGCCAGCAGCGCGACCCGGCGGCGCAGCGGCGAACTCGAGGTCGGCGTGGCGCCGCGCGTCTCGACCGCGCTGGCTGCGCGCAGCGGCTCGATCCAGCCCGAACGCGCCAACTGCACGAGGATCCGCATCGCGCCGAAGCTCCCGAGCCGCGAGAGATCGATCACGCGACGCACGGGTGCGCGACCGTCGACGAGCAGGAACACGCGCTCCGCCTCGATCGGGGACGGGGTCGCACGACACGCGGGCGAGCGGCGGTATTCCTCGATGCTGCCGCGGCGCCGAAACACGACCGTCTCGGCCGGCAACTCGCCCGTGCAGGCCTGCCACTCATCGACCATGCGCAAGCCGTCCATCAACACCTGCTCGGCTCCGAGCAGCGACTCCACCGGGCGATCGTGCGGGATCGACTGGGCCACGAAGCGGAACGAGCCTTCGGACCAGCGGAGCAGGTCGAAGATCGTCTCGCGGGTGAGCAGGTCTTCGATCTCGCGCAGCGACTCCTCGCTCAACAGGCCGGCCTCGACGAGTTGGCGCGCGCTCGGCGGCGGCGCGTCGGGCCCGGACTCCGCCGCGGGGAGGCGGTCGCGCGGCACCAGCCCGCAGCGCACGGTCATCTCGATCAGCATTTCGTCCGGGCTCGCGCCCACCGGCGACGCGGCTACCACGCCACCCGCGTCGAAGCGAAGCGTCACTTCGCCCTTCTCGCCGCGCACCTCGAGCACGCCGGTCTTGCGCTGCTGGCCGATCAGCTGGAACACCTCGCCCATGCCGAAATCGCGCAGGTTTCCGTGCAGCGCGATCGTCATGCGCGACTCCGGCGGTCGAGGCGAGCGCCCAGACCGGCGATCGCCGCGTAGAGAGCGACGCACAACGCTGTCAGAGCGCCGAAGGCGATCGCGCCGGCAAGGCCGACGCTGGCCGGATCCGGCACCACCGCGTCCGCGCCCAGGCCGAACGCCAGCGCGCCCGCCGCGCAGAGCGCTGCGCAGAGCCCGAGCGCCGGCCACTGCGACGAGCGACCCACCAGGCCGGGGAGCAACCAGCCCAGCGCGTTCGCGCCGCGCAGCAGCCGGGCGCGCGTGCCGTTCGAACTCGAGTCCCAGCCCGCCCCCGCGCGCGCCTCGATCCGCCGGGCGACGCAGCTCTCGCAGCGCGGCTCCGCGCCGGCTCCGTGGCGGAGGACGTCGCGAGCCGTTCCGCAGTGCCGACACAATCGCGTGCCGCAGTCGAGACAGCTCGCCGACGCTTCGAGGCGGCGGCGCAGCGCCTCCCCCAATACCCCGGCCGCCGCGACGGCCAATGCCGCCAGCCAAGACGAGCGCCCGAGCAGGCCGGGCGCGAGTGGGCGGCGCAACAGCGCGGCGGCGAGCCCCGAGTCGTGGGCAGCGAGCCGATCGCGCAGTCTCTGCTGAGGCAGCGGCAGCTCCGCCACGTAGGCCTCGCGCGATCCAGCGAGGTGAACCGTCAATTCGCTCACGGCGTCCCCGTCGAGCGACTGCGCGGCGGCGAGCGCACGGTCGTGTTGCTCGACGTCGATCGCGCGCCCGTGCGCCTGCGAGAGGTCGAACCAGAGCAACGCCGACGGCTGGCTCGCGATCGCGCGCCGATAGAGCTCGACCGCCGCCTTCGGATCGCCGATGGCGAGCTTCGCGCTCGCGGCGCTGGCGAGCGCGACCGGATCGGCGCCATCGCGCGCGACCAGCGCCTCGAAGCGGGAGTCCGCCGCGGCGAGATCACCCGAGCGCCGCGCCCACTGCGCGAGCGCGTACATCGCGAGCGGATCGTCGCGTTGGGCGGCGGGCTGCGTGGTGGGATCGGGCGCGGCTCGGGAGAGTCGCTCGGCATCGACGGGATCGAGCGCACCGGATTCCGCGGCGGCCGCGGCCGCAACGATCGGGTCGGCGCCGATCGCCGAGAGCTGCGCACCCGCGCGCTGCGCGACTGGATGGATTGCAGCGACCAGCAGTAGCGCCGCCGTGGCGAGCGCGATCTGCTGGGCGCGACTGCCCTGCCACGACGCGAGCACGAAGAGCACGAGAGCCGCGCCCGCCACGCCTTCGCCGAGTGCGGCGGGCAGCAGCGTCAACGCGGCCAGCAGGGCGACGCGCGAGAACTCCGGCATCGACGGCTCGATGCGATCGCCGAGGTCATGCGCCGCGTGCGACACCGAAGCGAGTCCGCGCGCGCCGAGATAGAGGAGCGCACCGCCCGCGAGCGCGAAATGGAGCAGCACCCAGCCGGTCGCAGCGAGCCAGAGCCAGCCGTCGAGGCTGCGCGACAAGGCGCCGATCGCACCCAACGCGGACGAAGCGGCTCCGCCCAACGAGCCCGACGCGAATCGCGCGCGCGCCAGCGCAGCGTGCGCAGCGGGGAGATCGGGGGCGAGCAGGACGGCGGCTTCGGCTCGTTGCTCCGGCGTGCCGAGATCCCCGCCGCCGAACACCAGCGCGCGTGCGAGCGAGTCGACACTCGCGACGCCCGTCTCGTCGGCCGCCGCTCGCGTGCGCCGCGCGCGGTCGGCGAGATTCTCAGCCTCCCCGCTCCAGGCGCGCTCGATCCGCTCGATCAGGGGGCCGGGCAGGCGCGGGGCCGGCGCGGGCGCAACCGCGGGGAGCATCAGGTCGCCGGTCGGTGCGAGATCGAGGGCGGCAGCAGCCGGCGGGAACTCCTCGACAGCGAGGGGCGCGTTCTGGGCCCGCGCGGTCTCCGGTGGACTCAGCGCCAGCGCCAGCGCGAGCCACGGCGGGGCGAGTCCGCGAACCCATCGCTGCCAGCTCACACGCTCCCCCTCTTCGGGCAGACCCCTTTTCGGGCAGACCCTTCCACGCCCATCTATCGGCGGACTTGCGCGGGGAGTTGATTGGGAAGCCCCACGGCCGAGAAGCCTCCGCCGAGGCCCTGCGGGATGCTCGCGACGCTGGCGACCCCGATGCGCTCCGCCTATGTTGCGTCTCCCTCGACGCCTCCGGAGGTCGTTTGGCCCGTCACAAGTCTGCGCAGAAACGCGCCCGCCAGGACGTGAAGCGTCGCGAGCGCAACCGCACCATCCGCACTCGCACGCGCAGCGTCGTGAAGACGCTGCGTTCCGAACTGGAAGCCAACGCGGCCGGCGCCGCCGAGAAGCTCCGCGAGGCCGAAAGCGCGCTGCGCAAGGCCGCCACCAAGGGCGTCATCCCCAAGCGCCGTGCCAGCCGCCAGGTGTCGAGGCTCGCGAAGGCCGCCAACCGCGCCCGCGCGAAGTAGCTCCGCCAGCCAATCCCTCTACACGCGCCCCAATCGCGGACGGAGGGACAGTCCCCTTCGTCCGCGTAGGCGGCGCTGCACGTGTCTCGCCCCGCCCTCGAGCCGCCGTCCTGACGCTACGCGGCGAGCCCCATCACGAGCCGTTCGAGCGCCAGTGGGGGCGGGAGCGCCCCCTGCCCCTTCAGCGCCTGATCCGTGTCATGGATGGCGCGCAGGCAGACGAGCAGCCTTGCGGGCGCGTAGCGACGCGCCTGCGTCTCGAGCTTGCGCTGTACGAACGGGGGCGCGGCGACGGCGCCACCGGTGCGGAGCCGCAGCAGCTTGCGGAAGTGACTCGCGAGCGTGCCGAGCACGAGAGGCGGCGCGGCGCCCGCGCCGAGCACCTTGTGGAGCACCGCGAGCGCGTCGCCGGCGCGGCCTTCGCCGATCGCGTCGGTGAGATCCCAGACGGGTTCTTCGGCGAGGTCTGCGGCCGACGCGGCAACGTGGTCCGCCGTGACTTTCTGGCCAGCGCCCGCCAGCAGCGACGCCTTCTCCAGCTCGTTGCGCAGGCCGATCAGGCTCGCGCCGACGCGCAGGGCGAGCTGCTCCGCCGCGCCGCTCGCGAGCGCGATCCCGAGCCTCTTCGCGTCCTTCTTCACGAACGCCACCAGCTCGCGCGCGCCGCGCGGCGCCTCGCACTCGACCCATGCGTCGCCGAAGGCGCGCACCCACGCAGTGCGCCGATCGATCGACGTCGCGCTCACCACCAGCACCGCCGGCGCATCCTTGCCGAGTTCGCGGACCAGCGCGGGCAGCGCCTCACACAGCGACTTCCAGGAACCGCGACCGCCGGTCGGCTCGCGCAGCCATACCAGCCGGCGCGCTGCGAAGACCGGGAGCATGTGCAACGCGTCGGCCAGCGCGCCAGGACTCACAGTGTCGCCTTCGAAGCGGTCGAAGTTGAAGTCGGCCGGCGCATCGCCGAGCACGGCGCACCGGAGTGCGGCGATCGACTCGTCGCGCAACAGCGCTTCGCCGCCTGCTACGAGGTACGCGCTGCGCACGCGGCCGGCGTCGAGTTCCTGCTGGAGCGCCTCCGGCGTCAACGCGAGAGCCGGTCGGACAGGAACTCGCGCGTGCGCTCGGCGAGCACCGAAGCGACTCTCCGCAGCGCTTCGTCGCGGTTCTTGCGCTCGGCTTCGACGTCGGAGCTGGTCAGGTACAGCTCCCACTCGCGGAGCGCGTTGGCGTCGAGCGCGATCACATTGCCGTCGGCGCGCCTGGCGGTGAGCGCAAGCCGCAGCTCCACCTGGTACTCGAGCCCGAACGCCACCGACGAAAAGCTGCGCGCGGTCGTGACCAGGTCTAGGACCGCGCCCGACAGCACCAGATCCGCCTGCGCCGGATCTGCTACGACCGCGACACCGCCGCCGCGCTGGAACTCGCGCCGCAATGCATCGCTGACCATCACCTCGATGCCGGGCTCGAAGGAGTGGTTCGCGAGGGTCTGGATCGCCACGCGGCGCACCGGGCCGAGGGTCTCGTCGGTCCGCACCACGTGGTAGCTGCTGCAGCCCCAGGCCACGGCGGCGGCGAGGGTGCCGGCGACCAGATGGAGAACGCGCGCGCGCAGCATCGGCGCGCACCTATAGCAGAGACCTCTAGAGCTGGAAGCGCCGGATGTGAGATCGCATCGCTTCGGCGGCTGCATTCAGCTCGCCGGAGGCCTGCTCCATCTGGCCCGCCGACTCGTGGCTGGCGCGCGCCCGATCCGAAACCCCCGTCATGAACTGCGCCGCCTGCTCGCACGCCGCCGTCTGACCCTGGAGCGCCCGGTGGATCTCCTCGACGGCCATCCGGACGACCTCGACGCCCGCACGGATCTGGCTTCCGCCGCGCGCCTGTTCCTCGGTCGTGCGGTGCACCTGCTGGGAGACGTCGCGCATCGCCGTGGTACCGCGCAGCACCACCTCGTGGCCCTGCTCCTGCTCGCGCATGGCGTTGCGCAGGTGTTCGACCCCCGCCCGAACGCGCTCCATCAGCTCCTGGACGTGGGAGGCGGCGGTCGCCTGCTCCTGGACGGCATGCACGATCTCGGCGATCCGCGAGCCGCTCTCGCGCGCCGTGCGCGTGATCGCTTCGAGCGACTCGCCCGCCTGGGCCGAGCGCTCGACGCCGGACCACACGCTCTGGGCACCGGTTTCGATCGCAGCCGTCGCCGCGGCGCTCTCCTTCTGCACCGCGCGGATCAGCGAGCCGATCTCCTTGGTGCTCGACATCACGCGATCGGCGAGCTCCTTGATCTCATCGGCCACCACCGAGAAGGCGCGCCCGTGCTCGCCCGCCTGGGCGGCGATGATCGCGGCGTTGAGCGCCAGCAGGTTGGTCTCGTCGGCGACGTCGTCGATCACGTCGACGATTGCGCCGATCTCGTTGGCGCGCTCGCCGAGGCCGCGAATCACCTTCTCGACGGTGTCGGTGGCGTCGCGAATCGCCTCCATGCCGGTGATCGTCTGCTGCACCTTCTCGCGCCCGCCTTCGGCGACCGCCACGACCTGCGCGGAAAGCCGCGCCGTTTCGCTGGCGTTGCTGTCGACCTCGCGCATCGAACCCGCCATCTGCGAGATCGACGACTGCGTGTCGACGGCGGCGTCGGAGAGTCCCTCGACGTGGCGACCCATTTCGGCGACACCGCGGATCATCTCCTCGATCGAGCTCGAGACCTCCTCGACCCGGTTCGAGAGTACGGACGCCGTCTGCGTCAGCTCTTCACCGGCAGCACCCATCTCCAGGATCGAGCTCGACGACTCTTCGACCGAAGCCGAGAGCGCCTGCGCCGAGCCGGTGATGCCGGTGACGCGCTCGCGAATCGAAGCGGTGGACTCGCTGGCCTGCGCGATGCAGCGCTCCTGCTCGGCCGCGCCTTCGGCGACCGACCCGCCGACCACCGCGAGCTGGCCCGATGCCGCGTCGACGCGATCGGCCGCGTCGGCGACGCGCCGCACCGTGTCCCGCAAGGCCTGGCGCATGCGGTCGAAGTCGCGGGCGAGATCACCGAGTTCGTCCTCGGACTCGAAGATCTCGCTGCGGGTGAGGTCGCCGAGCGCGATGCGCTCTGCTTCGGCGCGCAGCGCCGCGATCCCGCGCGCCAGATCGCGCGCGCCGATCCGCGCCGCGGCGCAGGCGACCGCGAGCGCGAGCGCGAAGAGCGCGTACATCTCGGGCTCGACACCCGCGAGATGCGCGACGGCGGTCCGCGGCAGCATCGTGACGATCACGCGATCGCCGCGTCCATTGCGCTGCCACGAATAGAACTCGTCCCGGGTGGTGCCCGAGCCGGTTGCCCCCACCGCACCCTCGATGGCCAGCGCCGGATCTCCGGCGCGTGTCGCATCGCTCTGCGCGAGCACCCTTCCCGTTTCGGGATTCAGCAACCACCAGGCGCCGCCGAGCGACACGAAGGGCGCGTGCAGCGACGCGGCGAGATTCTCGGGTTCATCGCTGTCGAGCCACTCGCGCTGCTGCGCGTGCACGAACTCGGCCGCCAGGATCCCCACCTGGCGCTGCACGACCAGCATCATCACGACGATCGGCACGACGGTCGTGAGCAACACCGCGCCCTGGAGCTTCCAGACGATCGGCAGGCGGCGCACGACGCGCTCGCGCAGCTCCGGATCTGCAAGGCTGCGGGCCAGCCGCGCGCGAAACGGTTCGACCTCGCGTTTGTAGAGGAAGGCGACGATCGGGCTCGACACCGCGCCCCCGAGCGCGCCGGCGGCACACAGCGCAATCACGTCGAACCAGGACACGGCGGGCCCGAGGAGCTTCATCGAGAACGCCACCGCGGCGGCTCCGAGCGGCCACAGCAGGAACGAATTCAGGATCACCTCGCGGACGATGTCGATCGAAGCCGCGAAGGCGCGCGCCTCGTCCTCTTGCGTGGCGCTTCCCGCCGCTTCGCGGTCGAGCCAGCGGGCGAGCTCGCGCGTCGCGCGCTGCATCGCCTGTGCGATCCCGGCGAGCAACACGATCCAGCCGGCCGTCACGATGCCGAAGAGCTTCCACTGCGCCGCCTGCCAATCGAGCAGCCGCATCAGAAACGGCGCGATCAAGCAGATGTTGATCGAACTCGAGACGAGCGTCAGCAGCCCGAAGCGCAGTTGCAGGCGCTTGCCCGCGGTCCAGCTCGAATTGGCGTGCGAGTTGGCGTGCGAGTTGGCGTGCGAGGCGGCTCTCCCCTCCATGGCCGCCCTCACTCCGCTTTGAGCAGGCTCTGCGCGAGGCGCAGAACCCGGTTCGCCTGGATCGGCTTGGCCAGATACTCGTTGGCGCCGAGCGCAATCGCGCGCTCGCGGTCTTCCTGGGCGCCCTCGGTCGTGATCACGATGATCGGCATCGCGCGCAGATTGTCCTCGCCGCGGATCAGGCTGATCAACTTGAGACCGTCCATCACGGGCATGTTGATGTCGATCAACGCCAGATCGAAGTGATCGCTCGACACCTTGCGCAGGCCATCCATGCCGTCCTGCGCTTCGACGATGTCGACTTCCTTCAAACGCTTGAGCGCGAAGACCAGCAGCTGCCGCATCGTGGGGCTGTCTTCGACGATCAAGATCCGGTGGCGAGCCATGTCGCGTCCCTCCCCGCCCTGGTTGCGGGCGGTCCCTGCTCACTTGGTCAGGAGATCGATGAATCCCTGGATCGTGTTCAGCTTGCGCTCCGACTGCGAATACAGCCGCGCGGCGAACACCGCCGTCGCGGCGTGACCGCCGAGCAGCGTGAAGAGTTCGTGGTCGAGCGGCGTGAAGCCGTCCTTCTGCTGCAGGAGCTTGTGGATCGCGATCGCGCCGATCGGGCGCTCCTGCACGCGCAACGGCACGCACACGAGCGGGTGTTCCGGTTGCCCGGGACCCGCCGCGTCGCCGCATTGGGTCTCACCGCTGGCGACCGCCACGCCGACCATCCCCTGCCCCAACTGACACGGCGGGAAGTCCGCGATCTCGCGGCCTTCCGCCGCGACCGGCGTCAGCACCTCGGTGCGCTCGTCGAGCACGTAGATCGCGAACACCTCGGCACCGATCAGGTTGATCACGATCTCCACGACGATCTTGATGACCTCCGAGAGGTCGAGCGTCGAGTGGAGCTGGTAGGAGGCCACGTAGAGACTGGCGAGGTTGTTGTTCTCCTCCTCGATCTCGAGATAGCGCTCGGCGAAGTGACGGTTCTCGCCCTCGACCTGGTTCAGCCGGTCGAGGATGTCCTGCTTTTCGCCCTCCAGGTTCTCGATGCGCGCGATCAGGGCCTGGCGCAGCTTCTCCCATTGCACGTCGTCCGAGGCGGCCAGGTTCTGGGCTTCGAAGTGGGCGACCTGCAGGCGCAGTCGCTCGTTCTCCTTGATCAGATCCTGGGTGAACTCGGCGCCCCGCCGGAACAGCGAGAGCACCTCCTCGGCTCGCGCGAACAGCCCATCGCGTTTTTCGCTCATGCCGACCTCACGCCCCGCCGCGGCGCTCCCGCGGACAGACCGGACTCGATCACCGACGCAATTTCCGGGAGCGGCAACACCGCGTCGACCACTCCACTTCGAATCGCCTGATGCGGCATGCCGAAGACCACCGCGGTCTGTTCCGATTCGGCGACCACCTTCCCGCCGGCCTGCTTGACGGCGCGAACGCCCTCGCGTCCGTCATCGCCCATGCCGGTGAGAACCACGGCGAGCAGCTCGGCCCCGAACTGTTTCGCGGCCGACGCAAAGAGCCGGTCTACGGAAGGCGCGTACTTGTCGCTCGCCGTCGCATCGACGAGGTGCGCGACGACGCGACCGCCCTCGCGCTCGAACTCCAGGTGCCGTCCGCCCGGCGCCACCAGCACCGCGCCGGCGATCGGCGTGTCGCCGTTCTCGGCCTCGTGCGCCGCGAACGGCGTGAGCCTGTTGATGCGCTCGGCGAAGCCGCGCGTGAAACCCTCCGGCATGTGCTGACACACGAGCACGGCCACCGGCGGAGCCTCGACGAAGGAGCCGAGAATCTGCATCAGCGCCGCCGGGCCACCCGTCGACGAGCCGATCGCCACTACGCGCGGGGCCGAAGAGCTGCGTTGCCTGGCCGCAGCGCGCAGCGTCGGGCCCGCGTCGAGTCGCGCGCGCACCTTCTCGATGCGGAGCTGGCGGATTGCGTGGACCTTGCGCAGCAGCTCCTGCTCGATCGTCTCGAGTTCGGCGCCGGCGCGCGGGGTCGGCTTGCCGATGAAGTCGACCGCGCCGAAGTCGAGCGCGCGGAACACGTCCTGCTCGCCATTGCGCCCGCTGATCACGATCACCGGCGTCGGGCAGCGACTCATCACCAGCCGCAGGAAGGTGAAGCCGTTCATGCGCGGCATCTCGAGATCGAGCGTGATGAGATCGGGGCGCAGCTCGAGCGTCTTGCGCAGCGCCTCTTCGCCGTCGCGCGCCGCGGCCACCACCTCCACCAGCGGCGAGCGTTCGAGCATGCGCGTGATGGTGCGCCGGCTGAACGCCGAATCGTCGATCACCAGCACGCGGATCGGGGCGACGGCGCTCATGCGCCCCTCCGCCGGTCGAGCTGCGCGAGCGTGCGCTCGGCGGTCTCGTGCCACGGGTCGTTCTCCGCGGGCTTGCGGTAGACCATGTCGTGGCGCAGGTGCTTGAGTTCGAAGTCGGTCGACAGGTTGATCAGCGATTCCGAGTGGCCGAGCAGCAGGAAACCGCCGGGCTTCAACTTCTGGTGGAAGGTTCGGACGACGCGGCGCTTGGTCTCGACGTCGAAGTAGATGATCACGTTGCGGCACAACACCACGTCGAGTGACCCGAGTAGCGCCGAACGTGCTTCGTCGAGCAGGTTCAAGTGCGCGAACGAGACGTGCTTCTTGATCTCGTCGGAGATCCGGAAGAGGCCGTCCTTCTCGCTGAAGTACTTCTCGCGCAGGAAAGGATCCGTCTGCCGGAACGAGGCCTCGCGATAGATCCCGCGGCGCGCCTTGTGCAGCATCTGCCGCGAGATGTCCGAGGCGTAGACGCGCAGATCGCGGCCGGGCTCGAGCCCTGCTTCCTGCGCCAACAGCACGATCGAGTAGGGCTCCTCCCCGCTCGAACAGCCCGCGCTCCAGATCGACACCGGCGCCGCGCCCGCTCCGCCGCCGCGCGCTTGCAGGCTCGGGATGATCTCCTCGATCAGCGCCATGAGCTGGGCCTTCTCGCGCAGGAAGTAGGTCTCGTTGGTGGTGAGGTTGTCGATCGCCCAGGCCAGCTCGCCTTCGCCGCTGATGTCGTTACGCAGCACGTAGTGGTAGGCGTTGAACGAACGCAGACCCAGATCGCCGCAACGCCGCGCGATGCGACGCTCGAGCAGGAAGCGGGACTCCTGCCCGAAATGGAGTCCACAATGCGACTTGAAGAGTTCCGCGAGCATGCGGAACTCCGAATCGCTCATCGCGAGCTCGACTGCGCGGCCGGGAGCGCCCATCATCGTCCCTTGGCTACGCCTCCTCGAGACGTTCGAGGGCGCGCAGCAGCGACCCCCTCACGAACTCGTCCGTTTCGCCGTCGAGGCAGCGCAGGATGGTCGGCATCGCCGCCGACACGCGACGCTCCGCGAGCGCCTCGATCGCACCCGCGCGCACCGCCCAGTGCGGGTGCGACGCCAGCGGAATCAGAGCCGCGACGTCGCTTTCGCCGCCGTGGCGGCGGATGCAGCGGATGGCGCTCTGCACGACTTCGGGGTCGCCATGCCCGAGCACTTCGCACACGGGGTCGATCGCGAGCGCCGGCGCAATCTGCTCGAACGCTTCGACGGCGGCGAACGCGACGGGACCCCGATCGCCGAGCGCCGCGACCAGCAACGCGCGCACGCGCAACGGCGCCGCTGCTGCGCCGTCCGTCGCAATGCGCGTCTGGGATTCTGCGATCGCACGCACCGCAGCGGCGCGCACCTCCGCGTCTTCATCGCAGAGCAAGCGTTCGAGGGCGTCGAGCGCGCCCGGATCGTCGCCCGCGCCGAGCGCCGCGGCGGCGGCCATCCGCACCGTCCCCGACTCGTCGGCGAACGCCAGTCGCAGCGCTTCGGAACGGGATTCCCCCGGCATGTGCGCGAGCGCACCCACCGCGGCGCGCCGCACGGCCGGACTCGGGTCCTGCGCGAGCAGCGCCATCAGTGTTGCGTGGTGCCGGCCGCCGACCTCCCCGAGCACGCGCGCGATCGCGAGCCGAACCGGCTCGCTGGCGGTTTCGAAGGACGCCGCGAGCAGGTCGACCGCCAGGCTCGGCCCGGCCTCGAACGCGGACGCTCCGGTCGGTGCCGTCGCGATCTTCACCAACGCGTCGATCAGCGCGGCGCGTTCCTCCTCGACTTCGGGCTCGGCGTCCTCGGTGACGAGCTGGAGGCGGCGCACCAGCGGCGCGACGGCGCTGGTCTCGCCGCGGTGTGCGAGGGCGCTGGCCGCCGCGGCGCGCAACACCGGATCGGGTTCGTCGAGCGCGGCGACGAGGCGCGCGGCGCCGCGGGCGCCGGCGGTGCGCGCGAGGACGACGCACGCCTGTCCGCGCAGCTCGCCGTCGAGTGCGTCCCAGTGCGCGTCGATGTGACCTTCGGCGAGCGCGCCGAGGCTTGCGAGCGCGCCGAGCGCGACCTCGGTGAGCGCTTCGTCGGCGCGCGCCGCGCGCAGCAGCGGGAGCACCACCTCGGGGGTGGCCGCGATGCCGAGGAATTGCGCGAGCAGCAGCCGCGTGCCGAGATCGGCGTCCGCGAGCCGCAACACCGCATCGTCGAGTGCCGCCTGCGCGCCGCGCGCCGTCGCGCGGATCCGCGCGACCAGAGCCTCCGCATCCTCGGGGTCAGAGCGCGACACGACCCGCAGCAGCGCCTCGATGCCCGCCTCGCGCGTCGCGCGCGAACCGGACTCGAGTCCCTTCAGCAGCACTTCGAGCCCTTCCGGATCCGCCGCGCGCCCGAGTGCGCCGAAGGCCACCGGGCGCAGCAGCGGGTCCGCGAGGGCGGACGCGAGATCGTTGGCGGTGAGCGGCGCTTCCAGTCGCGCGAGACCCCGCAGCGCGGCGAAGCGCACCAGCGGTTCCTCGCGATCGCGCAGCGCCGTCGCCGTGAGTGCGCGCAGCGCGTCGGCGCCGCCGATCGCGGCGAGCGCGTCCGCGGCGGCACTGCGCACGTTCGCGTCCTCGTCGTCGAGCAGCGTCGCGAGTCGCGGCGTCGAGCGTTCGCTGCCGATGCCGGCCAACGCGTCCACCACCAGTTTGCGTACGTCGACGTCCGGGCTGTCGCTGGCCGCGAGCAGCGCGTCGACCATGCGCCGGCCGATGCGGACCAGCGCCTCGACGGCCGCGTTGCGACGTCCGGGATTCTCGCCGTCGGCGAGCGCCCCGAGCAGGGGGTCGGCGGCCGGCCAGTCTTCGGGCACGCTCGCGAAACACTCGACGGCCGCCTTGCGCACGCGCCAGCTCGCGTCGCCGAGCCGCTCGGCCAGCAGCCGCAGCGCTTCGTCGGCAGGCAACAGCACCAACAGCTCGACGGCGAGCCGCCGCACCTCTTCGTCCCCGCTCGCGAGATCGTGCAAGATGCTGGCGCGCTGGCGGGGATCGACGAGCTCGCTCACGGCATGCCCCGGCCGCGCGCCACGCGCAACAGCTCGTCGGCGAGGAAGTCGCGTTCGTCGCGCACCTGTGCGTCGATGCGCTCGCGGAACAGCGCGCGCCCTTCCTGCAACTCGTCGCGCATCGCTTCGAGCACGCCGCCGCTGCGCACCGCAGCGCCGAACTTCTCCTGGTTGTAGAGGACGATGTCCGAGACGATGATGCGCGCGAGTCGCTCGGCCTGGGCGCGCGCGGCGGCGAGCGGCTGCGCGGCGACACCGATGCTGCCGAGCGGCACGGGCTGGGGCTCGACGGCGCGCGCGACCGGGTGGCCAGCGGCGGGAGTGACCGGGCTGCCCGGCGCGGCACGAAGCGCCTGGGCCTTGCTCGCGTGCGGGCTCGATGCGCTTGGCTCGGCTTCAGCGCCGCGCGCGACATCGCCCAGCGCGGAGACGGGGGGCGCCGGATCGCCGGCTTCGCTCGGGCCCTGGGAGCGCGTCGCCTCGGGCGGACGCTCGGGCGCCGGCGCAGGGATCTGGGTGCTTCGCTGCGTGCGCAGCTCGAAGCCGATGCGGCCGAGCCACTCCGTGAGGTCGGCGAGCAGGGACGGTCCTTCGATGTAGAAATCGGCGCCGTAGATCTCGTTGGGGCTGCGGCGGTAGCGGTCGTCGCGATGGATCGCGCCCAGCAGACACACGTTCGTGACGCGCAGGCTTTCGTTGCGCTTCAGCAGCTCGCAGACCTGGAAGCCGAACATCTTCGGCAGCGCCGCGTCGAGCACCACGGCGCGGGGCAGCGCGCGCTGGATCGAGAGGATCGCTTCCACGCCGTCGTGGGCGACGAGCACCTGCAGGCCCTCGCGTTCGAGTGTTTCCGCGATGCGTTTGCAGGCGTCGGGATTCGGGTGCGCGACGAGCACGAGACGCGAGTGGTCGAAGTGGGGGGCTTCGAGGTTCGGGGGCTCGACGCTCCGCGGGCCGGGCCGGCCTTCGCTGGCTCCGCCCTCGGCGCCTTGCGGGCTGCGGGCGACCGCGCCCGACGCGGCGGCTTCGCTTGCGAGGTCGCTCGCTTCGGGAGTCCCCTGGTTCGCGGGCGAAGGCTCGGGACGCGGAGTCGGCTCGACGGGGGCAACGGCTTCCGCGTGGGAAGCGGCGGGGAGTCGGACGCGGAAGACGGCGCTGCAGTGGCTGCAGCGCAGGCGCGCGCCGTCCGCGCCGAGTCGCTCGGGCTCGACTCGGTAGCGGGTCTGACATTTCGGACACGCCGCGATCATCGCCAACTCCCTCTCAGGGAATTACTCCCCACCGGCCCCCACTCGATCGGGCGCCGCGCGCGAGATCCCTGCCGATCCTCTGCCCATATCGGTCGCCGCGCGAAAGGACTGAGCCTGTGGGCGCGGGTTTCCCTCCCGATGTCTCGACCTGACGCCTGTGCTTGCCGGCGCTCGAGCCACCGTCGTCGTCACGCTCCCGAAGCCCGCGGCCGCGACGAGCCGCGCAGGCCCGATCGGTACACGCTCTCGAGCACAGCCTCGAGAGCCAGCACGAGCACCGGCGGCTGTCCCGGCCTTCGCACCACGGCGCGGATCGCGTCGTAGCCGGCCTGCGCGACGAGCGCGGGCGGCGATTGCACATCGCTTCCCGTCACCGCCAGCACGTCGGAGGCCGCGTCGGCCCGCAGCCCGAAGGCGAGTCCGTCGACCTCGACGATCGCGATGCGGGCCTCGGCGCCGTGGGCGACCGGTTCGCCACCGAGTGCGCGGCCGAGATCGATCACGGGCACGATCGCGCCGCGCAGATCGATCACGCCTTCGACGAGTTCGGGCGCGCGCGGCAGCGGCGTCAGCGTCTGCGAGCGCACGATCTCGCGAACCTGCTGGACGTCCACGCCGTAGACCTGACCGCGCACTTCGAGACACGCCAGCTCGACGTTCAGCTCGTCGCTCCCCGTCTGCATCGGGTTCGCCGCTCCGCTACGCGCCGACGCCGAGGTCGAGCACGCGGTCCACATCGAACACCGACACGAAGCGATCGCCCTGCGGCGCCAGCGCCACGACCGTGCCGGCGTCGCGGCCCGTCGGCGCGCGCAGCTCCTCGTCGCGCAGGCGCAGCACTTCGCTGACGCGGTCCACCAGCAGACCCGTCATCTGTCCGTCGTCGCCGTGCAACACCACGATGCGGCGGCGCCGCCCTTCGGCGAGCGACGGTGCGAGCCCGAGGCGCAGCCGCAGGTCGATCACCTGCACGATCTCGCCGCGCAGCGACAGCACGCCGCGTACGGCCGCCGGCACGCGCGGAACCGGCGTGATCGGGCGCCAGCGCACGATCTCGCGCACGCGTTCGACGGGCAGCGCGTAGGGATCGTCGTCGAGCCAGAGTACCAGCAGCTCGCGCTCGGACGTGCTCTCGATCGGCTCCTGGCCGTGCAACGCGGCGCTGCGCGCCAACTCCTCGAACGGCCCGGGCCCGAGTGCCCCGATCTCGATGCTCATGCCGCCTCCCGGCGCTTGGCGGCGTCTTCGACGAGCGACGCGACGTCGAGCACCAGCACGGTGCCGAGGTCGCCGAGTTCGGTGGCGCCCGCGATTCCGCGCACGCTGCGCACGGGCCCCTGGATCGGCTTGATGACGGCATCCTGCTGCCCTTCGCGGTGGTCGACGACGAGCCCGAGCCGCAGGTCGCCGAGCCCCACGACCACGACGGCGACGCGCGCCCCGGCCGGCGGTGAGGGGAGTCCGAACTCCGCGTGCAACCGGCGCAGCGGCAGGGGTTCGCCGCGCAGCGTCAGGAACTCGCGCCCCTCGCTGCGCTGTATCGCGACGGGATCGACGAGCATCGTCTCCAGCACCGTGGTGAGCGGGATCGCGAAGCGCTGGTCGGCGACGCCGACGGTGAGCGCCCGGATGATCGCGAGCGTGATGGGCAGCGTGAAGACGACGGTGGTGCCACGGCCGGGCTGCGAATCGACGTGCACGATGCCACCGAGCGCCGTCACGTTCTCGCGCACCACGTCCATTCCGACACCACGGCCGCTGGTCTCCGTCACCTCGGTGGTGGTCGAGAGTCCCGGCGCGAAGATCAGGTCGAGGACCTCCTTGCGCGAGAGCACGGCGTCCTGCTCGATCAGCCCGAGCGTGTGGGCGCGCTGGCGCACGGCCTCGGGGTCGATGCCGCGTCCGTCGTCCGCCACTTCGATCACCACGTGATTGCCGCGCTGGAGCGCTTCGAGGCGGATCGAGCCTTCGGCCGGCTTGCCGGCCGAAGCGCGGTCGGCGGCAGGCTCGATGGCGTGGTCGAAGGCGTTGCGCACCACGTGCATGAGCGGATCGGCGAGCTGTTCGACGATCAACTTGTCGAGTTCGGTGTCGCCGCCGCGGATGTCGAGCCGCACGTCCTTGCCGAGATCGCGGCGCAAGCGGCGCACCACCCGCGAGAGTTTTTCGAAGACCTGGCGCAGCGGCACCATGCGCACTTCGAGCACACCCGCCTGCAAGTCGGTGAGGCGCCGCTCGAGCGACTTGTGGAGCTTCGAGAGTTCGAGGCCGGCGCGCGCCGTTGCGGGGTCCGCGAGCAGCCGATCCGCGAGCGAACCGATCGCGCCGCGCTGGATCACCAGCTCGCCCACCAGGTTCATCAGTTCGTCGAGCTTGCGGATGTCGACGCGAACCGTCTCGCTGATCGACTTCAGCGATTCGATCTCCGAGCCGCCGTCCGCGCGCGGCGACTCGCCGGGCGATGCGTCGCGCAGCAATTCGGTGGGTGCAGAGGCGGCGGGCGCCGCACTCCCCGGCTGCGTGGGGGTGGCACGACTCGCGCGCATCGCGCGCACCATGGCGTTCGGGAGGTCGATCCGGGAACCGAGTTCGGCGGCGTCGCACTCCGTCGCGACCAAGAGCGAGAAGCGGATCTGCGAGTCCGGCGAATCCCCGGGCGCCGGCAGCGTCGAGAGCACCTCGCCCAGCGCACGCACCGATCCCGTCAACTCCGAGAGCCCCTCCTCGAACGAGAGGATCTCGAAGCTCGCTTCGACGAGATGGATGGCGCGACCGGCGCGCAGACTCTCGCGCAGCCGGTGCTCTTCGTACTCGGTGAGCGCGCGCAGGATGCTGGCGTCGATGCCGTCGAGGTCGTCGTCCGCAGCGGGCGGAGCTTCGCTCGCCAGCGACGCGACGATGCGTTCGATCAGCGCCTGGACCTGCGCCAGCGCGCCGGCGGCGAGTTCGCCTTCCCCGCTTTCGAGCATCCCCGCCACGACCTCGACCACCTCGTCGAGCAACGCGAGCGCGGGCGCACCCGGCGGGAGCCTCCCCATCCGCAACCCATCGAGGATGTCCTCCATGTGATGCGCCAGATCGCTCACGCCCTCGAAGCCGAACATGCCCGCGATGCCCTTGAGAGAATGCGCGGAGCGGAACAGCCGGTTGGCGAGTTCGGGGTCTAGGCGGCCGCCCGCGCGCGCGTCCGCGAGGTCCGAGAGGTCCGCGCGCATCCGCTCGAGGATCTCTTCGACCTCGGAGACGAACTCGCGCGTGGCCCGGTTGCGCGCCGGCTTCTGGGTGCGACGCGCCGCCATGACGCCGGCTACTCCCCGCGCGCTTTCTCGAGCAGTTCCTTCGCCGTGCGGCGCAGCGCCGCCGGGTCGAAGGGCTTCACGAGATAGGCGTCCGCGCCGAGTTCGAGACCCCGCTCCCGATCGCGTTCCGAGCCCTCGGTCGAGATGATCAGAAGCGGAATCGAGCGATAGGCGGCGTTGCGGCGGACGAACGAGATCAGCTCGAGTCCGTTGATGTCGGGCATGTTGATGTCGGTGACGATCAGATCGTAGTCACCGCGCGGCAGCTCGCGCAGCGCCTCGAAACCGCTCGATGCCTCGCTGATTCGCACCGGCAGACCGATGTCCTCGAGCGCCGACACGACCAGCGATCGCATCGTCGGGGAGTCCTCGACGATCAGGATGTGATGCACGCAACCTCTCCCTGGGACGTTGCGCCCACGGGCGTGTCGGATCCACGCCGGTATCGGCCGGGCCGCCGCCACTCTTGAGAATCGGCAGCCGACGTCATGCTTCGGAGTTTCCCGGCGTCGCGGCTGCCGGACTGCGTCCGGCTTCGACCTCTTCGAGGGCCCGCTCGAGGACGGCGCGATCCAGCGCCAGCCCGCCCTCGTGGAGCATCACCTCGAGTGCGCTGGTATCACCGAGCGGACGACGCGTGAAGACGTTGTCGGCGTAGAGCAGCGCCGCGACTTCCTCACCCGCTTCGATCGGTGCGACGTACAGTTCGGTGGGCGTCGCGGCGCCGAGTCGCGCAACCAGCGCGAGGTCGCCTTCCCCTTCCGGCGTGAGGCGCAGCGGCGCACGGCTCGCGCACACCTTGCGGAAGCAAGCGGACTCGTCGACCGACACGCACAGCTCGAGCAGGGCCTCGTCGTCGGGACCGCCCGCCGAAGCCAGGCCCACCTGCGCCATCGCCTGCGCCTCGCCGTCGCGCAACCAGAAGATCGCCGCGCGATCGAAGTGACGGCCGGCGAACTCGAGGACGATGCGCAGCACTTCGCTGGGCGAAGCGGGATCGCGCAGCCGCGCGCTCCATTCGCGCAGCGACCGCATCGGATCGCCCGTTTCGCCCAGCCACGCGGGCGCTGTGCGCGGTGACGTGGCTCGCGCAAGCGCGCGCAGCGCGGCGCTGCGCAGCTCCCCGGCGAGGGCTTCGCGCTTCTCTCGCGCGCGCTCGTCGGCGATCACCGACGGCGTCGGTCGCGTGGCGATGGCGTCGGGGATCGAGCGCTCGTTCGCCGCCGCGATCGCGAGGCCCGTGCTCGCCACCACCAGGAGCGGCAGCTGCGCAACCTGCGCGCGCAGGCGCGCCGCCAGCTCGGCCCAATCGCGCGCGCCGCTCACCGAATCGGGGGGTGTCTCGCTCGTCAACACCACGAGCGGATTCTCGCCACGCGCGAAGTACTGGCGGATGCGATCGATCGCCAGTTCCGTGCGCGGAAAGATGTGGATGCGCAGTCCGAGCGGCGCGAGCGCGCTCTTCATCCACTCCAGCATCGCGATTTCGCGGTCGATGATCACGACGCCCGAGCACGAGCGCATCGACGCGACGAACAGTGCCGGCGTGGCGACGACCGGAGGCTGCGGCGTCGGTTGCGCCCGTTGCTCGAGTTCGCGGCGCTGCTCGGCGCCCGTGAGGGTCGGGTCGTCGTCTACACCCGGCGCGCTCGACGCTGCTTCGAGCGGCTCTGCGAACAGAGCGGTGTCGGCGTCTTCGATCTCCTCGTCGAGCAGCTCGAGGATGGTGACTTCCATCTCGGCCGGACCTTCGGGGATCGCCGTCTCGCGGTCCGCTGCGGCTTCGTCGCGGGCGGCGGACTGCTCGCCGTCGAAGGCGATCTCCACCGCATCGCCGCCCGCTTCACCGCCGCCGGCGTCGCCGCCTTCCAGGTGCTCGTCGCGCAGCCGCGTTCCTTCGAGCGCCAGGAACTGCGCGTTCATGCCCGCGCGCAGCAGCAGATCGACGCCGGCCCCGTCGCCCGACTCGTCGCGGATCTCGAAGCTGAACTCACCGATCGGCCAGGAGAACATGCGCAGCACGCAGGCCTCGACGTGCCGCTCGCGCAGCTCCTCGATGCGGGCCGCGTCGAGAGCCGTGCGCGCCACCAGGATTTCCTCGAGCCCCGTGCCCTCGGCCTGCGCCTCGTCGTAGAGCGCTTCGAGGTCGGCTTCCGGCAGCGTCCCGCCTGCGCGCAGCAGGCCGTGCAGGTCCTGGGGGCCGTCGCTCACCAGCGCGCCGCGGATCGCCCCGCGGTCGAACGCGATGCGGCCCTCTCCCAGCGGAGAGCGGATCAAGAGCACGCCCGATTTCCCGGACAGGCTGACGATCTGCAGGATCTCGCCGAGTCCGAGGTCTTCGAGGCTTCCGACCAGGCTCATCCGGCGCGACTCCCCTCCGGCACAGCGCAAGCAGAGCGCTCCCCCGTGCCGACGGGGCACGGGAGTACACCCGCCGTTGATCGGGCACACCGGCCGGCAACTTGACGGAAAGGGACGCGGGAAGATCAGGCCATCGGCGCGCGGGAAAGAGCGATTCCGGCAGCTGGGGTCGGTCCTGCGGCGGGCTGTCGCGTCATCCGCAGCGAGGTCGCGCCGCGCGGGCGGGCGGCGGCGGCGCGTTCGAGCGCGCTGCGCATGCGGGCGGCGCTGCCGGGTTCGGCGACGATGCGCAGCAGCAGCCGCGCGGGACGCGCGTCGAGCGCCGCGCAAGCGCCCTCGACGATGCCCGCGGCGAGCACGTCCTCACTCGCATCTCCCGTCGGCGGCGGCAGATCGAGCGCCGCCGAGCCCGCGCCCAGATCCAGCAGTCGCTGGAGCGCCGCTTCGACGGCGGCGCGATGGGCATCGGCGCCGAATCGCGCGCGCTCTCCGAGTCCCAGGAGCAGCAGCCGCGGCGCGCGCAGGTGACCATGGGTGGTCGCGAGCACCGCCTCGCCCGACTCGCCGATCGCGCGCGACGCGAGCAGCAGGCGCGAGAGCCAGCCGCACAGGCGCCAGTCGGCGAGACCGGCGCCGCCGCGCAGCGGGCGCTGGTCGCGGAAGAAACCCGCGACGGCGATCTCCGCACCGACGCGCGCCAGCGACTCCGTATCTCCGACCTCGAGTTGCAGAGTCGATCTCATGAGACGCCCACCGCGTCGCGCGCCACGCCGCGCGCTTCGAGCGTGCGGGCCACCGCATCGAGCACGCCGTTCACGAAGGCCGGTGACGGATCGGCTCCGAAGCGGCGCGCCAGTTCGACCGCTTCGTCGATCGCGACGGACGACGGCACGCCCGCCCAGCCCATCTCGTAGGCGGCGACGCGAAGCACGTTGCGGTCGACGGCGGCCATGCGCTCGATGCGCCAGTTGGTCGCGTGCCCCGCGAGCATGCGGTCGATCGCGTCGCGATGGCGCGCGACGCCGAGCACGAGTTCGCGCGCGTAGGCGCGTGCGCCCTCGGGCAACTCGAAGTGTGCGGCGACGGCGGCCAACGCCGCGTCCACCGTTTCGCTCGAGAACGTCTCGGCGGCGTGTCGCCCGACGTCGACGGAATAGAGCACTTGCAACGCAGCCTGGCGCGACTGCGCGCGCGACGCGTGAGGCGTTCCGCTCATCGAGCGTCGCCGCCCGGACCCTGCCGGGTCGCTCTCACCAGGTGCGCCATCTCGATCGCCGCAAGCGCCGCTTCGGCGCCCTTGTTGCCGTGTGCGCCGCCCGCGCGCGCGAGGGCCTGCGCGTTGTCGTCGGTGGTGAGCACGCCGAAGCCGACCGGGACGTTGGTGTCACGGATGATCTCGCGCACACCGTCGGTGACGGCGCGACAGACGTAGTCGAAGTGCGGCGTGCCGCCGCGGATCACGACACCCAGGGTCACGACGGCATCGTAGCGTCCGCTCGCGGCGAGTGTGCGCGCGGCCTGCGGGATCTCGAAGGCGCCGGGCACCCACGCCACGTGCAAATCGTCGCGGGACGCGCCGCGCGCGACGAGTTCGCCGACGCAACCCTCGAGCATGCGCACGGTGATCAGGTGGTTGAAGCGCGACACGACGATCGCGACGCGCAGTCCGGCGGCATCGCGACGGATCGCATAGCTCGTCACGAACGGGCCCCGCGGGCGCGCGGATGCGCCTCGATCAGCAGGTCGGCGCCGATGCGTCGCACGCGCGAAATTGCGAAGGCCGGGGCGTCGTCGAGTCTCGCCACGGCGAGCGCCGCGAGCGCGGGGTGCGCATCGCCTCCGAGCAGCTTCGGCGCTGTGAACCAGAGCACTTCGTCCACCAGTCCCTCGGCGAGCAACGCGGCCGCGAGCCCGCCACCGCCTTCCACCAGGAGCGTCCCGAGTCCTTCGGCGGCGAGCCGCTCGAGCGCGCTCCGCAGCGGGACTTTGCCGCGCCTCGCGCGAAACGGCAGCAGCTGCGCTCCCGTCGCCTCGATCGGACGCCGCCGCGTGGCCGGCGCGTCCATCGTGCAGAGCACCAGGCGCTGCGCCCCGTCGCGGGCGAAGAGCTTCGCGCGCGGCGGAACGCGCAGGCGCGAATCGACGACCACGCGCGCCGGTCGCTGCACGACGCGGGCACCCCGGCGCGCCGTGAGTGCGGGGTCGTCCGCGAGGGCGGTGCCGGAGCCGACCAGCACGGCATCGGTCTGCGCGCGGAGCCGGTGCACGACGGCTCGCGCGGCGGCGCCGGTGATCCAGCGCGATTCCCCGCGCGCGGTCGCGATGCGCCCGTCGAGCGACGCCGCGAGCTTCAGCGTGACGAAGGGCCGGCCGCGCAGGATGCGCGAAAGGAATCCGCGGTGCTGCACGCGACAGGCCGCTTCGAGCACTCCGAGCTGGACCTCGATGCCGGCCCGGTGCAGCGCTCGCACGCCCCCTCCCGCGACGAGCGGGTGCGGATCCAGGTGGCCCACCAGCACGCGCGCAACCCCGGCGGCGCGCAGCGCGTCGGTGCACGGCGGCGTGCGGCCGAAGTGGCAACACGGCTCGAGCGTCACGGCCACCGTCGCGCCGCGCAGCGCACGCGCACCGTGACGCCGCGCTGCCCGTTCGAGCGCGACGAACTCGGCGTGCGGCCCCCCCGGCGGCTGCGTGAAGCCCCGACCCAGGATGCGATCGCCGCGGAACACGACGGCTCCGACGGCGGGGTTCGGGAAGCAGCGGCCCGACGCGCGCCGCGCCTGCGCGAGGGCGGCCCGCATCGCGGTCTCGGGGTTCAAGCCGACGGGCGCCGGTGCGGCTCGGGCACGCGCACGGCCGGGGGCCCCTCCGCGGCGAGCGCTGCGCGCCGCGCCTTCGCCGAGGTGAAGAACGCCGCGTAATCCTCGGCGTTCTGGAAGTCTCGGAACACCGAAGCGAAGCGCGCCGCCGCCAGCGTGTCGATCTGGACCAGGTCGTCGAGCACCCACGCGCCGAGTCGTTCGCTCGACACCTCGGGCTCGCCGCTCTCCTGCAGGCGCTTCTCGATGCGGTCGGTGAGGCGCTCGAGCGCGTCCCCCGGGACGGGGCGCTTGGCGCACGCCTTCTCGAGACTGGCGACGAGCTTGCGGCGGTCGAAGTCCTCGCGGCGCTCGTCGCGCTTCACGATGCGCGGCAACACGTCCTCGACACGCTCGCGCGTCGTGAAGCGCTTGCCGCATTCCTGGCACTCGCGACGCCTGCGGATCTCCGTGTCGTCGCGGCCCAGCCGCGAATCGACGACGCGGTTCGAGTCGTCTGCGCAATACGGGCAGCGCATCTAGTCGGCGTCGCTCCAGCGCGAAGGGTAGAGCGGGAAGCGGCGGCACAGCGCCTCGACCTCGGCGCGCACGGCGGCGATGACGGACGCGTCGTCGGGCCGCTCGAGCACGCGCGCGACGCAGTCGGCGATCTCTCCCATCTCCGCTTCCTTCATGCCGCGCGTGGTGACCGCCGGCGTGCCGAGCCGCACACCCGACGTGACGGTGGGCTTGCGGGGGTCGAAGGGCACCATGTTCTTGTTCGCGGTGATGCCCGCGTGCTCCAGCACCTGCTGCGCCTGTTTGCCGGTGACGTCGCGATCCACCAGCGAGAGCAGGAACAGATGAACATCGGTGCCGCCCGACACCAATCGGAAGCCGCGCTGGGTCATGCCGTCGGCGAGGGCGCGCGCGTTGGCGACGATCTGCGTGCAGTACTCGCGGAACGACGGTCGCGCGGCTTCGAGAAAGGCGACCGCCTTGCCGGCGATCACGTGCATCAGCGGACCGCCCTGCCCGCCCGGGAACACCGCCGAGTCCACCTTCTTCGCGAGCGGCGCGTCGCACAGGATCATCCCGCCGCGCGGGCCGCGCAGCGTCTTGTGGGTGGTCGTCGTCACCAGCTGGGCGTGGCCGATCGGCGACGGGTGCACGCCGGTGGCGACCAGCCCGGCGATGTGCGCGATGTCGGCAAAGAGCAGCGCGCCGACTTCGTCCGCGATTTCGCGGAAGGTCTTGAAGTCGATCACGCGCGAATAGGCGGTCGTGCCGCACTGGATCAGCTTCGGGCGGTGTTCGCGCGCCAGCTTGCGGACCTGGTCATAGTCGATCTGCTCGGTGTCCTGACGCACCCCGTACGGCACGATCTCGTAGAGCTTTCCCGAGAAGTTGACGGGGCTGCCGTGGGTCAGGTGGCCGCCGTGATCGAGGTTCATCGCGAGAATCGTGTCCCCGACTTCGAGCACCGCGCGGTACACCGCTTCGTTCGCTTGCGAGCCCGCGTGCGGCTGCACGTTGGCGTGCTCGGCGCCGAACAGCGCCTTGGCGCGCGCGATCGCGATCGCTTCGACCTGGTCGACGACGTCGCAGCCGCCGTAGTAGCGCCGGCCCGGGTAGCCTTCGGCGTACTTGTTGGTGAGCACGGAGCCCACCGCTTCGAGCACCGCTTCGGAGACGAAGTTCTCGGACGCGATCAGCTCGATGCCGAGCGCCTGGCGCTTCGCTTCGGCGCGCAGCAGCGGCGCGATTTCGGGATCGACGTTTTCGAGCGGCGTGTGGTGGGAGAGTTCGTGGTCCCAGGCGTGGCGCGCTGCGCTGTCGATCTTCTGGACGCGGGCCAGGTGGCGTCCGCCCTCGAAGGCGGTCGCGAGAAAGGTCTCGACGATCTTCCAGGCCGCGTCGGGCGCGAGCCGATCGGCGGCGAGCGCGAGCATGTTGGCGTCGTTGTGGCGGCGCGCCATCTCGGCCATCTCGGGATCCATCGCGAGCGCGGCGCGCACGTGCGGGAAGCGGTTCGCGGTGTACGAGACGCCGAGACCCGAACCGCAGATCACGATGCCGCGCTCGGCGTCGCCGCGCGAGACGGCTTCGGCCGCGGGTCCCACGGTATCCGGATAGTCGACGGCCGCCGTGCCCTCGGTGCCGAAGTCGAGAATCTCGAAGCCGGCCTGCTCGAGCCGCTCGCGCAGCGCGCGCTTCAGCGCGACACCCCGGTGATCGCTCGCCATCGCCATCCGCCGCGTCATCTCCACTCCTCCTACTCCGCTCGTCCGAGCAGCAAGCACGCGTTCACGCCGCCGAAGCCGAACGCGTTCGAGAGCACCACCCGGACCGGGTGCGGTCGTGCCTTGTGCGCGACGTGGTCGAGCGCGCACGCGGGATCCGGCCGATCGAGATTCACCGTCGGCGGGAGCAATCCCGTCTCGAGTGCGCAAACGCACAAGATCGCCTCGACGGCGCCGGCCGCGCCGAGCAGGTGCCCCGTCATCGACTTGGTCGCCGACACCGGCATCGCGTCCGCGTGCGCGCCGAACACCGCGCGCAGCGCGAGCGCCTCACAGCGATCGCCGGCCGGCGTGCTGGTGGCATGGGCGTTCACATGATCGACGTCGCGCGGAGCCAGCCCCGCGTCGGCGAGCGCGAGTTCGATCGCGAGCCTGGCGCCGCGCGCGTCTTCGGGCGGCGACGCGGGATGCGCCGCGTCGGCGGCCTCGCCGTAGCCGAGCAGCGTCGCGCGCCCGCGCGCGCCGCGCGCCCGCGCGAATTCCTCGGCTTCGAGCACGACTACGCCTGCGCCCTCGCCGATCACGAAGCCGTCGCGATCGAGGTCGAAGGGACGGCTCGCGCGCGTCGGCTCATCGTTGCGCGTCGAGAGCGCGCGCATCGCGGCGAAGCCCGCCACCACGAGCGGCAGGACGACGGCGTCGGTGCCACCCGCGACCACCACGTCGGCGTCGCCGCGCTCGATCAGGCGTGCAGCCAGGCCGAGCGCCTGCGCGCCCGACGCACAGGCGCCGACGGGACACGCGATCGGCCCGCGAAAGCCCCAGTGCATCGACACGAAGCCCGCCGTCATGTTGGGCAGCGTCATCGGCACCATGAAGGGCGAGAGCCGGCGCGCACCGCGCGTGCGCAGCACGTCGTGACCGTCGAGCAGCGTCTCGATACCGCCGATCGAAGTGCCGATCACGACGCCGACCCGTTCGCCATCGGCGGCATTCTCGTCGATTCCCGCGTCGGCGATCGCCTGCTCGGCCGCGGCGAGTGCCAGCCGCGTCGAGCGGTCGAGGTGCCGCGCTTCCTTGGCGAGCATTCCGCTCGGCCCGGCGTCGGCGGCGCATTCCGCTGCGATCCGCACCGCAAGACCGGCGGGATCGAAATGACGCGTGCACGCGATGCCGCTCGTCCCGGCGGCCGCGGCCTCCCACGTCGAAGCGACGTCGCTGCCGAGCGGCGACACGCAACCGAGGCCCGTCACGACGACGCGTCGGCGACCCGCCTGGCCCTGCATGGCTGCTGTTACCCCGCGGCGGCGCGCCCCCGGACATACGAGATGGCATCGGAGATGGTCTGGATCTTCTCGGCGTCATCGTCCGGGATTTCGATGTCGAACTCTTCTTCCATCGCCATCACGAGTTCGACGATGTCGAGCGAATCGGCGCCGAGGTC